>Ga0126342_10006430_pt1 | contig 20823 bp, 17 predicted proteins | sample Cyp1metagenome_FD_92528 | JGI IMG/M metagenome (GOLD analysis project Ga0126342, IMG submission 92528) | Coral microbial communities from Lord Howe Island, Old Settlement Bay, Australia - Cyphastrea 1 metagenome | ecosystem: Host-associated > Invertebrates > Cnidaria > Coral ...
ACTTTTTGCGTCGGATAAGCCCGGTCCAGCTCATTGTACATGTCATATTTTGCGTCGGATCCCATCAGGATTTGATGCAAAATCTATCCTTGTCGTTGGAATCCAACGCAAAAAACAAAAAAAAGGCCGCTGACATTCGAACGTTGTCATGTTTGAGTCGGATCCCGTCAGGATCTGACACAAAATCTGTCCTCGTTGCCAGGATCTGACACAAAATCTGTCCTCGTTGCCAGGATCTGACACAAAATCTGTCCCCGTTGCCAGGATCTGACACAAAATCTGTCCTCGTTGCCAGGATCTGACACAAAATCTGTCCCCGTTGCCAGGATCTGACACAAAATCCGCCCTTGCCGTTATCGCGCCAAAAAAGAACGACATTTTTTGGCCAAAAGATGGATAGGGCCCAGACAGGGCTTGAAAGCTGCCCCTGCAAAACCTTTATTCTTTGTTCCTGTTGTTCTGGGGTTTGCTTTGCATCTGGGGTTTTGGCTTTAGAGCATTTAGAGCAGCTAAAACCCCAGATGTAAAGCAAACAACAGGAACAAGGAATAACCACAGACTGCACAAGAACACATGTTTACAGGCTTGGGTTTGTCTCAAGCTGCGCTGCTGCTTAAAGTAATCAATGCTACATTCCCACTGGCACGATAACGAAACTCGTTGGATCAGTTTTGGCTGACTACAGCAAGACACAACGTGGCGCAAACTTTGACAGAATCAAGTTTGCCACTCTCACTGCTGCTTGAGCCCACAGAGTTACACTCTTACAAGGACAGTTGTTTGACCATAGAGCTGACCAAAGTCGCCTTGATCTGGAGGGCGAGACTTGCCAGCACGCTTGCATCAAACCAATTCAGACTCAATACATGTTGGGCCATCAAGGATGGCCCAACATGTTCGCGAGAGAGAAAAAATATTATATATAACTACCACTAAATGTATATTATTATTACTTTATGTGTTTAATAAAATATAAATAACTATATGTGTAAATAACTATGTTTCAAACTATGTGTATAAATAACTAACTATCTGTAGTTTACACACATACTATATATATATTATATTGTATTATATTATGTTATATTATATATATATATATTGATATATATTGTTTCTTATACCTACTACATGGATTATATATATATATACGTGACTAAGGTTAGAACAGCACTTGCTACCCAAGAGCAAAAGTTTGTTGGTTATCTAGGAGCACGAGTGGAATTGCCAAACAATTAAGTTCAGCTGGTTCAAACAAACTCGGTCGTCCCTGGAGCAATTTTGGCCCCTGGAGTGCTTCCCTTTGAACAACTGCTCGCTGACAGGAAGAGGTGGGCCAAATTCCATTGACATTTACCATTTTTGTTGATCGATGTTCGCCAAATTGCCCCAGGGACCGAACACAAAGCATTCCAAAGCTGCACTGTTTGGTGTGGGCCCCAAGCCATAGAAAAAAAACATGTCGGGGATGCAAAGATTCATTTTTTCTGAAGGTGGTTGGGGATCAGTGTCACCATGACCCAGAAGGCACAAATTGCTTGCCGATTTCTGAACATGCTGTGGTTTTGTTCATGATTTTCCCACCCCAAATATTTGTCTGGTGAGGCGTCAGCACGTTCTCGGTCTCGCTCTCCGTTTCTTCGGCTTCACCGATCGATCCGGGTTCCATCCGCTTTGGGAGGGTTCAGCTAAGAACTCGTTGGTGTCCAGAATTTTGGTTTTCATTCAATGTGGGGAAATTGTGGGTATTTCAAGTTAAAATCATTACCATAAGTGATATTATAACTTACAGTGGGTTGCCTTTCATAGCTATCCCCAGGTCAGTCAAGGTCACGAACGAGGTTCAGAACACCTTGCGCCGCGTTGCTGTCCAACTCTTAGTTGTAAGTTAGTAGGTGTCAAGCCACCCCAAAAACCACTTAGTTAGCAGTGATGTGTCAATTAATGAATAAGGTGCCTCGACCCAACCGACTTCCGAATCCATATGATCAGCAGACCGATGGTAAGGTGGGCATCGGTACTAGTCACTAACCCGGCTAACTGTAAATAAACTTGTCGGTTGTATGCCATTCAGGGCGCCCTGTTCGGTGACTTCAACATGAATGCCAACCTTATGGCCATGCTGCCCACCTCAGACTCGGCCTGGATCCCAGCAGGAAACGCAGTGAAACATATGACGCAGTGAAACATATGACGCAGTGAAACGTATGACGCAGTGAAACATATAACGTAGTGAAACATATGATGCAATGAAACATATGATGTATATATAGTTATATATATATAGATGCATGTGAAGAAAAACCTGCAACAGTTCAAAACCCAGGAAAAGAACATGAAGAAAAAGGCATTCATTGCCACCGTTCTGAACCATGTTGGGATCCCAGATGCCTTTGTTTTTTTGGGGTAAAGAAGCTCCATGAAGTTTCATGACATCTCATGGTATCTCATGAAAACTTGTGATGAAAACTTGTGATGAAAACTTGTGAGCTATTGTAGCACTGTAAAACTTGTCATTGCCCCTGTTGTGAAGCAACTGTGAAACAAAGCTCGCGGCCGTGCTCAGGCCGAATCGTTCCTGACAAAGTCCATCGACGAGAGTGCGGACCCGCTTGACACTTTTATAGTTTTATCTGATGTCATCGGACAAGCTGCTAGGCAATGGGATGATGACCGGGAGGATCATGACCTTGATTTCCTGGTTCCCATCCAGTAGTTTTGCTTCTGTTTCCATTTCCAATTCAATGAAATTTTGAAAACTTGACCCCGGAAACAATTCCTGGGCCACCAGGATGTGTTAAATCGACACGTCGCGCTGTGCAACAATAAGGGAAAATCATGGCAAAACATGTGTTAAATCGTTCATGTGATGAATTCAGTTTGATGTTGCCATATGTCGCCACATGCAACGAGTTCCGTCACTGGTTCAAACAGTTACACTACTAAATATTATCAAACTAATCCGAATGATGCCAATCAACTAGACTATTAGAGAAGATTGTTTCTAGAGAAATCATATCTAATTCAAAGACTGCCATGCCTTTGGACGCCGTTGACCAGCTCAGTGAGCCGAGTGCCCAGCAACAAGTTTCAAGTCTAACCGCAATCTAACCTTTAGTTTTACTTATTTTTTCTTAGACATTGATCCCTGAAATTCTGAAATGTTTGAGTTGTGAAATGGATGGACCACCTGCAGAACATGGGCCAGATTCTCAAGTATTTTGAATCCAGTCCAGAACCAACCCTTGCCCGCTTGCCCAGCTGTGCCTAGGCCTTCGCTTCAACAGGCCTTGGAGCGTCACAGTGCCACTGCCACGTCTAATGTAAATATTGGATATTAATTCCTACTAAATTGCCAGGCTGGTCGGATGCCTCCATGTGGTGAATGGAAAGGTGGGTCAATGCGTTATCACAAGCCTTGGTTCCTTCCACAATCAAAGTGGATTGCTCATGAGATTCGCTTAGATTTTTGGCAGCATTTGTACCACGTCTGGCAGCTGTTCAACACCAGTTTTTTGATAGTTTTTGTTCAATATGGATGACATGGATAAGCCCTTGTGGCATCTATTACCCAGGTACCACCAAGGAAGCCCAAAGTTGGGTCAAAGTTGCCATCCAAAGGGGTGCTGCTTCACAAGCCTCTGTTGAAGGCTTTTGGAACAATTAGCCTTGATCTCAGATCCCCACCAATGTTTTTGTCTCCGGGTCATCCGTGCCTCCGCCAAGGACTTTTCGGTTCGACAGTGCAGGCCAACCCGAACTATTTGTCAAAGCGTGGCAGTGGGGTCTCTTTCTCAGTTTGATATGTCCCAATTTAAATGCAAGTCAGTGAGATCCACAGTGGCTTCCAATGACAAATGAGTCCAAGGATTGTGCCAACCAAATCTTTTGGTGGCAGAAATTTACCCAGCAGTGCAAAGCCAAGAAGGTGAAAAAGGGCATCTACATGAACCCATCCACGGGTGAGCACATGTCCGGCTCAGAATCCCAGATTTCAACAAATATGTTTGCGATTTTGTTCTCAACATTTCTCAACCATGACCATGATATACCATGATAACTATCACTCCCCATTGGACTGCACCTGGCCCAGGCTTGCCCATTGGGTGGACATCTGCATTGCCTGGCAGCGTGAAGGATAACTTGGAGGTCATTTACCCATGGCTTCACAACACTTCCCAGGAGACAACATCATCGTGAATATTCATAATTGTTGGAAAAACACACACATATATATATATATATATTGAGTTGAAACTTAACCCAATTCATTTAAACTTTGAACCGTTGGGGATCTTGATGTTTTCTGGTGGCCTGAGGAGCCCAAACACAAGGTTGCATCACTGTTTTCTGGTGTGATGGGGCTTGAACTTGGCTGCCGCCAGACAGGCCCTCAGTTGTGATATAAAACAAGATTTAAAAAACAACAACAGTTGAACTGTCATTTTTGCACTGCTTTGTCATGTTGTCATCGTAAGGTTTGTGGAGGTGAAGTCCTATGTGCAGTTCTCAACATGTTCGAACGTGTTGGAATCATATTGGGTTCAGAACATGTTGGATTCATATGGGGTTCATATGGGGTTGGGATTGACCCAGGTGGAGAAGTCCCCCTACTGCAGAAAAGTTATCGAAGCCAGAATCCGAGATGGTCTAGCAGATCCAGGAACCATTTTGGGGGACATCACCCAAGTCACCGCAGACCAGCTCAGTGATGTCGAGGGATGCCTCGCTGGGTTCCCCTGCCAGGCCAGGTGGCCTTCGCTGTTTAAGGTGGCCGTATGCTGATTCAGTTTCTCTTCCTGCCCAGGATCTCAGCTTGGCGGGGGAACAAGCTTGCATGATGGGTGAACGAACAGTGCTGATAAAAGAAGTGTTCAGACTTTGGGATGAAGCGAAGGCCATGGGCCGCCCTATGAGCCTCGAACAGTTTCAGCCCAATGTGTTTTTTACATATTATTACAACATGACATAGTACTATTTGCAAGTGTTTTCATCTCGTACCGTTGCAAAATCTTGCAAATTAGAATAATGACAATCCAAGGAAATTTCTCCTATTGGAGAATGTTGGAGCCGTTCTTTCTGAAAAGTGCCGAGATTGCATGGATTACATCTCCCAGGCCCCTTGAATCACCAGGCCTCGCGTTCTCACCATTCCAATTAGATACCCATCGCCAGGCAGCCAGTGACCGCAACCTACGGCTCACATACTGCACCGTGAATGGGCATCAAGTTGGGGCACCAGTTGGAAACTCAGTGGTATTGGATCGTTGAGTGGTATTGGATCGTTCAAAAAAATATGGAACTGGTATTGGTAGAATACTTTATCAACTAAGCCTAGATCTGGCGGCAACGCGTGTTCATGCTCCTGGCAGACTCGCACTTTAACTTTTTCAAGGACCGTCAGCACAATGCAATTTCATTCACAACCAATGAAATCTAAGTCTAATGATGTCTAGCGGAAAGAAAAAGACAATGATGTCAAATGTTTCCTGCCAGGGGCACAACATGATGTCAACAGAAGACCTGAAGGCATGGCCCCAGAAAAAGTGGATGAAGGGACAATGTGTTCCACCCCTGCACCAATGGCTCGGACAAGGACGATCCATTGATTCCAAAGAAAGGTTGGCCGCATGCGGCAATATTGTGGTTCCACCAATGGCATTTTTCGGTCTCCAATGTCTCTACTCTATGTGGCGCTAAGCCCATACCTGACCGTAGAAATGCATGATGGTCTTAATCAAGGCCTTTTTGTGGACTGGTGTTTTTCCGCACCGTTCCCAGCTTTTGGCCTTAGTGCTGCACCTTAATTCCATTCTGGACGCGACCTCAAGTCGGCTTTGGGTCAGGAGGAGTGAAAAAATGGTACAATCAATCTCTGGTCTGAAATTGTGGTGACATGTTTTTTTTCATTGCTGGAAGGTGTTGTTGATTTCTGACTGATGTTACTGGCTGCATTCTTGGGTCAATACAGCATTTGTTTACCATTTACTATTTATTCAACATCCGCTGCAAGTGTGCTCGATTGTGCTCGGCTTGAGCTGGTTGGTCCCGTTTGGGCCTGAAGGTGATGCCTGCCTGTTTGTTTCCACATGTGTTTAGAATTTGTATGAATTTGTCAAATGAACCACAATGACTTTTACACCCATGTTGCGCTGCCATTCAAGTTGATTGTCCAAACAAAATGACAGAATGTCTTGACAAACGCAGCAGTGAGTCACGTTAGACCTTCTATTCATGTCTATTCACTCTATTAATTTCATTTCATTTCATGAGTTATATAACCCAGGAAAGAAGTACAATAAGAATGAATAAGAGTGCCATCTGGACTCTGCACATTCCAACAATTTTCAATCGTCCTGGCTGTTCTCAATCACCAGTTCAACAAGACTTCACCTAAGACTTCGATTATCAAGTGACATCATGGTGGTGGGTTGAGACCGCCATCGCTGCTCCTTTTTGGAGGACTGAGTACAATTGATAGTGTTGATAGTTTATACATTCCAAGATCAACATGGCTCTAGTTTTCAGGTTTTGATGGTTAATTTGCACCCTAGTTGCCCCAACACATCACCAGGATTCTGCACGAGCTGAGTGAGCCACTGCACTGCGCGAACAAAGGCCTGTGCATGGTGGGGTTTCCCAATCAAATTGTGGTACTTGGATGAAGGAAATCAACGCTAATTGTGCTCTGCTCGATTTACTTACAGGCTGGTCCCAGTTGAATGATGTTTGTTTGCTTCTACAGCACTTGAAATCCAGCATATGTCAAATAGAGACCAAACTAAATAATAACAAAAGTTTTTGGAAAGTTGTAGAGTCATATAAAACAAGCATTGAAAAGTGATGCATTGTCATGTCATCAGCATTCATGATCCCTCGAACCCAACGCAGGATGACAGCACCATTGACGGCCATCGCCACATTGAGTGACGAAGAGCCACTGAACGATGTGACAGCTCCAAGGCCCAAGCAGCACCATCCGAGCCGTCTCAAACGGCCTGCCAGGGGCCGCATCGTCAAATCTGCAGGGAGCATGTGTGGTCCCAATGACGACCCAAAGGCTTTGGCCAACCTTATCAAGGGGAAGTGTGGTTGCAAAGCCGATTGTTTTTCACAATTCAGATACCATGACCATCGACTGGACAAGTGGCTTAAAGAGCGAAAGATCATGTCCAAGATGGAGAAAATTGAGAAAGATGACTATGTCTGGGTCTTATGATTTTTCAAATTTGTCAAACAGAATTTGATGGTGAATGAGAACCGTTTTCATTTCATTATTTCTCATGCAAACAATTTTATATTTTACTTTCAGCCCAGGTCTTCAAGCTGCTCAAGGACCAAGACGAAGATTCTTGCAGAGGCTCTCGACATCTCTTATATCTTGGTGCACCAGTATGTAACAAAGCCTTCATAAAGTTGTTTGGACTTGGGAAGTACAGATTTGCCACCCTGAATTCTGCCGCTCGTCATGGTGAGCAGCAGTGCCCCTACGATGGTCGCTACATGATCAAAGAGCAGAAGGCTCCATCTCGGGAATGGGAGGCAGTACATTCTTTTCTCACGAGCCTGTGGATGGAAGTAGCTGAACCAATACCCGATGGCCTGAACAGCAATAAACGGCCCCGAAGTGGATCAAACAAACGTGATGCTCCAGATCTTGATCGGTCTCAACTCAAGCATTTGCCACATGCAAGCATCAATGAGTACTGGAAGCAATGCGCTGATTCATTCCCTGATCTCCACATCGGCCGGAAGTTGTTTTGTTCTGACCCTCAGTTGAACTTTCCATATGCATAGTCTTTCATACAGCAATTTTTGGTCTCCTGCTTTGCTATGTGGGGGAAAAAACAAAAACAACTTGATTTAAATGTAAACTTTGAATTTTTGCAAACGAGGTATGGCAGTCAGACTTTGAGCATTTGTTACGTATTCGGTTCTCTACCCACCATTCGAAATGCACATTGTGTTTGAAACACAGACTTCTTATAAAAAAACTCGGACATTGCCCAGCTGCTCGACGTGCACAGCATGCTATGTTGCAGAAGCACTTGCAGCGCCAACAAAAGGATAGACAGGTTTACTACGCTGCTCGGGCAAGATCCCGATTGGGTGCAACCATGTTGGGTGAGATTGAAGTCACTGCTATTTTAGACAGTATGGATGCTCAAAAACATGCTTGGCCCAGAAGTCGATCAATGGCTTGTAAAGAATTTGCAAGTTTTAACCGTCCTAGATTGACATCAACAACCTTACTTGTCCACGGACATATGGTCCTGGTCGCACTCTCACCCAGCCTTGTGACATGCGGATCTTCCAGGACAGCTGAAATCATTTGCGCAGGCCTCAGCAGGATGGCGGCCAAGCTGGACTTTCGATCAGTTTGGGTCAATCTCCAAGCTGACAACGCTTCCAAGGAGGTTAAAAACGTTGGAATATTACGGCTCATGGCTATGTGGACGGGTCTACACAAAATAGCCGGAGCTGAGATTAGTTTCCTCAGCTCCGGACATTCTCATGAGGATGTGGATGCATTGTTTTCTTTGCTGAGAGCCCATTTAGAAAAAAAACGAGAACTGTGGACCCCCGATGACTTCAAGACCTGCCTTGAGTCTTTTTTCGAATGCCCTGGAAACCGTCCCAATGAGCCACAGCGGTATGTTGAAATGCTTTCTCAGTACAAGGACTGGATTCTCATTTGACTTCATGTCCACAAAAACCTTTGAAACCACCAGAATGATAATTAATAGACCCTAAGTCCCTTACTTACAAGATTTTTCCAAATATGATTTTGTGTTTGTCAATATACTTTTGTTTCCGTGATGGGAATTTTGATGAACCCAAACACTTGTAATGAGCCTCCCCTCATGGATCCTAAGGACCAATTGGCTTTCCTACCATTTCGAGCATGCGAAGCTTCAGGGTATTGGTGGCCCAGGTGCTCCACACTCCATTCGTCTGGAGCGGATTGGATCTACAGGAGATCGAAAGTATTACGTATAAATAATTCATCACAGATCAAACCATGAGAAAAAAGCAGCTGTTCATTGGTGAAATCTTTGTTGGATTGCCACGAGATTTGCAGGATTGCCACGAGAGTCAGTGGACTGCAGTTTCTGGGATAAGAGAGGGTATTGCCCAAGCCCATCGGATGTCATCATGAGGACAGGTTTAACCACTCCGTTTGTTTTGAATTTGCTTGCGTCTTATCAAGACCTTTCCCTTCCCAGCCAGTCCAGGACAAAACAATGGATGAGTGATGCAACTTGGCGCCCCGCCATCTTGTTTTTGCCAGCCTCAGTGGCAAGACGAGCGCAAGGAGACAGCCCGCCAGGCAGTGAGTGTCATTGACAAAACAGCTGCCTTTCAAACTGCATTGCAACTTCCAATGCAATTTCCTTCAAAAGTTGAAACCTTTCTCTATGATATAGATCGTGAAAACCTCACTTTGGCATACTTTGGCCGCAGTCTTTATGGAGAACCCTGTGAACCCTTCATCGGAAGAGAACAAGGCATACCGGAAATATGCCAAGTTGATGCGTACTGACCTGAGACTTGTGGATTCCATTTGCATGGTGTCAAAACAGAAATTCAATAAAATTAACCAAAGTTCAACTAGCTAATCAACTAGCTATTGTTGAGATTCTTGAGGTCAAGATCCATTCGACATGCACAGCGCTGCAGCAAAACTGGAAGATCTGTCCTATGGTTTCGTGGGCTCGACTTTTCTTGACACAAGCTGGTCTGGGGGTTACAAAACATACCAAGGACAAAGATGTTAAATTTCGTTGTGTTATCCAGTTACTTACTTGTTCTCCCACGGCTGATTTCCCTGAGGGCACTGCCACTGCACGGAGCCGCCGTGGGGGGTTCAGCAGCCTCGCCCGTGGTGCAAGGGATGTGCTTGGAAGCCGTCTCAGACTAAGTGCTGTTACACTGACCATGTACTCAATGGCATCATTGGTTTGTTCATGATTGTTCATCATCATAAGAAACTCAACATAACCCAACATTCCAAGTTTGCCTGTGAGGCACCCAACCGATTGAAGTTGGTGAGGGAAAAGCCATCCGGCGATGTTGCTCGGAGGTACAGGACAGCTCGCAGCCAACAGGCGCTTTACAGAGCAGCGTCCCAGTTGTGGATGCAAGGGGTTGACATATCCCAGGCTATCCAAATCGTTACTGAAGCTGTAGATGAGTCAATGCATCAGTAGCTGTGCGGGGGAAATCGCAACAGCGGGGCCCAGTGAAAACAAGGTGACCAATATCTCATGCCGTTGTTTGGGGAATCCTGGTCCCTTATGATGCATCGCATTGTGATGCCAAACTCTCGTGGGGTTCCAAGTGGGAATCTCTTGCTTTCAATCGATCCGAATCTGAGCTGGAAAAAAAGAACAGTCGTTTTGTGCATGATGGATTCTTCACAAATTGGGTGCCTTCTCAAACCCTTCGTTTTGTGCATGATCGGGTCGGGATCCGTCACAAAACCTTAGGAAATCAGCCTGGATCTTTGGGTTTGGCAACTCCACCCCCTGAAAACTATGTGACCCCTTGGAATTCCAGGGATTTTGTGCATGATCGGGTCGGGATCCGTCACAAAATGGGTGGTTGAAAAAGTCGTCCATTTTGTGCATGAACCATCATTCACAAAAAAAAAACTTGTGATTCATTGTGGAACTTCCCAAAATTTGTTTTGCCATAATATGCAATAATTCACGTTTTGACAAAGCCCACACTCGTGCCTCATGCCAGGTGATGCCGAAGCGTGCCTCTTCGTGTGCTGCCTCCGGGGCAACAAAGGCAAGGGCTGCTGCCACTGCCAAGAAAGCCAAGAATGGTGGAGGTATGCCAAGCCTCCCTCCCGCTGCTTTGCAGCTTCCGCACATTCGGGTCTTTGACACATGGGTGTAACTTGATTATAATATACTATTATAATATACCATATGGTTGCTCCTTTTTTGATCCTTTTTGACTGAACTTCCCATGACCTTCCACCAGTCTTCAATGACATTCAATGACTGGCACCAAGGCAAGAGAACCTTACCAGATCAAACAAGACCTTAGATGTTTACCTCGGGGAGAAGTTGTCAAATGAGGACCAAATGAACCATTTTCAAGTGTATCAGATCAACGAATTCTCATTCATCTTGTATTGTGAGGACGATGAGAAAGCCTTCTACGACTGGATTGACACTGAATTCCCTCCAGAACCGACCGTGTCAGGATCTTAGGGTTCCTTCCTTAAAATTTTTATATTCGATCCCCATCCGCTTGTCCCACACCCAGGAAGTACAGCTCTGCTGCGGACCTTGGCCAAGAAGGTGCATCGCTGTTCCTTCGGCCACACATGCTACCCCACAGGGTAGACTATGGACTCCGTGGAACGAGTGACAGTGACCCTTTGATTGAATACCATTATGTTACATATATTTTTTTTTGTGCTGTGAAGATCCATTCAAATCCAATCAACAATTGCCCATATTTGTTCTTTCCATTTGAATGATAACCGAGGAAGTTCAGCACCAACTTTGCCAACTTCAGCTGCTGAATGGACTTCAGACAGACCCAAATAAGCCAGGGGTTGAAAAGGTGGTTACCTGTTTGGTTCAGGGCGCATGGCTTTTCAAGCCAGCAACGAAGCTGACAGCGGCGGACCTCTCGGATCCCAACGTGGCAGGGCCTGGACAGCTGTTTGTCGTGAAGGGATGGAATAGATCCCTGTGTGCTGTTGGCATCTTGTTCGCGTGCTACCAGAACCCAGAACTACTCCAGGAGGGGTTCCCACCATCAGACAAAAAATGCAATATCAAATTATCAAATGCTAAAAAAATACCTTCTCTAGAATTTCAGATTGATTGCTTTTCTCCCTGGGAGGAGTTGCCAGATCCAGTGCGACAGTACCCTGGCAGAGTTTGATCACAATGCTGTAGAAAATTTGAATCAACATCATTTTCTAAAAAACAACATCATTATGATACAGTGAATGTGGTTGGTTTGCCTCAGGTCCTTCCGGACGGTGTATGCCACTGCTGTTCAGTCTGAAAGCAGCCTTGTTGTCAACACCAATCGAGGTCATCCAGCTGCATTAAAAAAATAAACACCCATAACGGCAGCATGTAGATCCCAACCTACCCCCTGATGACAACATGTTTTGGTAAGGTGTGGCACTCGCCAGCCAGCTCCGTCGCCGCTCCAATGCCTTCAACTTGCTCCACCAGTTGCAGTTCCTGGAGCGGGCGGGAATGTCCCAGGACATGTCAGTGAAGTCATTGCAGGCCGGTGGGGGGCATAAGAAATTATGAAAATACCCTCAAACTCCTTTCATCTTATAATGAGTTTATGTATGGTATCCCTGAACCAGGCTCATGAATCGGTGGCATCGTTCGCCCAAGCATATTCTCTGGGTGAAAAAGAATCAGCGGCTGCAATCAACCTGCTCAAGTTCATCCCATTGAACATCAAAGAAGGGTTGACAGAGCTGGTTCGGACCCCTGGTAATCCTTAGTCAGATTTGGATTTATTCATGATGATACATGCAATTTTGGTCCCCTTTACTTCCCTTCAACATGCTCAACTACCAGCCCAATTTCTAAGGATCTACACCCAACCACGATTCATCAATCACGATGGGTTGGCAGAGGGACTTCTGAACCATGGCCACTGCACAGCAGTTGGATTCCTGCTCCCTTGGAAAGTCTTTTTGACGAACTCGGATTCCCTGTTGCACCACATGCTGACCAGAATGGAGGTGGACTGGGTGGCATTGGCGCCCAAGATGAGGAAACCGTGGAGCCTTAAAGACTTGGAATCTCGGACCTTCAATTCTCTAAGGATTAACCTTTGATATTTATCCCTATTTGGGAAAGCCCTCTCAATTCAACAACCTTTTTTTCTGGTGTAGATTTCGAAACTACCAAGACCCAACTGCAGCGGGTATGTGGCGGATTCCTGGCTTGCTTGGAGCAGTTTCAGAACCTAGTGCCCCAGAAGTTTGCCAATTCTGTGCTGCCGGAGATTCACAAAGCGTTCCTAGTCAATAACCTCTTGGTCCATTGTTTATTCCGACTTTCCCACTACCCAGATTCACTTTAAAATATATCATATCTTTAGTGGATTTCCCCCAGTATTCAACTCAGTCCCTCTCGTCGCCTCAAGGTTCGAGCTTCGGCATGCCGATTCTGACATCATTCAGATGCTGGAATCCACTGTGCCGCCTGCAGATGTGGGGCGAGTTGGGATCTTCATGCAGCCTTTGAAACGGTATCAGGAACAGGTGTGGTTCATACGGGGTTTAAACATTATGTTTCTATCTCAATTACCAAAGGTCACAACAAAAGTTGTCACCCTTCTCAACCATCCCTTCAGGTGGAAAAGCAGACCCATCAGTGAGCAGAACAGCCCTTCGTTATCATTGATTGGCCAATATTTTCTAGATGCTTTTTTTTGAGGGTGGTATTGTAGAATAAGCATGAGGCATCATGAGCCTACGTTCCCATGGATTCCAATGTTCGATCCAGGCTTTCCGCCCAGTTGCTGAACACCACATGGCAGCAAACGGAGCTTCAATGTGAGAGTGACTTGGCAAAGCTGCAGGAGTGGAGCCAACAGTTTGAGATCTACGCAGCCAAGCAGGTTTGGGACATCCAAAACACCCCATTCAGTTCATCTAACCTTCAGAATGCATTATCCACCCCCTGAGAGGCGGCCATGGACTACAAACACATCAACGACCGGTATCACCGGGGCCGGACTGCTGTGGACGAGTTCATTGGCAAGAAGCATCAATTCATGAGGGTCTCATCGCAGGTGCTTGCTCACGCTGCCATTGTTCAACAGCAAGGTCAAAATGGAAACCAGGGGTTTCTCAGCTGATTGATTCATGTAGGCTTTTGGAAGCAAACAAGTGTTCAACCAATCATTACGTGACCATATATGTTTTACTTGACCTTAACAACGAGCTGATGTTGAGCCATCAGGCTGACAATCCTTGTGGGAGATTTCACGCTCTGGCCAACGCGTCCCTGAGATGATATTCAATGATTTCAAATGGTTTCAACGGTTCCCTCAAATATTTCCTTCCCCCTTGGGATTTACTGGTTTAACTCTCTGTCATCTTCCCCGTTTGCCCCATGCACCTGCTCAGGAGCTTTGGCGATCGATGAGTCTGTGACCTTGGCCCAGGGAGTGGCATCAGGCAATGCCAACACGTTGACCTTTTGGCTGTTGCCGCAGTGGCACTCCAGTGCAGCCAAACAGGCAACATTGCGGCATCGCAGACTGTTGGAGGACAAAGTCATTGGGTGCCATGATTTGGAATTAAAGTATGTGTCGTTCATTTCCCACCCAATATCTTGAATGTGTATACCCTGGAAATAAAAAAACAAGTATTGGTGATCTTTGGATTGTCCAATTGATGCAGGGCAATGGATGTGTACGAGATTGCCCTGAACTTCACAGATCCCCAGCACCAAGGAGATAGACGGAAAAAATCTCAGCAGTGTTTTTTGGCTTCATTCACCATATTTTCTTTTTTTTGCCCATCAAACCCATCAAAAACACATTGAAACAATTATCTGACTTTGGGATGGTTTTATGTAATTTATCAGCCCTCATCCTTTCCAGCCCACCAGGTCTGGCCGGGGTCTCGGGCAATCACAGTGCAATTGCCTTCACGAAGTCTCGTGCCTTGCTGGGATCGGTGAGCGGCATCGAACGAAGCCGTGTCACTGACCTACAGAACCCTGACCCTGATCGTGCACTCGCACCACACTTTCGGGTTTCTGGGATTTAACATTCAGATTTCACATTCAAAATCCACATCATATGGATATCCCAATTATGAATTAAGGGTCATTGTTTTTCCCACTCTATGATCAGCAAGGTACAGCAAAGGGGGATCTCAGCTACAAAAGAGGTGCTGCTCCAGCTGCTCGAGGGCATGCATGAGCAGAATGGTCAGAAGGTGTTGGTGGTGGACATGAATCCATCCAGGCCATATCGTTATCATCTAAAAGCATGTTCCTAAATTTTACTGAAGTTCAGTTTGAAAAAAATTGAGTAGAAAGTAAGAAAATTCCCCTGGATGGTTATCCCGGTTATCCCTGGTGCCAGATTCTCCGAATGGTCCCAAGCGGCGTGGGAGATCCAACGAGCTTTTTTGATGGGAGAAGAAAGTGGGGGAAAATGGGACCTTCACTTTTTGTCGGTGTACCATGACAGCGATGGTCATTTGATGGACCAGGCCCGAGACTTGATCACAGGGCGAGTTCTCTCGCAATGGTGGGACAGAGCGGAGGAATCTGGCCCAGCAGCTCGTGCTTCTGAACCTTTTTCTCTCCCACAGCCTACCCTGGAATGCCTGACCGTCAATGATGGGGCAATCAAGCCACTTCCTTTGCATGTTAAATCCAGTATCATGAAATTCCACGCAGTGTTTGAACAGTTTTTTATTTTCAGATATACGCTGTATCGTTTTGTCACTTGGCTCGTGGGAATCACCCCTCATGCTGGTAAGACTGTTTCACGATGAAATCACATACAAACATATATTATAATATATATTATATATATATTTATTTACAAGTATATTTATATATATATAGATACACCTAGAGTACATCAAAAAGATTAGTATTACATTTTCATACGGATTCGTAGTTTATGGTATCGATTTCCCATGCATGAAAGTCCACAAGAAAAACATCCATTTGGGGAGTGCACTCAGGATTCCTGAGATGGTGCAGCAGAAGTTCGCTTTCTCCCACCAGGACCCTCTCAAGAAGCTTGAGGAGAAGATCGGCCAAGATACCACCACGCAGAAGGCGCTCCAGGCAATGATGGACTCGACCAGTTCCTCAGCAGCCACCCAGAGCAGGACTATGGCCAGCCCGCAGTGGGACAACAACCCCCCGGTGAACTTTCGAAAGTCCATGAATCTTGCGGTGATTTCTGTGGCTGACTTTGATGCGAACAATACGCACCATCCATTTTGTTTAATTATCTTAAGGTTTTATGTGTTCTGGTATTTTATCTCAATATGTTCCCCTCAGCATCCCTCAGCAGTATTTTTAAAATCAACCATTACATTCTGAGGCAGGAAGGGTGTGCAACCATCGCCCGAGAGCCCAATCTGCAAGTGGTGCTGACAAGCTTGGGGTCCATTTGGATTGTGAACCGGACTGAGAACAAAATCGATCTTCCGGCCGGAGAACTTTTCGGCTTCAACACTGGAGCATACGCGGAGATCAATGCAGGACCTGGTTTTTAAACTTAAAAAACGGTTTTAAGTTTCAATTTCAAATTTCAATGGCCTGTTGTTTAAAAAGATGAAGTCACAATTGTCAGTCAGAACCTTGCCCCTGCTAGATCAACATGGGTCCCAATCGACATCCATTGTGTGGCATATCACGGATGATCGCACCCTTGTTTGCCTGCTTCCAGTTTCTGGCACTGGTGAAAAGAAGCTGCAAAGCATTGCAGAGGCTGTGTGCGATGTGACCAGAACTCGAGGGGTCACAGAGCTGCGAATGGTAGATCATGGAATCACTCCAAAAATGAAGGCCAGGGGTGAAAATACTATATATAAAGGTTTGAATTTGTGTCCATGTTAAAGAGCTTACCCACATCATATTACCCAGGGAATGATTCATGCACTAACAATGATATTATATCCCTTCAAATCCCTTGCAGGTGACTGCGGATGGAAGTCAACTGCCCATGTCGTTCCGCTACGTGATTCAACCTGCTCCCAAAGTGAATGCATTCAAGCCGAGGGAGCTTCAGCCGTCCGACGACAAGTGCTCTCTGAGGGGAGTTCAATTTGGGGCTCTATTCAATGGAAAGTACAACCAAATGCCAAGGGCACCACACTGCGATGTCGTATGGGAGGCCCCATGTTCCAAAAAAAAGTTCATCACTTGAACCATGTTGAAACCAACAAGTGGTGGTACAAAACCCATTTTCCCACCAACTCCTCCCACGCTCAACCATCGAGGGTCAAAGGCTAGTGAAAGCTGATCACACAGTCACACCAATGCTCACCTGGCAGGTGAAGATTGGAGAGAGTGTGCCGTGCAACCTGACCCCGGTCAAGCCAAAGTACTTTAGCTTGGCGCAGCTGAGCATCGCTGCTTCTTCTGCTTTGAAGCTGAAGTGAACTAGTGAGATGAGTCGGGTTTTCAGTGCGTAGGCTACTGGTTCTGGATGGTGGCTACAGGAATCGATGCCTCACAGCATATCTATATATTTGCCATTTCAAAATTGGTTGATGGTATATGTATGTACTCCAATTTTGATACTCCAATTTCATACTCCAATTTTGTGTTCCCTGCCGCCTGTCCAACGTAGATGCACTAATGTTTTGACTCAGAAGTGGCAATTCTAAGGCCACTTGCTTCTTTGGGTTTGCTATCATCACGGACCGGTGATGTGACATTGGATACATCTTGAAACCAGCCGTGCAAAATGTGGCAGTTACCTTACTCTCAGCTACGTTCAGGTTGAATCCATTGTTCAATCAAATAGGTTTTCCTTCAAGTCTCTGAACTCTGAATCGAACTCATATGCAAATGCATTGCCTATCTTTATGATCAGTTTTTTCCAAGATCAAGACGCGAAAATGCATGGACTCCAGTCCTTTATAGCAGCAGCAATGGTGCTTGCATCTGTTGATGAGTTGTCAGATGCTGAAGCTGCGAGCAACACTGCAGCAGCGTCCTCCCCACCAAGTGCACAAGCAAAAGCAAAAGCAAAAACAAAGGCAGCTGCGAAGTCCAAGGGAGCAGCTTCCTCCAAAAGCAAAGAAGCGGAACCGAAGAAACCAACGGCAGTTACAAAAACGGCAGCAAAGAAGAAACCAACGGCAACAAAGAAGCCAGCAGCAAAGTCAGTAGAAAAGTCGGGCGAAAGCAAGCAGAAGACTGAGACACCCACCCCAGTAGAGGAACCAACTGAGGATACGCCAGAGGAGGAGGAGGAAGAGGAGATTGTCCCCAAAAAAAAACCGAGTGCAAACATTGCCCAGAAGAAACGACCAGCTGCCTCCAAAGAGGCCAAGTCAAAGCCCTTTGCTGTGTACAAGTACATGTATAAAAATGGGCGGTGGGGGTTCAAAGTCCGTGGCGACGACGGTGCCATGCATGAAGCGCTCACCGTGACTGGTCTTATAATGCCTCAAATATTGTCAAATGAAATCAGTCATGATCAGTCCAATTTCAAAATGAAACATCTTACTGGGGTGAATCCCAACCCATCCCAGGTGAAGCCGGTTGATGGCCTCAATGTGGACGTCATGTCCACCATCGCTGATGCTTGCAGCGCAACGGCATCGGGGGGATCGGCCTGTTGAAACTTTAAATCAACATGAAAATGAAATCTATTGGATGCTTGTTTTTTTATAGTTAGTTTATATGTTTATGACTCGTTCAATCCAGTCATCCATTGAGATTCAAATGCCTGGCATTGCAAAATGATTGTCATGTTGATCTCAGGATGCTGTGAAGGCTGAATTGGTGCGCACCGAAGGGGACGTGTCCAAAGCTCGAGATTTGTCTGTGGCCTGATTGCACAGGGCTTTATCTTTAATTTATGGTTGATGGGATGGTCAAATGATTTTCAAAAATCATGCAGTTTCATGAAGTTTCATGGCCTGAAACTCCATATGTTTATTCCATATGTTCTGCGTGAAATCCCGATCAGGAGGCCATGATCAAGAGTTACAAGGAGGCCCCTGATGTTGATGAAGCCGCTGATGACACAGCCCTTGACATGATCGATGCAGAGGAAGCGGGCGAGGAAGAGCCCCCTGAAGATGACGAAATTACCAATTCCTAAGGCCAGCTTTCAGTTTAAAATCATGTCTCTTAATCTCCACGTTCAAAGGATTTTCTCAAACCACTCATTCACCCCACACCACTATCTTTGTGGAAACTTTCAAAAACATGTATTTATGTAGATCTTGACATATCTTGACAAGTGTTCACCAGCCCACAGCGACGCTTTCAACATTGTGTCTAACAAAACTTTAACATCCAAACTTGTTGTCGACGATCTATATATCTGTACTATCTATCTATCTGTTGGTCTATCCTAACTATCTACGTATAAATCTATATATATATGTAATGATAGAATATCATTTTATCTGAATAATATCATACCTTCTTGGCTTGATTTTGCAACCTGGCAGGTGCTTGCTTTACTGCGCCGAAGCTCTGTGAGGGCCAATTCGAATGGCAATTAGCTGAATGGGAGGCTGGACACCTTATGGCATTTTGATGCATTTTGATGCGTATGTGAAATAAAATCAAGTAACAACCCACACACCGCGAAAGACTATGATACCATTTTGTTGAGTGCACTCCTGAAGAGTCATAAGCGCATCTTCATGCATCTTCCACCCAGAGTTGAACTTGATGAGTCGGGCTCGCCACCAGAAAAAATTGGAACAGTATTATTTGCACAAGTTCAGCGGTACCTTTCAAACATGATGGTCAACATTATATATATACGCAGTTTGATGTGCTGCCGTTTTTTGTCACAGAGAAAACACACTGTCCAAGTCTACGCGTGATATGGCTACGCTTTTTTGGCTTGGTGCCTTGCTTCAATTCAGCATTATTTCAGAGCGCTTCCTACAACATTCAGGTAGTGACTCAAATGGATACACTTTAATCAAAAAAACAAATCAAACTGAGGCATAGATGAATGGACGGGTGGAAGCCTACCGGCTGAGAAGTATGAATACAGTTCCGTTCCAACTGAGTCTTGGGCCCCTCTTGCGGATGTTGAGGATGAATCAATCCAACAAAATTTGAAGTGGTACTATCAAAACAAAGTTCTCAAGGTACCTGGCTGCGAAATTGTTTATGAAGAAGAGCTGCGGTACGTAGTTAGCAAGTCCGAACATAGAAGCTTAAACGGGTGGTCGATTGCGATCACTGTTTTTGATATTCGGCTGCAGGAGGATCGAGTGTTTAGCTTCCGGCTTGGAAAGTGACGCGGTATGACGAGCAACAGCCCGTTGAGGAAAAAAAACGCATCTGTTTGCTACAGTTGTGCTGGTCTGAAGTTAGGTTGGGCATCTGTCTTGTGGGTTTGATGTGAAACGCGATGCTAAAGAAACGCAGTGATACAAGATTGCGGTGATAAAAATTGGGGGGCGCAATACATGTCTAAATATACTACACGTAAATAAACTATATATGTGATAAAGATATGTGCTACGAAATTTTTACTTATACTATAATACTATATAGTTATAGTTGGCCCAAGAATTTGTGGCAACAAAAATACAGCTGGCAAAACTGCTAGCATTGGCACAATGTTGCTGCTGACAACGCTGCTTGCATTGGTACCAGCTTGCTTTGCTGGCACAGCAGGTAGCATTGGCACAATGTTGCTGCTGACAATGCTGCTCGCATTGATACCAGCTTGCTTTGATGGCACAGCAGATAGCATGGCACAATGTTGCTGCTGGCATAGCAGCCAACTGTTGCATCCCTTCATCTGTTGTGGTGCTAGCTCCTGAAGCTTTGTTTTGGAAATGGCCTTGGAAAAACAAAACCCCAGATGCAAAGCAAACCCCGGAACACCAGGAACAAAGAATCTTTCTGATTGTGTGAAGCCTGACGCAAAATCTGAATTACCTTCCCTCGTATATGTTTTCTTGGGCCCCACCAGGATCGGAAACACATGTCTTTTTCAGGCAGCATGGCCCCCACGTCGTTGAAACAAAATCTGGATCGATATGGCGCCGTGCGCCCGCTTGGTGTGAGATTCACAAAAGAATAGGAAAAGTATAACAGTTTCCTTCCATTGGTAATTGAA
>Ga0126342_10006431_pt1 | contig 20820 bp, 18 predicted proteins | sample Cyp1metagenome_FD_92528 | JGI IMG/M metagenome (GOLD analysis project Ga0126342, IMG submission 92528) | Coral microbial communities from Lord Howe Island, Old Settlement Bay, Australia - Cyphastrea 1 metagenome | ecosystem: Host-associated > Invertebrates > Cnidaria > Coral ...
ATAACCCTAAAAAAGTTTACCTGTGGCCACCTTTTTTACCACCTAATTTCCTCATTTTTGTCCCTCTCGGGGCGCTCTGCCCCCAGACCCCCTTAACTCACTTTGTTCGCAAGAATAACTTCGTCTAGCCTAGCGGCTGGCTTTCGTGATAAATTGTAACATGTCTACTTTGTACTATAGTATTTAAATATATATATATAGAGAGAGAGAGAGAATAATATTATGTATATATATATATATATGAGGCTCCAGTTTTTTCCTCCATGGCCACTGTCAACCTCAGCAAGCAGGGTGAATGTATATATAAGTATATCTATTGTAACATGTCTAATATGTACGATAGTAATTTGTAAGATTTCCCATTTGTACTATAGTATTCATAATAGAGATATAATATATATATATATACTGTAATATGAAAGCAACGAAATTGGAGGGTTAAGCATGTTTCACCTGCAGAACAAGGTACCACTTTCTAGCCCCCTTTTGTGGGAAACCCCTGGTGTATCCTGCCATTTGGTCAACCACCAGGTCGTGCACCTCCAACTGGGGGATTGGGCTCAAAATCTGGCTCGCCAAAACCCAAACGATATGGACTGCAAGGTATACCTTGTTTCAGATTGCAACTCAGTGGCGCTAGACGAAGATGGATCCACACAGCTTTTAACCTCCCAGTTTCTTACAGTTTTCTTTTGGGACTGAATGGAAACCTCTATGTTTGTAGGTGAAGCTATGGCAGCTATGGCTGTCTCATTTGCCAATCCAATGTCTGCGGAGGCCAGGCTCTGAACTTTTTTTTCGGCAACAAGCAGAAGCCCCAAACCGATCTAAGTTGGTTTCTAAGCCCATCAACGTCATCAACTATAGTTATATAATGTTATATATATATATTAAAATCATGTCGTATAACCACTATTGTAGTTATATCACCACTATAGCTATATATCCATATATATCCTATAGTTATTTCATTTATGACCTTAATCAACCCAAATTCGTGAAGTGCAACGTAGTCGACTTCGAGTTCGGCATTTCGGCCTCACCTTAAAGGCCAAATGTTGGCTTCAACGATGGTTTATGATGAGTCGGTCCTGTTAAAATTTTAAAAAAAAACGCAAAAAACGAGTTCTATCCTTTTTTCAGACATGCTCCAAAATTGGGAATTTCAGACATACAACAAATATCAACAAATCGTTTTACCCAGACACATTTAAGAATCCATGAATCCCCCATCTGGTGCTGCAGATTTCTGTCCCATCTCGGAGGCCAACTTCGGCTGGCGAGAGCTCCTGCAGCTCGAAACACTCCAAGCGACCTGAGAAACTGCTTCGGAATTCCGCAGATTGGGTGCCAGTAATTATAACTTGAAGACTTCAGCAGATTGATGCAAAAAAACAAAACTTTGCTGCAGTGAAACATCCGATCATGTTTTTTTGAACATGTTAAGATATGTTAAGTAACAAAAGGTGGAGGGCAACATTTTGGGATCATCCCACCGTGTCAATGGGTCCCCTCGGGTCGAGTCGTTGACCAAAAACTCGGTCAAAGAATGACTGGTTGGTGGTGCAATAATCAATGGGAAATCCAGGATCCTAAAATGGAGGTACTGTACCATATAGGGCATATTTAGGTTCCTGAAATGGCCATTGAAATAACCATCTTGAAAAATGATGGAGTTCGTCAATGGGTTTCGGATGACATCCCATATGAAATGGAAAATAAATTTCATGTTCCAAGTACCAACTAGATGACAAAATATCTTTGAGCAGTGGCTGTTCAAGTGATGAAAAACGTGGCTCGCTGATTCTCGATGGTTTAGACCCACTATCATCCAGAGCTCACCTTCCCAACCATAATAGGGGCCCATGCCGCATTTTCAGCCCTATATAGTTGCTTATATGTCCGATTAAATGCACATGATATCCCCGTTATATCCCATATAACGCTTTCATATATCCTTTTTTGAACACGCACATCTATCTCCATTCATCACCCATGTATCACCATTTTTCTTGGTCTTATCCCCATGATTCATGGTCAAAATCTGTTCTTGATTGTCAACGTTCGTAGCAACATCCTTATTCATTCTCTGGTTGGTGGTTTCAATCACTCTGAAAAATGATGGAGTTCGTCAGTTGGGATTATGACATTCCCAATATGATGGGAAAGTCATAAAAGCCATGTTCCAAACCACCAAGCAGTTCTTCATGTTTCATGGCCATCCCAATCATCCCAACTCAGCTCCCCCGGGCCGTAGAAGCCGTCTTTGAGCCGCCGCCGCTGGTCGCGGCGCACGGCCGCCACTTCTCCCGGTACCAGTGGCCTTGGGGCTTGGCTTTATCGGTATTGGTGTTTATATCGGTGTTTGTATTGGTGTTTATATTGGTGTTTATTGATGTCTATTGGTTTTCAAATATGTTTGAGACCCCGACTTGTTTCTGTAGATATAGTAATAATGTTCCCCTTCAACTGCCTCTAGCAGTAGCATAACAGAATCACTCGAAAACCAAGTCGCGCAAGGGAACCCTTGGAGGTTTCCTTCGATTCAGCGCCAGGCGCGAGCCTTGGCAGGTCTTAGCAACGGAACGGATCAACGAAACCAAGGACCTTGGATGGCCTTCAATGGGCCCTGCTTGAAGTTGACCCATGGCCAATCTGCATGGAACATCGTTTATAAGCCACATATCATATCTCAATGGATTGGTTTAAGGGAAAATCTAGAAGAAACCAGTTTGAGTTTTTCCGATGAAGTATATGGGTTTCCTGCAAATGTTCCCTTAAACCAATCCATATACTTTCTTTCCAATCCTAAGATTATGGATTTCCCACTGCCACAATCTCAGAATACCAGAGGGTACCCACAGTCCAGGCAATAGGAAATCCACTTCTTCGCAGGAATGTCATCACTAGGATTACAAGAGACAAGTATTACGAGGGGGTATATATAATCGAGGTATAAATATCAATTATTAAATACTATTGATACTATAATAGTCTATAATCCTCATTAGTATGATATACATTGATATATTATATTGTATATTATATATATGTAATATATCAGGATATTTGACTTCCTCCCTTCCTCTACTGGCCCAACCATCCCGCCCTTCTGTCTAGCGGTCGGGCAAACTGTCAGGCACCACATTCTCTGACGCGTCATTGACCTCAGAAAAACTCGCAAGGGCGTCCTTTTTCGCTGGTTGGTTACGAAGATTTCCCTGTTCATGGATTGTGATTTAATGTTGTTAGTGGATATAGATTCAATGGGATATACAGTATTATATAATGGATTCTGATGGTCATGATTAGGGATTTAATGAGATTTAATGGTGATTAATAATTAGGGATTTAATGGGATATATTTATAATCCCTTCCCCCTAGGCCCTAATATTAAACACCCCAGTCAGGATCAAAACACGTATTCGGACTCAGAAAAAGCTTGTGTTTAATATCAGGTGGATGGGATGATATTGGATAGCATGACCCCCGAACAAATGAACAAATCCTCAACAGGGGTAGATCGCCATCACTGCGTCCGTCCTTAGGGTCACCACCATGATCCACAACTCTGGTTCCTCCTGAAGGTGGGAAAGCTGGTGCCAACCGAAGATGTTCATGATGGTATTCTGGTTGGTGGTTGACCTACCCCTCTGAAAAATATGAAAGTCAGTTGGGATGATTATTCCCAATACATGGAAAAATAAAAAAATGTTCCAAACCACCAACCAGTATTTGATTGTAGAGGGGACATCTGATGGCTAATTGATAGTGCTACTTTGGATGAATTTGGTTCCTGTCCACATCTGCCAAACAATATTGGTTATGCTACACCTCAAAAAATTAATGCACACCCGTCCATGAGCGGTGATTTTGCTTACGCCCCGCATAGGTACTGAAGGTGCCATGGTCGTGAGAATCTGTAACCAGGGCCCGTCAAACATCGGTTTGTCTGAAATTGGGTTACCCCCCAATTCCAATGGAGTATAATTTTCTCTGTCAAATGCTGTAACTGTGGGGTGTACCCACCAGTTTCAGATGAAAAAAACAAAGATCATATTTTGGCTGTAGTTATATCTCATCATCCCTATTATTTCACCATATCCACTTTATACCCACTCTATATCGCAGTTAACCCATGTTATAACCCCAGTATATCTCCCCTCTATCCCCAAATATCTCGAAAATATCCCCATATACTCCCCATTAGAACGTATCCCGTTAAATATGGCAGTTTTCCACCTTCCCCAAGAAATGCCCAAAACGCACAAAGCTTCGCTCCTCCAAAACAGCTGCTGTGGCAGCCGCGGCAGCAGCGGCGGCAGGTTCACAGTCGTCTGGGCCGAAAATCATGGATATCATCGGGATACAAGGGGGACAACATGAGGACATCATGGAGGCATACGATGTAACCTACCATTTTATTGGTATATAGATGTACAGTATATAGTATATAGTGGGGATATCAGGATATCCAACTGATCAACTGGATATGAACTTTGAGTGTGTCTGAAATTGTGCAAAAAAAACAGTTCCAGCCATTGCGGGGCAAAGGATGATCAAGCATCAAATCGGGATGCAGATCTCAAATGGTTGAGTGTCAACTGCTCTTCCAGTGGGACCAGTTGAAGCAGGCCTACCCGCTACCCTTTGACGTCCAAATCTCACCAGAAAACCAGTTGAAATCACCCAGTTGAACCCCTGAGCCACTCCTTCAAGGAAAATCCGACCAGATTTGGCGACGTCCCTTGGAACCTTCGGCATCGAAAGAATCTAAAGGATGGTTGACATTGGAAGCCTATTTCCAAAAATTGGCTTTCTTGGATGTTTGTACATCTTTGAGTGCCTTCCTCTTACTTCAGTTTGCAGACAGAAATGGTATTCTTTCCGCGACCCGACCCGAGGAAGTCTGATATCAAAGTTATCATAACATCAAACACAGAAGATCATCACCCTGAATATGTTTGTCAAAGATTGTTAAACGGAGACTTTTGAACTGCAAACAGCCACCCAAAAGTGAGGTGTGTAGAGGCTGTTTGGCATGGTCATGACATGTCATGCCTTTCAGGCTCTTGAAACCCTCATCATATATGTGCACTGTAACATAATCATATGCAATATTCATATATCTATATCGGTACATCATATACCATCATGGCATGAATTCCTTATGCATATGCATATGTTATCAATATGATTGTTCATCCTCATCCAATCTAGTCCCCAATCGAATCGGGCCAACTCTATGCTCGCTGGTGCATCAACCTGGCAGCTGGTGCATCAGAGCAGCTTTCTTTCAAAGGAAGGAATGGCTTCTTCGTCGCAAATCGTGGTAGATACAGGGCCAGCTATCTATCTACATATATATATATATATATGCATGTGTATAATTTTATTTATATATATATATATTATATAATGATCCCCTTGAAGGAGAACATGCCTGAGCTGTTGGCAAATACACTGCGTAGGCAAGCCTCCTGATTTTTCTGCTTGTCAACGTTTGAGGTATAGCCATCTAGCCGCGAGCGGCACAGTGCAGGCTCTGGACCAGATGTTTCCAGGATCAGTGACCAGCACGAACTCGGCTCAAGGAGCTCTTAATGGCTCGTGTTATGATAATAAATTCAAAGTCACTCAGCATTCAATTTTCCAGGCAACGACGTGAAACCTGAGCAGAGCTGAGTGGCTGAGTAGGAAAAAATCATGCACAGGCTATCACAGGCTGCAAGTTCTATGCTGAACTTGGGGCCACGTCTACGGCACCTTCCGCACAAGATCCGCAACATTCTTCACCATGTCTGCAACCTGCTTGGTTCTCTTTGCTGCACTGGCTGCCTTGACGAGCTGTGCACCTTGCTGCCCAGCCTGCACAGCCTTTGCAGCTGCTGTAGCTCCGTTGGCTGCGCTGGTGGCAACTGCTGAGGTCCCTAAGCTGGCGATGTCGGCGGCCAAGCCTACTACACCCTTAGCAACCAACCATGGGTTGCCAGTTGCAACGCCAACTCCCAGTTCTACAGCAGGACCAACCACGGGCACGAAGCCGGTGACAAATCTTACAGCAGCAGAAGCCATGGCTCCTCGCAAAAAAATCACAAGGTGGTCTTCTCTCAACTGCAGTTCCGTAGGTGATGCTTGCTGGTAGCCAATCTGCGAGAACGTGTCAAAATGGTCACAGCTGTGCAAACCGAATGAACTCCAAGCGCCTTTCTGCACAAGTGTAGCACATTCTCTGACAGTGCCAAAAGAGGTTCTGTTCCAAAAGACAACGTTGCTATGAACGATCAATGATTTCAACGGGAAAATTAGCTATGGCAATGGTGATCTGGTTGCTTTGCTTGGCAAGTTCACTCTCTCCCGACTCTGAAACAAGCCAGCTGGACCGTTTGTTGATGTTCGTCATCACCGGGATGTTTGAAATGGGTTCTTTGTTGGGTTGCTGTGCTTGGCTGTTTGCTGGAAGTGCTGATCCTGGATGTGTTTTACAGTAATGCTAGTATGCTGTTCTGGACTTTCTATTGATGATTTCTTGCCGGGCTCTTGTTGAGTTTGAGTGTGTGTTGGGGTTGTCTGTCGTGTTTTTCCTTGTTTGTTGATAGCTTTGCTGTTCCTGTTATGCTGTGGCCTGGGCGCTGTGGCCTGGGTGCTGGTGTTGCCTAAGCCATCCTAAACCTAGCATTAGCTCACTGCAGCCGCCGGACACTCGCTGTGTTTTCTGCTGGAATGTCCACCAACAATGCCGAGGTGAGAAAGAAACCCCATTAGGAATGACTAGTCAAAAAAAAGTTACGGATTGTTCGGTTGACACATTTGCAGTACCTTGGGGATTCACTGTCAGGAATGCAAACATCTCCAAGAAATGACCACAACGGAGCCGTAAACAAGGTCCGAGCTTCCTCTTCATCCCGGCAGGCGTAAACTGGATCTGTTCTAAAACCATTGCGCCTAAGTTCCTACCATTTCGTGAAACGAAGCGATGCAGCCGCGGCAGCTACTAGGCCCAAAAAGTCAGAGATGACGACCACTGAGCTTGTCAGGGAGATGGGAAAAGCTGGGCTGAAACACAACACTTACTGTAAATCTATGGCTCGCAAACTTTTACCTTGGCAAATCTCTGACTCTCTGGTGCATCAGAGGTGAGGCAGACAAGAGACAACCAGAGATCTTTAGCTACCGTTTGATTGGTGGACTAGGCCCAAGCCAAGAGATCTACATCCTGCGGGGATCGTTTCTTTCGTGCGCAGATCCATGGTTAGCAACTGGTACATCATATGGTCTGTAAGTGAAGTACATCTCCCGTATTCAAAAGTACCAATTGATGTGGTAAGCCCGTTGGTAATTAATGTCGACCTCGGATTCATAAACCCTGGAAGAATCCAGAACAGTGTTCCCCCCGGACTCCCAAACAAGAGCCAATTACTCTGCTGCCAGCCCTAAAACAAAGATGGTAGCCCCCGTCTTAAAACGAGTTTAGATTGTTCCGGAGTTGCCTTGCTTTACCCTCTGGTAATTTGTTACATAGCTATTGAAAATGGTCCAGTCGAAATAGTGGATTTTCCCATGAAAAATGGTGGTTTTCCATATAGTTATGCCATTTATAGTGGATTTACCCATGAAAAATGGTGGATCTTTCCATAGTTTTTTGTATGTTTACCAGGCCGGGTATATCTTTATTGGGTTTGACAAATTACAACCACTCAGCCGGATCTCTGAGTATCCCCCAAAGGGCAGGCCGGGCCCTCAGCCACTGGAACGAGCCCTCGGTGTCCCAAAGGGTGCCCTCCCGGGTGACCCGTGGTGCCGGTTGGAAAATGGACAGAACATGACAGAACCCTCCAAAAAAAAAAACAGAAGACAGCCATTTTGGTATGGATCAATACCTATGAAAATACCATTTTTAGGGGGTTATTCACATCCATTTTAACCCAGCTATTTTGATGTGAACAAAAAAGGGGATTCCATGGGTTTTGACACACTGCCATTTTGGTACCATCCCAATGGCACCCCGGTGCCAGGTATAGCCAGGTGTAGCCAGGTTGCTGGTACACCAGTTGGTCCAAGTCAAAACAATGCTGCCTTCAGCTGATGAGCAGACGCACATCATACGCACATGGATCACAGGTATCCACATTGTATCCACATTGTATCCACATGCACAGAAGGGGCAAGACTGAGAGAGGTGGAATTTGTCATAAATGCTGCGAAAGATCTATCCCCATTTCTGAAAACCACCATTTCAACAAAGCATTTCTGCAAAATCACCATCAAGAAACCACTGACGTCAGAGATTCACGACCAAGCTCCAGACTTATAGACTTGGCGACCCACCAGCGCTTCCAAGTCGCGCTTCACAGTGCCTAAGCACAGCAGGATCTCATCAAATCCCATTACCCCTGCACTTTGCTAAATCCAATTGTTGGTGAAATCCCATGGTTGGCTTCAAATCAGATTTTTGGGTGGTTTTGGATTGGTTAGATGATTTTTTTGGCTTCAAATCACATCTCGGAGCCCAGCTCTCCGCGACAGATCTCAGTCGCGCGTCCAGCAGGAAGTTGAAGGCCTGGAGAAAAAAAAAACATGGTGGATTTCTGTGTCTTTTTCAGAACATGATCTCTAATGGTTTAAATCATGGCGACTGTAATGTTTGTGAAAAAAAAAATCTGGATTACTAATGAAATCGAAAATGGATACTGATGGCTACTGTACTGGTGATTGTTTAAACATCTTTAAACCATGGCTGCTGATGGCTACTGTAATGGTTTTCAAAAATCTGGGTTTCTAATGACATTTAAAAATCTGAAAGTAGTGACATGTCTAATCAATGGGAATTTCAGGATCCTAAAGTGGAGGTACTGTACCATATAAGGCCATATGTTGTGGGGATATTCCCTTACATAGGCCTTATATAGGCCTTATATATGGTAGGTACCTCCAATTTAGGTTCCTGAAATGGCCATTGATCTAATGGATTTTGCTTCAACCACAGAAGGGATGTTGATCTACCAATGATACTGCTCCACCCTCGATGGAGCTACCATGGTGGATCTTGACCCGTGACAGACGTGTGACTGGTTGGTGGTTGAGCCACCCCTCTGAAAAATATGAGTTCGTCAGCTGGGACTATGAAATTCCCATAATATATGGAAAAATAAACAATGTTCCAAACATTTCCAAACCACCAACCAGGTGATGTAAAGCTATTAGACCTTTTGATGTTCACTATCAACCAATCAGAAACGGATGCAAATTTCAGCAACGAAAATGGGGAGTGACTGAGGGTCGCTGCTGACGTGACCAATCAACTGCTTGGAGAATTTCTCGCCGCCAATCGACTCGGGGTGGATACTAAATTTGCTAAACTAATTTGTTTTCCCCCTGTTTGGAATCTTTATGTAACATGAAGAAGAATCGCAATCCAAAAAAAAGACGAACTGTGATTTCTATCAACCAGTACTGAATCGTACTGAAAAGAATCTACACAGTAATGCTAAGTTCTATCAACTACCATCCAAGATCAGAACCAACTGCAGGGCATGGCTTCGGGGCCTTCTCAAAGGGCTCTTCACCCATCTTTCGGATCAACCTGCCAGTTGTGCGTGGTAAACCGCGGCTCGCCGCTGATCCCGCTGCTGGTTTTTCCAGTTTCCTACTGGGGATCCCTGACTCCTCCTTCATGCGGGAACCTGGAGAGTGCGAGAAGGGGAACGAGGTGAGCTCACTTGAAACCAACATGTACATAAATCAGATAAAAAAAGGGCCAACGCCATCAAGTCAAGTAATATGGGAAAGTGCTTGATAGTTGTTGCAATGGCTGGGATGCACTGGTAGATAAATATGTATATATATATATAATACATATGTGGCAAATATATTTTACCTAAAATTGTTGGCTCAGTGCCTATTTGTTGCTGGTTAAAGCCCTTTTTCCAGGTGAATCTCCAATTTTTCGCAGGTGAACATTACAATATTGATATCATCCCATTTGACTACATCCACTTGCAGCTCAAAATCAACCCATCCACCCACCTTTGACCAGTCAATCTACCCATTCAGATTGTGGGAATCACGTGACAAACTTTTCCCCCGAAAATTCTAGGCCCATATGTCCGGGCAAAATTCCTGAGGTCACCTCAGAAATCTCATGCTTGGTGGTAAAACCTATGGCCCATATGGCAGCCCCCTTCATCGCCGCTCGGTTTCCGACGGAGCTCGGTGATGGGAATCGCCAGGGTGCCTCTGGAAGCCTGGAAAAATACATCGCACAGAAATACACATAGTTCATTTCATATTATGGTTGCATATGTGTATATAGTTGCAGATAACTTTACATTTATACATCTAACATGGTTACATATTCATACTATAATAATAATGATCATCATAATCATAATAATGATAATAAATATATATATATATATCAATATATATATATATATAATTATATATATACACAATACATATATATATATTATACATATGATGCCCAGGATTCACTGATCAACATGGCCCTGAAAAAATTCTTCTGGCCTCCGGCGCAGACACGGGACTTCGATCCAGGCTTCCGGTGCGGCGCCTGGAAGCCGCGCTGTCAGGAGGATGGTGCTCCTCTCGAAATCCATGGTGATTCAATGGTGATTTAATGGGATTTAATGGGATATATGATGGTATACCCTCTGGCAATTTAACAAAAAGCTATGGAAAATGGCCATTTAAAAATGATTTTTCCCATGAAAAATGGTGATGTTCAATAGTTATGTTAGTTGATGTTCAATAGTTATGTTAGTTTACCAGAGGGTAAGAAGCGAAGAAGATGTGAATTCACGGATACTAAGCTGAAAATTCTGAAAATATATCCATGAGGCAACAAAAATAAGACGAGTGATGATTTACCCCACAAAAATGATGAGTGAACCCCATTTGATCAAGCAAAAATTGTTGTCACTAGATTCACTAAAACGCTGACGAAAGGAATCCTGTAATTGCTTGCTGAATCCCATCTGGAGATGTTCATTTCTGAATCCCATCTGGAGATGTTCATTTGGTCCAGTGATGTCTAGCAAAGCCAATGGCAAACCCCTGATGTCTTTAAGGTTTATCAAATCCCAAAATGGATCCAAAATGGTGGGCAACCACTGAGCATCCCCGGCGGCTGCATGGTGGGCGACGGCGCCGGCGACGCCGCCGCGCTGCGCGCGGCCTCGCTTTGCGCCGCACGCTCCGCCGCACCCGCCGCACGGTCGGCCAGCAGCTGACCGTAGTTGCTCATGACGCGCGACACGTCCTCCTCCTCCCGCACCATCGACAAGGCTCCTGGGACCAGACAACGGGCACCCGAAAGGGACTGGGCAGTTGCAGAAAGCATGATGATCTTGTCCAATATAAGGGAAGATGATGGTGGCTGAGATAATCTACCATTGCCAAGTTTGTCATTGTGAGATGAAGAGAAAGCTGCTTCTTGGCACCTGCTCCCGGCTTCATGTACACCTGGAGCGTTGGGAGAGAATGTGGGGATTGCCGAAAAATGAGGGGCTCCGACTCTGGGAATGTTTTTGTGGGGTTCAACAGCTTGGTTTTTTTGGGCGAGCTTCCTTTAAAATTGCCTCGCAGCACTGATAGGAATTGATGGTTTAGGAACGTCTAAAAATGACCAGTGGTCTATTGAAAATGGTGATTTATAGTGGATTTTCCCATTAAAAATGGTGATTTTCAATAGCAAAGATGACCTCAAAGTCTGTGGCTTTAAGCCCTATTCTTGTTGGTCAGAGAGGTCGGCTCCAGATCTTCCAGTCTCTATCAAAACGGGCCGCCTTCAAAATGGGATCCTCCAAGTAGCACGGATCAAGAAACACCTTTTTTCGTAGCCGATTAATCCAAGTAATATCAATAGCTGATTAATCCAATAAAAATAAATATCAATCATTTAAGTGTCACTATATGTGAAGGGTTGTTTCTTCCGATTGATTCACTGTCGCTTCATCCTCCGTCAATCACACATCGAAATTACCAACGAATTATCTATCAGTTCTCACTAACATACATTAATAATTATACATTAATGATGATATATGTTTGATTCTGGGCTTCCATACATATGCACAAAAATTGCATAAATTTACCCATTAATTACCCGTTGATATGTCCCTCCCGAAATCAAACAGGTCAACAGGTCACTGGAAAATCCACCATTTATATATATATATATATATATATTAGACATTTGTAAATGATATTTATATAGATGTTTGTCCAATCAAAACCTCCGTTTCCATCATTTCTGAGGGGTGAAACCATGTCGTCTGTCCCATGTTTTTGTTACGGCTACGACCAGGCGCCTCCTCAATGTCTGAGGTCACAGTCTCCTCGTCTTCCGTGTATTGATCAAAGTCGTCCTAACGACGCCGTTTTTTTCTGGGGGAAAGCCGCGGTGGATGGCTAGAACTGGCTGGAACCCTTGAGAAACCTTGAATTGAAAATGAGATGCTTGTGGTATGTTGTGGTTAACCAAACATGTTCAGATTGTTCAGTGATTGTGGCAATTCCCTCAGGTTGCTTGATTAAACCCACTTAAGTGATTGATAGCGATTTGTAGTGGTTAACCAAACCGAATTCAGTGGTTGAAACCCGCCATGGGTTAAGCCCGCACCGGCTTAATGGTGAAACTGCCACTTTGAGAAATCAATTAAAGGATTGGGACACAACACTTCCATGACTGGTCTTGGAGTCTCACTTCACCCAAACTTTAAAATAGCTAGGTCCTCCGTAAAACTCCAATTTTATGAGTGATTAAAAAGCCATCAAGAATTTCATTGGTGAATCCCCCAGAGCCAGAGCCACCAGGGTCACCTTTTGCCCACGAAAATCATGGTGAGTGAATTCTTACCGCACGAAATCATCGAATCTCCTCGTATTCTTCGGAGTCGCTCTCTTCAATCTCCTCCACTGGTGCATCGAAGTCCTGAATCGATAAAATCAACATGGCTGGGAGATCCCAAAATTAATCAATGGCCATGTCAGGAACCTAAATTGGAGGTACCTACCAGATATAAGACCTATATAAGGCCTATGTAAGGGAACATCCCAGGAAAAGTATGGAGGTTTTGTTTGCAACATCATCGAACTGCTGGATTTTAACCACCTTCGACAAGCGGAGGTGCTTGGGAAAAAAAAAATCAGGATGTCCTCAAGTTGATATAATGGCCTTCAACCTGTCAATGGAATCAATCGTTGAAGCAATTTCCGCCTCATTGCTGCATGGATTGTCAGCATCAAACTCCGACCACAGGTGACCGCAGGTGACCACAGGGACTATACCTGAAAATATGCCGTGGCTTCCTCGCCAGATCAAATGAACCAAGGGTGTGTTTCTAAATGATCATAAATGTCAGGTGGTACTGTCACCATCTGTCACCTATGTCAAGGATCTTTTTTATGAATGTCAATTATATAAACGAGTTTGACCTTTATGGCTTGCAGCGAACCATCAAATCACAATCCCAACATCACATCCGCCGACCTCTAGGCGATCATCATCGTGTGACTGAGCGGTGGTTTTGATGTGGTAAACCCAATGGTAAACACACCATTTGTGTGTGTAAAAAACACCACCCATCTATGTAAATAGGAGGAAATATCTATTGTTGAGCTTACCACTTAAATAATCTTGAATATAGATTAATAAAATCTGTCGCACTCCATCCCTTTCGCAAGAATACCACACTGAAGCAAAGTGATTTCTCTTCTGCAGATCATGATTTAGGGATGATATAAGTGTGATATAATAAATTGAAGAAATGGGAATTAATGGATACAACCAACAATGTGATATGTATCTTCGATTTCATATAAGCTCTCTTAAAATGTTGGGACAGTCCAATGCCACCCCCTCCAGCTGAGGCTTCCCACAGGACTCGAAGCCATGTGAGAGCTAAATCCACCTGCGATGCCAAAGGGGAAAATCGCAGGGATGTAACCAAGGAGATAAAAACAATTTCGCTGGAACTAGCTAAAAAAGATTACAAACTTCATGGGATGTTTCTTAAGTCATGGGAGCATCCCCAAGACACCATGGTTGTTTCAATACTAATAGATGATCTAATGAATGGATGATTTGTGGGTAGCTGCATTTTAGGAAACCATCATACACGAGTTGCTCTAATTTGTCATTTCAGGGAGTGACTCCAAGATTGTCTATGTATGCCCTTTTGAGTCACAACCGCAAACGGACTATCAACATGGCTTCAAAACCCTGGGATGGAACTGCGGTATTCAAAATGACAATGACTTTAAACACCCCCTTTTCCCCACCCAAGTGGGGCTTCATATTGGAAGTAAATCCCTGAGTCACAAAGCCGCAGGGCGTTTGCCATTGGTGATTACCCATCCTATGCGTTCCTGTACTCAGTACATACCCGTTTCTACCCATGACATCCCCATGAAACTGTTTGTTGATAGTTGATACACTCGGATATATGGTGACACAGCTCATCCCCATCTCTATCCGCACGGCCAAAGCCTTGAGTGACCGATGGCAGATGGGTGGCCTCGGGTGAGACAGTCACTGGGATCCCCCGTTTGTATATCTCAATGTCTTCAAGAATTCCATTGAACATCAAAAGTCACCCACAACCTGGGCGCCCGTTTTTCACCATGGTTTTGAGTTTTGGGGCTAGATCCCAAGAGGCTCCCAGTTGGTAATCTATGGTAAAATATGGTGGCGAAATCTGGGACATCCCAAACCGGGCTGCCCAGCGGACGCAGGGCCCATGCGACCAGCCAGAGTTGTCCTGAATCTTCACCAGCAATGAACATATTTTGACCCGGACTTAAGGTATGACAGGTATGAGTTGTTAAGGCTGTTAAACCCTCGAAAACCATGGGAAAATCATAGGAAAACCATGGGAAAATGGTGATTTAATGGACTGTTAAGGTATTCTGAGTCGGAGTCAAGTTGCTTCCAGTCAGTTTGGGACTGCTCTGGGGGCCCGTCAGTTTCGCTTTTTTAATCCCCTTCAAGCTCAGTAGAACCACGGCCACACCCCCAAGGTTTTGGCTGGAATTCAGCTTCCCTCATCTGTCTGGCAACCTCGGCATCAGGAAGTCGGCTGATGACATCAGTGAAAAAAAAAATGGCTGGAAAGGTCGTGGCCCCGGGCCGTTTTGTTGTGCATGGATTCTTTGGCCGCTGCTTTGTGACGTTCTGCCTCCAGGTCTCAACATGCACTTCATCACCTTTGGATGATAACTTACATTGGTTTTCATACCAAACTATCATGAATTTTCAGATATGTAGACATTATATTATTACATATACTGTCATATACTGTGTATATATATATTAGGTATTTGATTTTGATGAGATATTCTATTTTTCTATTAGTACATAGATAATATATACACAGTATATGGAATATATACTTGAATATCTAGTAGTACCAGATATCTACATATTCTACAACTTCAGGACTCACCGGGCCTCGCGGTCCGCCGCCTCCCGCTTCCGCCGTGCCGCCGCCTCTTTGGGCGTCTCCACGGCGCGGCCTCGGTTTTCACCCCGCACGGAAGGCCTGGAAGGCCATCCACAAGGGAGGAATTAGATGTAACTAACGGGTTTCACCATGAAAAATGAACAAAAACGGAGGATTCAGCATGAAACATATGGAGGAAATTTAGATGTAAGAAAAGTGATAAGCGGAGGTTTATATAACCAACAATTCAATGGGCATTTCATGGGGATATCATTGCGATATGGAATTCAACTGGTCTAATTGGGGATCATCGTGTCAGTCGTGACTGAACAGCAAATATTAGGAACATTAATTGGGATGGATAAATAATGATAAATGTACAACCAACATCAAGCAACATCAACCAACAATATGGATCTTTTGGTTGTGTCCATGTTAATGGGAACAGGAATTCAACAGGAATTCTACTCCATGGGATTTCGTGGCGCCCTATTTTCAGACAAACCCATATCATTACAGTATATCATGATGATATCGTGGTGTTTACAGTATATCATGATGATATTGTGGTGTAGGCCATAGATATTGCATGATATTGCTAGTAGATGGCTCATCATGGCTCCAGTTGACGAACATGGTCATATATTATCATATATCATTAGATAAAATGAGAAATGATGGTGAGAAACCCATTTACTGACCATGGATTCTTCAACTTGCAGCATCATCAAATGTAAGCCCCACGCTGTGCCGCACGTGTTTGTGACCTGGCAGGCTGACAGTCAGCACAAGACCATCCACCACAACCATTAAAGGATCAGGCCTTGACTTGGTTGCTGGTATCCACTAGATAATATGATAAAATAGTAATATCAAACTGATTGTAGAATCCACCCAAAAATGTTGACCAACCATACCAAATCTGCAAAATCTACAACAAACCCATCTCAAGATCCAAGGCCCTTAACCCCAAGTCTCGCTTTCCCCGCCTGGCCGCACATGGTGCGTTTCCACCGGCAGTTGGTTCACCCAGGGCGTCCCATTCATCGACCCCCCGGTGCTGCGCGGCGGTCCAGGTGACACCGGGGACCCCGCGGGTGCCGGGGGCGGCCCTGGTGTGGACGCTGGGGAGCTGACCGCGGGCGGCGAAACCGGCGACCCGCTGGCGGGCGAGGGGCGCGAGCTGCGGGCCGCGCTTTGGCCTCGCGAAAAGTGCGGGATCATCCCAGTGGTTGGAGATCAGGGAGTTGGGATGCCCCGAGATTTTTGGGATCACCTAGATTCTGCCCAAAGTAGGTCGGAAATGTGCTTGGGGGAAAAATGATGGGATCTGAGGCCATGAAGCGAGTGAAAGTGGGCAAAATGCCACTTGAATGATGGTAAGATCAGCCACAATGTGTATATATATATATATATAATATTACTATAATATTATATAGCACTATAAATAATGTTATAAATAATGTTATAAATAATATTGTAATTGATATTATAAATAATATTACAAATAATGTTATAAATAATATTTAAAAAAAATGTATACAAACGTTATAAATAATAATTAATATAAATAATATTATAAATAATATTATAAATAATATTATAAATAATATTATAAATAATATTATAAATAATATTATAAATAATATTATAAATAATATTATAAATAATAATTAATATCAATAATATTTATTATAGATAATATTATAAATAATAATTAATATAAATAATATTATATAATATTATGTATTTATATATATATATTATGTTATATATCATATATATTAAAATATTTACGATGCTGATCTTTAGGGTCATAGAATGCAGTGATTTGAAGAGTTTTGAAGTCCATTTGCTGAACAAGTTCCAACTGCATCATTACAGTGACTAAAAAACCCGCCAGCAGGACGACTCTGCAAGTACTCATCCAAGAAGGACTGCGGCGGCTCGGTTGATGCAATGCCATAGAATTCTGAAACAGCTGTCGAAATGAAAGACTGTTGAGCGCGAGTGGACCCTTGACCATATGGGGTATGGAATAAAGGTGCTATCCCACGTCAAAATGTTATTGGTTGTCTGCCGAGAATCACCATTCTTATAGATACTGACACTTAAACGCTTGACTCATAGCCATTGTCCGCCGGCCGACCTGCACATAAGGGTCATCAATCAGTTCTTTGACGCTCGGCCGCGGTTTGTCTTTCTTCTCCAGCATTCGCCTTAGTGGAAAAGACCCGGCTTAGTCCAGTCCTGTCCCATCCTGTCCCTCTGGAGGACTTATGGAAAAGCTTGCAAGGTGTTTGCTGCATCTTTGGTCGCACACTTGCACAATAGTATTTTGCTGGCTCATTAATGCTGAAAAAATGCGGAGCTTTCTTGGAGGATCTAGAAATTCGAGTTCGACGACCCAACAGTCCCCAGTGAAAAGTACTATATATCCTCCAGTTCAACATATTACTATTTAGATCATTTAGATCCATTTATATGTATATCCCCAAAAGTACTATGATCTAACATCTAACTAGTCATTTTGAATCCTTGAAGTGTCAACCGCCAACATCCGGATTTCATCCAAAGAAATGGAAGGTGGATGCAACTGATGAAAATGAGAATACCACATGATACAACATCATGCCACTGAAAGTGCGTACAACTCGGGGCTTAGCGGCTTACCTCCCAGCTGTTTAACGTGGCACCGGTCGCATGAATTTGTTTTCCAAGTCGCTGAATCAGGGTGTTTAACTGCGCGGTGTATTGCTCCGGAATTGGCCTCAAGGAATGCCAGTTGTGTAGAAAGTCTAGCAGGATTTGGGACCAAACAGCTTGGGTTTATGGATGTTCATCCCATTTAATACATGACTCTGCTTTGGTGGGATGAACATCCAAAAATCCCGGCTATTTTGGGTGACAGAAAGGTACCAACGGTACCAAGGTTTTTAACTTTCTTGGAAGAAGCACAGCATTTGGGGCACCGGCTCATACTTATCGCTGACGATCTTGTAGACGAGCCTGGCAACGCAACAGCTTGCGGTACCAACAGCGTCACCAAAAATGTCAATAATCATAATTGATCATAGCAAGTCTGCTGAAAAGTCGCATGGATTTTTTTTGGAACGGCTATGAACGGCTGCGTCGTTTCCAATTTCCATGTTCCATTTGTTCCCACGGTGGGTGAAACTCTTGGGGCCACCGGCCACGCCACAGGCCACCCAGGCCACCGGACCCCAGAAGGTTGTCGGCCGAGAAGGCGTGTTTCAGCATGCACATCTCGTACAAGCAACACCCAAGGGACCAGACCTCGGGATCTCGTGATGTTTTCTGATGTTTTCTGATTATCGTCATGGTATAACACGGTATAACTGACCTTGAAATGATGACTTCGTGCACTTCTGGTTTCATAACCCCAAATTTGGGGCCAACTGATGAATTCATTGTTGGATGTACGAAACTCGAAACATCCAAGTAATGATGTCCTTAAATGGGATTGTGGAATACTGCAATAGGTTTGGGCCAGCGACTTTGTATACGGGACGCACCGTCATCTACCTCTCTGTCCCTCTGTAGCCATGCCAAGCCATGGGAAAAGGACATTGATCGCAGGTTTCATCCACTGGATCCCCCGACGTCGCTCTTGAAGGTGTAGGGTTTATTCTCACAAACCTCCGGTGACATGTAGTACCTGGCTGCAAATCTTCCCAAAAATGAAGTTTCTGAATGTTTCTAAGTTTGAATCCAAGGACAACGTGAAAGTTGTACCAAAGTTTGCCAAATCCAATATTTTCAGACAAAAATTTAGCGGGTTTGGAATGACTTGGATTTGAGGGGTCCCAAAAATTGAAAACACTCTCAGGCTGTGAGATGCAATCACAAACAATGAAACCATTGTCCAATTGTTTGTTGGGGTTTTCCAAAGTCGTAGGACATCATCCAAAATCATCAAAAACTACCAAAACTTAACGTTTGCCAGGAGGAACCCATGGTCTTCGTCCACTCATCATTTTCCATGGCAAAAGCCATGGTTTTGGGGCACTAACCATGCGGTTCTGCACCCCAACCCCCCCTCCGGGGCACGGAGTCCCGACGACGGTGATTGCTGCCTGCGGGCGCGAGTGCTTCATATCTTTCAAAAAAACCCGCCAATGCTGGCGGAGTTTGGACTAATTTGCACCCAATCCGCGCGCACCGAAGGTGCCAAGGCGTGGTAGTTTAGCAGCGAGGGATGCGAATACGAACAAATCTGTTCCACTGGTACAGTTTCAGCTAAGGGGAATTTTCGAACAGAGCAGGCCGCCAAAAAATGCACGGCACGGGTCTGTGGTAATTTGATGTAATTTGCACATTTTGCATATCGGCCCAGCATCGTCCAAAGTCGCCGTTTCGATCCGACTTGGCTGTAACATCTCCACTTGGGGTCAACAAGGCCCCAACTCCGGCCCAACTTGGACCCAACTCGGGTCCAACATGCCGCAACTTGGCCCCAAGCCCCAAGCTGGACCCATTTGGGAGCAACTTCGGCCCAAGTTAAGCTCCACCTGGGCTCGACACGGGGCACGGCCGGCTCGATACGAAATTTCAAACACACGCTTTCATTGGTAGCTTCGATGTTTTTAGTGCCGATGACACGTCATGCTGGGTCCCAAGTTGCCCCATGTTGAACATGACCTGGACTCGCATGTGCATCACGTCGCTTCAATTTCCGGTTCATCTCAGTCGATTTGGGCCAAACTTCAGCCCAACATTACCAATTGGCTCCATCTTGGGCTCAAGTTGGGCCCAAGAAAACGAAAGCTGGGCCCCAGTTGGCCAAGTTGGGCCCTTTTTGGGGGCAGCCCCGGCCCAAGCTGATCCCAAAATGGATGCGCTGAAAACGTGCGTTTTTACGCGTGGCCATGTTCCCTGTGGGCCCGACTTCAGCGCCAGATACCCCCACACAGGGCCAACTTGTGCATGTTAAGCCCAACTTGCGTCCAAACGTGCCCAAGTTGCGCCATGTTGAACCCCAGTTGGGCTTAATTGTAGCCCAAGTTGGAGCCAACTGGCCCGAGTTCGGCGCAAGTTAGGCGCAAGTTGGGCCCAAGTTGGCTCGTGTTCGGCCCAACTTAGGCCAAGGGCGGCTAAGGTTGACCCCAGTCGGCTTTGGTTTGGCCAAGTAGGCCCGCTTCTTTCCTCTCTATCCTATTCCCGGGGCGCGGGTTTTTTGTCGTCGCGAAGCGACTCGAATTATAAACCATCCCCAAAATCCGCCCACACCGCTTTGGCGGTGAAGGCGTGCTTATTGGGGGGCAACAGCAACACTAAATGCTCAATGACATTTGTTAATATAGCAGTCGCTATATCAGCTTTAGCTGGGGGGGG
>Ga0126342_10006432_pt1 | contig 20820 bp, 17 predicted proteins | sample Cyp1metagenome_FD_92528 | JGI IMG/M metagenome (GOLD analysis project Ga0126342, IMG submission 92528) | Coral microbial communities from Lord Howe Island, Old Settlement Bay, Australia - Cyphastrea 1 metagenome | ecosystem: Host-associated > Invertebrates > Cnidaria > Coral ...
GAACATGTGGTGTACATATGGATGAAAATCCCAGAATTACATGGAATCAAAAGCCCAAGGGACATTCAAAAAACCAAACCCAAATTAATTGCAATTGAACCCAAATTAATTGCAATTCCTTTATTATTAAAGTTTATATGTTACATATCGTAAAGATTACATAATGTACATTATAATTATATATTATTGTTTTATACATATATTCATTATGATATTGTATTACAGTGTGTTAAATCTGATATACCAAAAATAATATATTATATGATATTACGAATATTAAGTTAAATGATGTTACATATTATTCTTTTGTATTATATTGCATTAAATAATATTTTAGCACAATACATTGAATTGTATTATGTTATAACATACATATTGTAGAAAATTTATGTTACTTCCATATATCATTATTAAATTATGTTATACTGTACTATAGTTTACTATATTTATCATATATGTATACCAAAAAATACTTTACAGATTTCACATACCATACCCAACCAAAGAAAGTGAATAGAATCTTAGAAAATGGTTAGCAAATGAAAGGAATATAGTGATATTATTGGCACAACAAAGACTAGCCCAATATATTGCAATTGGCATATGCCAACTATCCAAACAACTATTATGACTGAATATTAATCCTACTATTACTGTTCATACTATGACTCGATGACTATCATCTTGGAATATGTTTGGAATCTGAGTAGAATATCAGGAAACAATGATATTATTGAAACATTGATAGAATATGGTAGGAAAATTGTTGGAATAACTGAGCTCTATTGGAATAGTAATAGGTATTGGAGTATTATTGGAATATGTTATATCTGAATATGTATATATATATATTGCATGGGACATGTTGGAACATCATCGTCGTGGAACATGTTTAAAGGATACTGGAATACTAGTAGACATGCATATGCCACACACACATATATATATATATATACACACAGTTGTTCATATCTAAGAAAAAAAAACATTGTTGGAATAAAGGTGGTCGTGGAATTGATTGGAATTTCTTGGGATACTAGAAGTGTTCTTGGAATATGGTTAGAATAAATATTGTTGGAATAGTTTCTCTTGCATTGAACCATTATTGGGTATTGTCCGGTATTTTTGAGGGCACTCTTGGAATGTTGAACATTGTATCTGAATTTATCTGCTTTCTCTCGAGGAACATGTTTGGAATATCTTTGAATAGTTGGACATATTATTTGGAATATTCATCCTTGGGTTAATACCTTAGCAAACTACTATTGTATGTTTGGAATCTTATGTTCCTATATTGGGGATGGCTTATGGCATTGGGTTGACGACATTGTCCATCAATTATAAATAGTTGTTGTCGTCGTCAAGCGACAGGAAAATTATACTTCAGAATATTAGTATCAAATATGGTAGTCAGTATCCAACTGTAAGTCATTACAGGAAGGATCCATAAGTTCAATAATATTGTTCCACAATATTAATGTTAATCCGATTACCGTACTCATTGTTAATATACGGTTGTATCCAATAAAAACAAATGAAACATAAAGTCTTAGCTATATATAGTAATAAAAGTGATAATAATAATCCATTATATAGTTATGTTTCATCCACAATAGTCTGGTTGGTGGTTTCAACCCCTCTGAAAATATATATTTGTCAGTTGGGATGATGACATGCCCAATATATAGAAAGTCATAAAAGTTTTAAAAGTCATGTTCCAAACCATCAACCAGATATAGATTTTACCCCCATTAATCAGGTATTAATCACTGATTAATTAATCACTATTAGCCACTATTTGCCATTAGTTATGTTTCATCCACAATATTAGTATAATATCCCACAATAAAACTGGTCTAAACTGGTCACCCACATTCTTCCGGAGGCACAAAAAGGGTCCAGGCCGGCCCGTCGCTCCAAAGGTCAACAGCGGTGCCATAGAACTTCGCACCGAAGAGGAGTTCGGGCGCACGATACCACCTGGGCCCCGGGGGATCTAAAGACGTTCATCGGATTTCAGCAAGACTAAGTGGTGGTGCAGGTTGCAGTAGGTTAGTTACAATCCGATTGGTGTAAATTTGAAGGAAAACCTACAGGAAACCCCTATTGTTGGTGGAAACCAAAGTTTCCTGTAGATTTTCCCTTAAACCAATCCACTGAGACGTTGGCAAAAAGCTATATTCTATGCGGATATAATCTATAAGGAAATGGGATAGAATTGGATAGATAGAATGATTGTTTTTTTTGATGGAATCTCCCTCTTTGGAGGATCTCCCCACGACGAGTTACAGCGTTTATACAGGTATATACCCTCCGGTAATGACTCACATAGCTATTGAAAATTGCCATAGAAATAAATAGTGAGTTTTCTCATAAAAATGGTGATTTTCCATGGTTATGTTAGTTTACCAGAGAGTATATATATATTATATGATATGTATGTGTGTGTTGTTCACCAGTTATACATGGGATGCCCTAGTTACCCCTAGTAAACTGATTCACCAGATGGTGGAACATCCAGCTGATCAAGGCCTGCAACCTTGGGCACTGGGCCTTTTTTTTTCCAGAAAGATATGATATGGCGGTAGATTCACACTTCATCATTTTGATATTATGTACGTGTGTTTGAACCCCATAGCAGTAAATGATATATGTATATGTCCCATTTTTAGCAAAATACTAGATAATCCCAGTGTGTGATGATGTGAACATGAAACTCCAGGTTCCAGTGAGATAATCTTGGACTTCGTGGTTGATTGATAGCCTGCAAAAAGAAAAGGAAGAACTTCTATTGTATCACAAATTCAGCTAGAACAACCCCAAAAACACGATACCAGTATGTCGCGCAATCTAAGCATGTTGCTATACGAGTACTCCATCCAGTAGAACATATTCGGACTGCAAACATCAACCTGAAAAGTGGAGATCAGCCTGGATGTAGCGGGGTTTGAATCGTTGATTCCTATACGGACGATCACCCTTAACTAAACATCAGCATACAATCCGAATATATATATATTATATACACATGAGGGGATAAGACTGTATGGGATCAAAAACATGTAAATGACAAAGGGATAAGTCCAAATGTCATCGCAAAGATATACCCAATAAGTCAATAAGTATTGGGTATAATTACGTACATATACAATCATATACATGTTTATACCTAGCCTTCCGCAAATCCAAGTAATGTCAGGGAAACACCCAAGTTTATCCAAAGAAATCAGCTCTCAAGAGCCGTGAAATTTCCGATGTCAGGTCACAGCGTGGTGCACATGGTGGTCATAGGACGCTTGGAGCTTAGAGATCGAGTGAAGCCAAAGTCGCCTTGAAATTTGGGGCGAAAGGAGAAGGATTTGGTGAGAAAAATTGGGATTTAACGGTCAAATATGGACGTTAATTATTATATGGAAAATTGATGAAAATTGTGGGTTTGATAGGATTTTAAGGGACTCAACCATCGTCTGGAAATTCCTGGAAATTACGATGTCTTTGCCATGATTTTCCATTGCCAGGTTGGTTCCATAGTGCCATATCCAGCAGTTTCCAGTTATCTAGATAGACACCATGGGGACACACAAATACAAACATGATATAGTAACTTCAATATCACTCATTATACACTCATTAATCATTCTGCATAGATTCTGCATCAACAACCTCATTCATCATTGATTGCGTTCCATCATCACTCCTTACCCGGCATCTTCACATCTTCTTTTTTCTATCCTCTTCTGATCTACTCCCTCCTGCTCTTTTATCGGGCCACAATGTCGTCTTGTTTTCTATTGTTATTCCTCTTTCATAGTTAAACCCACCAGTCTACATGGTTAAATGCTCCATGTATGGAATATTCACCAACATTCACTCTAAAAATCATCCAGATTTGTAGGCAAACATACCAGACATGGAGCATATGGGATGGTTCAATCCACCATTTTTCATAGGTTTTCACGGTGAAGTCCCACATGTTGGCCGGGCACTGAGCTTGGCAAGGCCCGTCCGGAAGCTCAGCAGCACGTTGTTAGGGGTCACGTCCTCGATGGCGTTCACCCGGTATTGGATAGTGTTTTGAATGTGGTTAGTATCACGAAGGTAACCAAGGTATCTAATATTGATGTATCCACTATGGTCAGTATGACATTGCTAAAATTCAACCACCCAATAAACTGAATATGATTAGCATGACCTGTTTAATTCAACTAGGCAATATTTAAGTACCGCGTTGATATTAACATGTATCCATATTGGATTAAAGTTGAAATGAGCAAAATTCCAACGTTCGTCAAACACAATGTTTCAGCATAGTAATCCCAGCTTCCTATTATTACACACACCCATTCTGTGGTCCGAACTATACGGTTTCATCCCCTACGTTCCACCATGCTTTCCGTGGGCTGTTTAAGCGGGAGGATCCACTATATAATATACACACTACTTGGGCTTAACAACCAACTCAAGATTGAACGGGATTGAATTCGTTGTTTGTTTTCTTGGTTTAAACATCTGATTGCTGAATCTAGTTGGTCAAATCCAGGCGGTCTGGTAACATTGAACCCATCTTTTGGGCTGGCTGAATGGTGTCTGCCAAAATAACTTTATTTCTTACCTCGTCTCCCTCGTGTGCTATTTCGTTCCCCAGTTTTAACGCCTCGCATCGCTAATTCGCATGATGGTGATGGAAATAAGGCTTGTCCTCGTTATTTCTCAATAAGGACTGATGGTTTCAGGTTGTGGTGGGGCCCAAACCAAGCGACAGAAAAAAAAATTCCCCTCTGAAAAGTTTATTTTGGGGTTGCCTCGTGTGACACCGGGACGCCTCGCTAGTTCCCATGTTCAATACAGAAGACTTCCCCTCGTCATTTCTGAGTAGGGGTTTAAAGTTTAAGGTTGTGGGGTAGCCCAAGCCAAGCGAACAAAAAAACTCTTTCGCCACTGAGAAGTTTAGTTTGGGGATCGGGCTTGCCTCAAGGGTAGGACTGGTCACCAGCACTTTGAGCGTAATGGTGACTAAAACAAGAGCAAGTTCGACAGCTTGACCCCAAAAAAGCTTATCGTACAATGATTTGTTTTTAATAGTTTTCTTTGCAGCTCTTTCATGCTCATAGTGATGAAAGCAAGCAAGCTCGGGCACAATGCATTCAAAAAACTTTCCTACACCGCAAAAGTGTCTTTCCTTTCTTTTGTGGAGTTGGACCTCTAGTGACGGAAAATCAAACTTTGTGGCTCCCCACAAGTTTTTCTAACCCAGTCCAAACATGCAACAAACCAATACAAGGCTACCACGTCGAGTTGGAAATTCACAGAACAAAATTAAGTTTTACCTCGTTAAATCATGTTAAATCTGACTTACCCACCTCATTGCCTCGTTTGTCCTCGCTATAATTTGTGCAGATGGTGTTCAGCATTGATCCCCTAGGGTCAAAACCCACCAGTTTCCTGGCAGCAAAATGCTTGGAAAGTGGATGTGATTTTATGAACCCATTCGAATAGTCCCACTATTGACCCATGACCGTGTGCCTGGCTGCTGCTGCTTCTGCTGCTGCTGCTGGTGGTGGTGTTGTTGTTGTTGCTGCTGTTGCTGCTGCTGCTGTTGCTGCTGCTGCTTCTGTTGCTGTTGCTGCTGTTGTTGTTGTTGTTGTTGTGGTTGTCGTTGTCGTTGTCGCTGTCGTTGTCGTTGTTGTTGTTGTTGTTCTTGTTGCTGTTGTTGCTGTTGGTGTTGCTGCTGCTGCTGCTGCTACTGGTGTTGTTGTTGTTGCTGCTGCTGTTGCTGCTGCTGCTGTTGCTGCTGCTGCTGCTGCTGCTGCTACTGCTGCTGCTGCTGCTGCTGCTGCTGTTGCTGTTGCTGCTGCTGCTGGTGTTGTTGTTGTTGTTGCTGCTGGTGTTGTTGTTGTCGTTGCTGTTGCTGTTGCTGTTGCTGTTGCTGCTGCTGCTTCTGTTGCTGTTGCTGTTGCTGTTGTTGTCGTTGTCGTTGTCGTTGTTGTTGTTGCTGTTGTTGCTGTTGCTGTTGGTGTTGCTGTTGGTGTTGCTGTTGCTGCTGTTGTTGTTGTTGTCGTGTTGTTGTTGTTGTTGTTGTTGTTATTGTTGTCGTTGTCCTTGTCGTTGTCGCTGCTACTGCTGCTGCTGCTGTTGTTGCTGTTGCTGCTGCTGCTGTTGTTGCTGTTGTTGTTGTTGTTGTCGCTGTTGTTGCTGTTGCTGCTGCTGCTGTTGCTGTTGCTGCTGCTGGTGTTGTTGTTGTCGTTGCTGTTGCTGTTGCTGCTGCTGCTTCTGTTGCTGTTGCTGTTGTTGTTGTTGCTGTTGCTGTTGTTGCTGTTGCTGCTGTTGCTGCTGCTGCTGTTGCTGTTGCTGTTGCTGCTGCTGCTGTTGCTGTTGCTGCTGCTGCTTCTATTGCTGCTGCTGCTGTTGCTGCTGTTGCTGTTGCTGCTTCTATTGCTGCTTCTATTGCTGCTTCTATTGCTGCTTCTATTGCTGCTTCTATTGCTGTTTCTATTGCTGCTTCTATTGCTGCTTCTATTGCTGCTTCTATTGCTGCTTCTATTGCTGCTTCTATTGCTGCTTCTATTGCTGCTTCTATTGCTGCTGCAGCTGCAGCTGCAGCTGTTGTTGTTGTTGTTGCTGCTGTTGTTGCTGATGTTGTTGCTGTTGTTGTTGTTGTCGTTGTCGTTGTTGTCCTGTTGTTGTTGTTGTTGTTTCAACAAGCCCTGTATAAAATATGACGCGGTCCAGTGGGCATCATCATCCCATGAACATCGTATCTGAAACCACCGAGAGTTGAGTGGACTCATTTTGCAGAGTGTCTTGAATCCGCTGCAAACCATCAGTTGGAATTTCAGCCGGATCACAATTGCACAATTGTCCAACTGCGTCAGAATGATCAACACCAAAAGAATCAAACTTGGGGTGGGTTGATTCAGTATTTGACATGGTATGTAAAAAAAACACCTAAGCAGGTAATAAGTTGAAACAGTTCATCAAAAAAATGTTCGGTCAGCGGTGTCCACCCACCAAGCATCTCTATGCACGAAGAAACGTTCGTGTAACCTGCCGCATAGGAACATGTAAGGCATCATCCGGATACAGTAGTAAATGATATGATCAAAAAATGATACAGTGATGCAAGTGATACAACAAGATGTGCATGTTACAAATGTGGAATAAATATATATATATATATATAAAATGAATAAATAAATATATATACTGTATATGATAATATATATGTACCTGTAATATGTATGTATAAATGTATATATACACAAATATTTTAAAACAGCAAATTTCAGTACATCTATTACACACATATATGTATATATATATATATAATTATGTATATATGTAATATATGTGTGTGTGTCTGTGTGTATGTATATATATATAATATGTGTGTGTGTATATGTTAAATGTATACAAGAAACAATAAATATGTGCAAAGTATATGTATCAATACCGTCAATACCTGCTTGTTTTTAACAAATTCCCTTTTGGCTGATGGTTGAGCCACGCAGACTCTAACCAAAATAATATGCCAGTGACTGGCAAACGTATCCAGTCATCGCAACGCAATCAACCCCTGCAGGACCACATGCATCGTCCGGGCATCAAACGTGGCAATTGGAGATCCCCTAAAAAAAACTGGATGTTTATCGCCAGGAACAAGCTTTACCCGGCACATGCCTAAAAAATGTTGGTACAAACCCGCACATTCACACGGTTTCCAAAGCCATTCAAAACCCATAAAAGCTTCAAACAGAAACTGAGTATATAATTGTGCAAATCATCAATTTTGAAGGTAAAATCCAGTCTCTTATGGCGGCTATATAAGTCCCACGGCCGGCCTAGACCACAGCCGAACATGAAACCCCTATAAAATCAATCCCATGAATTAAACCATATTTAATCCACTTAAATCACCATTTAGTCAACATGAAATCCAATTAAATCCCCATTAAACCTCCATTTTTCTCCCCATTAAAGGCCGAGCACCACGCCATCCACGCCCAGGGACGCTCCAAGGCCCTGAAGCACTTGCTGCGCCAAGCACTTGCAGTGCACCTCTGTGAGGTCTATGGACGTGTCCTGGTGCGATGGCGACATGGCGATGGCCAAAAATGTGGCTTTCAGGAACCGATTCATTGGAGACTATTGGAGGTACCGATTCCATATATGTTTGGCCTATTTTTGATGCCTATTTTTCAGGGAATATCCTCAGAAAATATGGCCAAAAATATGGTACTAATGTGCCTCCATTTTAGGTTTCAAGTGTATGATGATCTAATGGGGTTCAAGTGTATTCATAAAATTGGAGATGGACTCGTATGTATTCAAATACACTTGAAATCGTTTGCGAGATAACGGGATAACGAGAAGGATAACGGGGTAACAGTTGATGATCTATCAATTAATGGGATTTAATGTGGGTTTGTTGGGATAATGATAGCTGGTAACTATTGAAATTGGGATGCCTATCAAACACCGTAAAAGATGGGATTTTCAATGGATAAACCATCTACTAACTAAGGTGGCTATATAATGTGTGTTGTCATGGTGATTTAATGGTGATCTAATGGAGGGTTAATGGGACTTAATATGGGATATTAATGGGAATGTATAGGAATTTCATGCTGATTTAAACCAACATTTCATGGGATTAATGGGACTTTAAAGGGATTTAATGATGTAAATTAAGCTATCTGTCAGGAGTTATGTAAATTTACTGGGTATATCCCCCATGTGCACATGATTCCCAAATATCTTCTCCACATCCCCAGTCGAGCCTCAATGATCTTCTTGAGATCCGTATCCATGTACGGCATCACTAGATGCACTGCCTGCCCTTCCACGAAGACGTCTAAGCAGGTCATCCTGAGATTGTTGAATGGATATTGGGCCGTGGAATAACCGATTCAGAAATGATGAAATGATGAATGTACCGATGGTATAATACAGTCATCCTAAAGTAGATAAATGAATATTACATTTTCAATTTTCAATCATCATCACTAAAATGAGATTAATTTTAAAAACTACCATATTCTATCTACTTCAGGATAATTATGTATATATGGGATGATTAAGTTTAACGGTATCATCTTTGCCTTTTCCAGGCGCCTGATTGAAATCGAACCACGGAATTCAATTAGGACCCCGTGAGGCAAACATCATATGGAAAAACAAACAAAGAATCTGGGTGAACAAGAATGAGCTGGGAAATCTGGCCGGTTTCTGCAGAGTTCGATAACATGTACGAAACCCCGTGAGGAAACTAGAAAATAATTCCTGATAGGGAAGAAAGATAGGAACAACTACAAACATGTGCATGTAAACCAAACAATTAAACACAGTAATGTGGTCAACCCATCACCATCCCGGTCTCAGCAAACATGGACTCTATAACGCGTCCTTACCATTGGAGGTTTACCATTGGGTTTACCACATTGATAGTGGAGGTCAATCAGGATTTCAAGGGCTCCCATGGCCATGAAATAGTGAGAACAATGATAAAATAGCGTCAGATTCTGGAGTACACATCAAACAAAAATCATATGTGCCATGATCAGAACATTATATGTATATATATATATGGTTTAATTAAGAACATCCATCCCATAGTGTGAATCCTTAGGATCGGTATAAATATTCCTATTTCTGGATTGATGACCATCCCATCTTATGGCAAAACAACCAATGTTCGCCCTGACCATGGCATGAACGGTAGCTTCAGACGATCCCCATAAACCTTCCATATGATAGGTGCATCCGATTTTGATACCTGAAATGGCCAGTGACTCTATGCTTGGAAGTGCTATAGCTGCTATATCACCGTAGTTACAGGGGCCCCATATCCCAACTTATGCAGGTTATTACCATAACTACAATATACCCTCTGGTAATTTAACGTAGCTATTGAAAATGACCATTAATAGTGGATTTACCCATTAAAAATGGTGATTTTCAATAGCTATGTTAAATTACCAGAGGGTACCCATAAAGTAAAGGGAACCTCAACTGCACCCCAAGTGGGACCCCCAAAATGCAGAGATTGACAGCCCAAGCATCACGTTGGGATGTTGGATCGCTTGCATGACTTTCACCTCCCTCAGGGCTGTGAAGCCAATCCCTGCGCGCGGATAGAGAGCAATGGATTACGGATTTGTGCATCCAAAGATGGTTAAGTTGGTTTAGACAAATGGATTATATCTAATAGAATTATAATGTAATATTTTGTTTTTTAATATACTATCTTTAGGTTGGTTTATACAGCAACTTGTAACCAGGGGGCACCAACTTGTATCACAGGGCACGGTCTGTTTCAAACATGATTTTATCATATTTTATCAATCTATATCGCCCCAGTCGCAGTCAGATTCAGTGCCAGCGCTAGGCACATCACCAACAACCATCTCCTATTACAGACTTTTTATGACTTTAGAATGTTAACCCAGGATTTTTGTTTAAACAGGAAACGAATACAAGGGGTACCAACCGTAATATGTTTGAAGGTTGCCCCCAATAACAATGCATGGGTTTGGCCCCCCTACCAGGCCCAAAAAAAGGGGTTGACCTCCAGGTTACCGTGCCTCCAACGTCACGATCCGCGACGGTCTCTTTGGCCTTTTTGATGGCCACAATTTCTCCGCTTCGGACGTGAAAGGCTTTGTGCACCTGGAAGGTTTCCCCCAAAGGCATATCGATCCATCGTGGTTTCTCATGAGTCATCCCCCATATCAAAAGAACATGGGTAATTACCATCTGGCTATTTAACATAGCCATGGGAAATGGCCCATTTATAGAGGTTTACCTGTTAAAAATGGTGATTCATTGGTCCCAAAACATGTCTTCCTACCCCAAAATCACTAAGTAGACGTAGACCATTTTAGTATTGAATCCCATGATTTTGGCCCATTGAAACCTCCCAGCTGTGCATGTGGATCTTACGTCCAGTTCCTCTGGGGAAACATCTGTCACCATGATCCAAGACAAACGCCGTGAAAATATCACCGGCTCGCCACATCTGGGCCACCGACTTGTGAGGTGCAACAGAAAACTTGTGTTGGTAAACCCAACTACATCAACTACCATCTGGTGTCTGAAAATAATGGAGGTATCAGGTATCCTCAATTTATGGTCATGTTGTTGGGAATGGTGCTAAATCACCATCAAAATCTGGAGGTTTCTTAGCTTCTTTGGGGCCGACCCTCCAGTAAACATGGAATCCCATGGGACATTCCCTGTTTTTATAGGCCCAATAGAAATCCTTTTTTTATGGGGACATCATGGGACTTTTCAATGGTGGAATTTCCATTGCCATGTTGGAATAGGTCTTCCCACGGCTTCAATAGGCCTTTCCACAATTTCTCCACGAGACAGTGGGGCACCATTTGATGATTTTTTCTCGTTGATTTTCATTGCATAAGTAGAATTGCTTCACAATGGCCCGATGAGTTTTGTATGCACATCTTACACCCCCAGCTGCACTCCCAGTAGATTCCCATTTAGGTCCGTTGCAAAAGATCTATCCCAGATAGGCTCTGGACACACAGGGTATACGGAGAGTATAGTTTAAAGAAACAAAGAATAAAGAGAAATCACCAAATAACTTACCCAAGTTGTGGATTTATGATATCACCTTCAGCACATCCCAGGAGGAGTTTCAGTAAGTTTTATGATGCCAGCAGAACTTTTACATTACACAAACCAGTTTGCCCGGGCCTTTCCATAGGTCCCTTCACCTATGTTGGATTCTAGCCTTTCCTTAGGAGACGTGAGGAAATCTGTGGATTTGAATGATCCAAATCTCAGCTGGGATCAATTTCGCTGTCAAAACTGTCAAGGAGCCTGAAATTACCATGGCCTTTATAGAAACTGTTTGAAAAACCCAATGCCGTAGTCACCATGTTTTCGGTATGCCCAGTCACGGGACGATGTAGAGCGATGACATCATATGACCAGAACATGGCCATGCGATGGTTGATTTTTGGGTGTACCAAATTACTTACATGTACCTACTGGACATTTGAAAATGGATGTGTCTGAAAATAGGATACCAGACCCCCATGGAAAACATCATCTTTTCCCCTTTTAAAAAGCCGTAAAGAGTCACAGATTCAAATCTTGAGTTTCGCTTTCTCCAGAGGGTGAAACTCATGACACCTGACCCCTCCAACGTTTGCATAGCAATGGAAATCCATAGGTTTTCCTAGGACAGGATCTACATTCATGGTGGATTTGGCATATCCATGTTAGTGTACTGGAGGGTCATGCCATCGTTGACCGGGAAACATCATTCGTTGTGGCTGCTTGAGGTTGGTGACAAATACAGCCAGCCCCCAGAGATATTTGGATTTATTCACCACAGTCGCAAACTGATCTCTGGATATTCCGGTATGTTTATGATTTATCCCATTATGCCATTCGTCCAAATATATCATGGTGGATTTCAAATATTTGGAGGGCAACCCCAGCCATCAATAATCGTCAATAATGCAATCTATGATGGTTATAAATCCCTGATGTTTCCACATCTTGTGGTTAAACCTGTGGGAAATATGTAAAAAAAAAACGCTTCTTGATGGTTGAATGATTTAAAAAAACAAACTAATCTTGATTGGTGAAATCCCTAGTGCTCCCATCCTTAGGGTCCCTAATATTCCAGTTTGTGATGTTTGCATCCCAAGATGCAAACACCATCTGAGAATCTACCCGAATATATATTCCCATCACAAATTCTCACAACTCACTAGAATAACAAGTATTATTTGAATCTTAGTCACTATCCCTGGCACATATCATTCTGCCATTTTAAATATTACCGTATAAAAATTGTATACACGCAGAAGTAAAACCAGCAATATCAACATCTCGTTGAGAAAAAAACAACATATGTTGATTATAATCACTATCATCTTCCCGACTGGCGCATATTACTTCACGATGGATGGCCTCGCGCATATTTGCAGACACAGGATGCATGAACAACTTAAGGAGTGCTTAACCCCATGTGATCTTCAATAAGAATTAGTGATGCACCGTGGTCATTAAACATATTTAAAGAAATAAAACCAGGCGCAGAGGATATGTTATAATTACCCATTTTGATGCTTATAGGAAGTTCTGAACATGGCCTAAAGATTACAAAACACACACACACTAACTCTTCCCTATAAATTTATCACCAAAATCATCCAAAATCCACAAACACCTCACCAACTGTTGGTATTTGGATGATCAGCCGACAGATCCTATCTGCTTAGGCCCGGTCGGTTAGTAAGTGTTTCAACTGGTTTGACCCATTTGTCACTGCATAACTTTACTTAAATCTCAAAATCCTACTTTGTAATATTGAAATCCCTGTCAATCATCAATTGTTCATGACTATCCCCATGAAATATCTATATTGCTAATGGTTAGTCCGCAAAAATATACCCATTGTTGAAATTATCCCTAGCTTTGATGATTGAATCCACCATCACAATTTGTCATTGTAAACATCCAATTGTTGATATAATTCCCACTGTTGATAGTTAAATCATCTCAAATCCCTTGTTCATACTTAAACTAATATGTTAAAATCACATGTTTCCCAGGGCGGTCACACCTCGCCGCCAGGTCATGGCCAGGCGTCGTACTTCGAGGCCGGCGAGGTAAATTCGGAGGCTGCGGAAGTAGCGGGAGAGGCCACGGCCACCATGGCGGTACCAGTGGCCTTCGAACGGGTTATTTATAATGTTTTGAATATGTTGAACAAACTTGAACAAACCATGTTTTTCTTGGGGGGGTTGGTGTGAGATTGTGTATTATTAGCTTTAAAGCTGGTGACTAGTGGTTGGAATCTTTGGTCAGGCCGAACAGGTTTGCTGCGCTCAACCTTGGCGGACCGTGGATGGATGAAACATGATGAAACTGCGGGGTGCCGTTCTCAGTGGTGAAGTGACTGTTGTTATGGTTTGTTGAATTGTTGATGTTTCTGGTATCTTGCTCACTATGAATCCAAGTTTTTCATATACCACAAAGACATACAAACACCATGACCATGTCATGCGCTTTGAGCCGGGATTGCAAACGACGATGGCATGCTCACCCAATAGTTGTGTATCACAAGCGGTTCACCCAATAGTTATGTATCACAAGCGTGTGTTACAAGGTTGACATAGAAGGTGCTGTTGTTGGATTCGTTCCCTTGGTGGTGCAAGGTTGGATTTCAGAAACTTCGGCACGTGACATCCAGACTTTTTCAGGTTTTTGCTGTCATAAACATCATCCAAATGTTTTAAAATACCTGGGAGATCTGAAAACATTTGAAAACTCATACCCCAAGTGCATACACCTGGCTGCATCCAGTCCTCCTGGGCTGTTGTGCAGCATAAAAAGCCAGGTTTCGACTTCTTTTCCTGTCACGCAATAGCGTGCTTTTGTGCTGGAGGCTGGAAAAAACTTGAAAAAAAACAGCTGCCCAGTCCTACACAAAACCAAGAATCACAAGTTCGTGCTATGTTACTGCACCAATTAATCTCGCAATTTTTTAAAGATTCATAGATACATCTGAATAGATTATAATAGTTCACCAACCTGAAGTAAGCATGATTTATCATGTTTCCACTATTATAGTTCACTAACCAAAAATAAGTCATAGTTCACTAATCTGAGTAGATAAGTCATAGTTCACTAATGGTTGGATGATTCCCCAAACTAACCATGATTCGTTAGGCTACGGTCCTAGGGTTCAGTCGTGTTTTCTCCTCTGAACTGGGACAACTGGCGACAAAAAATCACTGCTCTGGTGCTCTGGAAAACCATACCTATCCATACCTATCCAAACCAGAAAAAAAACAACAACTATCCTATCCAATCAAAAAGAATTCATGATTTCATATGATTTCATGCTCTGTTCTCTGAACATGTTGATATTGTACTGTGTTTTGTTTCCCCTGCTGTTAGTTTTACTGCAAATCCAATGTGCCACGGTATTCCGTTCTCCACACTCTGAAGATTCTATATCATGTAGTGATCTTCAACCCCAATACCATCAAATACCATCCATGCACGCTACACTGCTATACTGCTATACTATGCTATAGCATCCTCAAAATCAAAAGAACAGAAAGAGTCAAATCCCGCGAAAAACAGTGATGAATTATTAATCAGTACTTGTCTTGTTTTTTGGCGGTTTCCCTCCAGTGATCAAACGTGGCGTGCCGGAAAATCTGTTCCAGCTATACGCCTCCACGGCTAGCTTGGGGATTTCCCAGCTAGCCATGATTGATGACACGTTTCTCTAAATCTCAGTGTTTTCTCTGATTCCATTCAAATCCCAACAAAATACAATAGCCCATACTGTATATACTATATCCTATCAATAATTATATATATGACATATGACATATTATATAAATCTTATTTTAAAAAAATCCCTATAAAATCACATCGAATTTAAATTTAAGAATCCCAAAATCCCATTGAAATCCCCAGGTTTTCCGCATGTCACCCAGCCTTTTTAGCCACCTGGCCAGGTAAATGATGAAAAACACAATGGGAAAATGAACAACATGGTACCATCTGGTTATGACTCACAGTTCGCCATGGAAAAATCCACCATTTTTAAGTTCGGTAAACCATCTATTTCGACTAGGGCCATTTTCAATAGCAAACTGTTAAATAACCAGAGGGTATATGGGGGGGGGAGCATATTTTCAGGCAAAGCCATATTACAAAATGATTCTTAGTCGTGGGATGCCCTATAGGTCCCGTAGAAACATATCCCCTATAGATTCCCTGATGAATTCACCAATGGGAAAATACATTTCAACAAAACATATGCAAATCCAAACGGATTAATTTTAAACCTGGCCCAAAAAATGTTGAAATACTTCGAGAGGCCAGCAATCTCAAGAGATCAAAACTTGGCGCAGTGGAATTTCCAAAGTGCCTAAGAGTCAAGGATCACACTCGGACATATCGGGACTAATCATGTCAAGTCAAGATTAACATGATGATTAAACCCCACCCTATTAGAATATATGAGATAAACCCTTCCACGCTCCTGATTTTGGTTGCCATCAACAAAGAACATCACATCTTTCACCAGGTGAACATTTGCGAAGAACATTCGCACCTCTGCAGCAACCTGGGGCGAAGGAGGGAGAACTAGATGTATGTGGGCTGAATTTGACCATGGCAAACAGAGGAAATGGCAACAACAACTGAATCGCTATTCAACCATTTGAAATCATAAAATAATAGGGGTTCAAAATAATTTCGTCAATAGCATTGAGAGAAAACTATAGAAAACTGGGATTCAACCAATACTGTAGAAAGGGGTGACATTTACTCAACGGGAAATCACCACTATTGACTGCTTCTGGGGAGGTCCCAACTGTTTACTGTCAGGGCTCAGTGTGAACTTTGCACGCCCAAATTAAGAAATCATTTTGCCGACAACGACCATATGTCGTTTTGGCATACTCCACATCTTCGGACAACTCACTTTTCATCCAGGGGTTGAACCTCAAGGTCTGATGGCTTCATTTTCCCCAAGTTTCGATGGTTTTTTTGAATCCGAATCTTCAACCCCAACTCTCCACGCCTTCGCAGAGGTTCCAGGAAGGGGTGCCGGAATCCCCAAATTTGCCAGCTCCTGCGATGATGCTGCACGGTCAGAAACAATTGGAATAGCGTCTTACACAGGTCTTATAACCCTTAGGTAGCTCCAATTTACCTGAAATTGCCATTGACAGAGACTTAGGTGTTGAAGAACTTGAGTTTGTTTGGGAAAAACGATGTGCTGAGGAGAATATGTATATAGATTTGAACAACATCAAATGAGGATATGATTCAGAACAAACACGTGGATTGAGGCACAGCCTTGTGGCTCGATCCAACCAAAATAGGCATTCAGCAAGGAGAAAAATCAGCTGCATTTGGGGAACAGCATTGTTGGGATGATTTCATCGAGGACATCACTATCAAACAAGATAAATAGGATCAGTACATTAGTACACACGCACATATATGATAGTAATATATATAAATATTCATTTGCATATTCAAATTTAATTATAAATATTCATGTGCATTTACATTAGTACACACTTATATATACTATATATACTATATACTATATATATATGCAGTATGCATATTCAAATTTAATCAAATTTCTAGCAATGCTCTCCAGTAACATAATGGTGAGGTCACCTAGGTCACCTCGCCGTGCGGGAGATGTTTTTTGAGACTTGAGAAATCTTGGTGAACCATGGGTTTAAATCATCTCAATTAAGATCTATATACTGCTAGTATATATACATAATTATATTGTGTATAGTTGTGTATCTATATATATATATATCTGTGTGTGTGTAAAATCTTAGCCCGTATTTAACCATCTTAAACCACCTATGAATACAGATATTGAATCCTGATCCATCCTGGTGACTTCGCTCCTCTGCAGCTTCCTCACCTTGTTTCACCTCCATGGCTTTCAAACTGGCGCTTTTGCTGCGCCTGGAAAATCTGGGAAGATTGTGACAAGTTCCTGGCGAAAGTCCAAATAGCATCAAATAGCCATATAGTCGACTATATGTTGAGGTCGGCCATGGATACGGAGTAGAACTGACCAATGGTAACTTGAAAGATTCACTTTTCTTTCGCAAGACAAGTACTGTACCTTACATGTGGAAATTTCACATGGAAACTGAAAGTTTTGCGACATCTGAACGCAACAAGATAATCTTCCAAACCTATCGAAACCAATCCAAACTCGGGAGTTTCCAGTTTCCACACGACCACATGTTTCGGCTGAGCCATTCTTGCATCATGAGTCTATGATGAGCGTCCCCACGTCTTTTTCTCCGTGATGTTGTTCACATCTTTCAAGGCTGCAATGTCCTGTTGGCTGGGCCATGCCCCGACTCTACTGGTTTGTCAGTGATTTCTATCGTCATTTTTTGATGATTATAATAGTACTATAACATAATGCCAATTAACTGAGTCATTATAACTTAGTTTTTGATAATTTCTATCATCATAACATAATGCCAATTAATTAAGTACTAAGCCGGGTTGACAGTCTAAGCCTCTAAGCCATGAACCAACACTGGATCCAACTGGGGATGGACACACCAAAACAGGTGGCTCGCCGTCCTCGGAAACGAACAACCTGACAGCCTGCGGGGCAGTGAAACAGCCAGTTGCCGATCTCGGACATTATGGGGTTGGTCAAAGATGGCCTTAGGATTGGCAGAACTTGGTTATATAGTTTATGTTTGTGTGTAGGGTACCCAACTCTTACTCATGAAAAACACAGTTGGTATAGTCAAGTTTGATTGACTGGAAACATGTTTCAAAAAAATGCATGATCCAATTGCATATCATGAATAAGCATCTCAGGTACACGGAACAAATCAAACCATGATTTCTTGATGGTCACCTTTCATGTTGGGTGCTTACCAACAAGTACCAAACAAACAATCATTTTTGTTGCACATCTCAAAGGGTCCGTCCTAAGTCCTAAAGCCAACCCTTGCTAACAATTTCTTTCATTTTTCGACCATTGAGTTTCAATGTTCACCATTAGAAAATCCCTATCACATCATATTATATATACTGGTTGATTCATATGTATCCCGTATCCATTTTAATAATTATAGTTTATCATAAGCCGGAACCAGCACAAACTACACACACATCAATTAATCACTGTTCACATCCAACTTCAGTAGAGCAAGCGTGTGGTTTTCAATGATTTATTTCAGGACCCCTTTACATTGCCAATTTTACCGAATACCAAAAATTCAAGTCTTAGCTGGTTAGATATTTCTCAAATCGCAAAATAAAGATCAGCACTACCCTCTGGTAATTGAACTATACTATAGCTATTGAAAATGGGTCATTAACACTTGATATATACCAAATGGTGATTGTTCAGTTCGCAAAACTGAACAAACATTTACCAGAGGGCTAATCCACCAAAATGGAGATATAACATCATTATTAGCCACTACTAATCATCATTATCAACCATTAACCACTATTAACCATTATTGACCACTATTACCTCTGGTAATCATTATTAACTTAACAACTACTAACCATCATTATTAACCACTAAACACTATTTAGTTTGATGTATAGTTAACTATTAACCTAATAAACCAGCATTAACCACTACTAGCCATCATTATTAACCACTGTTAGTGGTAAACTAACATTACTGGCTGGTGGTATACCTACCCCTCTGAACAATATGAAAGTCAGTTGGGATGATGACATTCCTAATATATGTGTTCCAAACCATAAATAATATTCACCAAATTGAACCACTATTAAATGATGGCTAACCGCTAATGATTCTACTAGCCATCAGGTAAACTAACACTATAAACTAGCTATTGAAAATACCCAGAAATAATTGATTTACCGATTCAAAATGGTGATTTTCAGGCTCGCTGTGCGACAGTTTACCAGAGTGTAAATGTTAGTTTGCCAGAGTGTATATCCCATTAATAACCCATTAAATCACTATAAAATCCCATTCAATCACCATAAATCCCCATTAAATCCCAGGGGGTATTCTCCATCAGGAATCAAATGTAGCGACCCCAATCGCCTCACGCCGTGTGGAGAGTTCCTCTCGCAGCTTCCGAGCCGTCTCCAAACTCAAGCGGGGGACCTCGCGGCCAGGGCGAAGCCTGAACGAAAAACCAGGGAAGATGGTGGAAAACCATTGGAAAACATAGGAAAACCATGGGACAATGGTTTAAACCAAAAAAAAACATGGGAAAACCATGGGAACATAGCGAGTTAACCAAGCAAAAATAAGGATTTCATGGGATTTGTAGCTGATTTATGGGAGCTAAGTTGGTTTATAACTTGATGAATTAAAGGGTTTATAAGGGATGCAACTGGATCCCTGGAGTCGCATGTCGATGTTTTGGTCGTGATAACCCGAAGTGACCTGTGGCAATGCAACATGGCCCGGACAACTTCAATCCTTTAAACATAGCACCTATGATATGGGACAATCATCGAACTAAATGGTGATGTTCCAGCGAGCCAAGCTAAATTACTAAGGGGCAAGCAAGCAGAAATGGAGATACCGGCCAGAACGATGCGCTTAAGCACCCAACATATCCATCATGGATGCACACATGATTACATCCAAACATGAAGATTTGAACACCAAACACGGGAATCGAAGCACCCAACATAGATCACACAAACTAATAACCTTGGTTGGTCAGTCCCCACCTCAGGATACCCCAGCTTCATATAAGTTTAAAACTATAGTACGATCATGTACAGGCTTTGGTTTTATCCTATTATATCATCATAAAAAAAAAGCCATAACAATGATAAAATACCTGGGTTGGTGGCCTCCTATGTTCGAAGAACGCGAGGAATACCATGGGACATATATGGTATAAAACACTTACTTAATTAACATTGATTTACCAGGTATTGTACCGCAACTCTGACCCGTGCCCCAAACTGTATGAAATACCATCTTGTGATCAGCTGCATTGCTTGCTAAAAAAATTCATCAGCAATAATTTTACGCTTTTACCAGCTATAAACCTCCATGTTTTTCTTAACATAGCTTTGGAAAATGGCCCATTCATATGATTCACCTATTCAACATGGTTAAACTACTAAGTAATTCCTGGAGGGTATCCAACACTTAAAAGCTGAAACCAGCTAAATTATAGTGACGGACTGAAACTTAGAATGCCGCCATGTTTCTCAATTTTTTTAACGGTGCCACTTAGAATGCCTTTTTTTTGGCCTCACTTAGAATGCCTCCATCGCTAAAACATTCAAACCTGC
>Ga0126342_10006433_pt1 | contig 20820 bp, 20 predicted proteins | sample Cyp1metagenome_FD_92528 | JGI IMG/M metagenome (GOLD analysis project Ga0126342, IMG submission 92528) | Coral microbial communities from Lord Howe Island, Old Settlement Bay, Australia - Cyphastrea 1 metagenome | ecosystem: Host-associated > Invertebrates > Cnidaria > Coral ...
CAAGAGAAGATCACCCTAGCGTAGCATGACGTCGGTGTGCAAGTTAACATGAACGTTATTACCCCACCCCACCCCACCCATATGCATTTTGTATTGCGGGTTTTTACCCGCATGAATGGTTTTAGTAACCCCCTTTTGGTTTTGCCTGTTTCTAGGCGATTCAAGTGGTTACCAGCCGTATCGGTCTTTGATTGATTGTTGATTTTGGGGGGAATCTTTTCATTAGGGTTCGGGGTCCCTTTAAAAACCCGCGCCCATGAGTGCATCATCATCAGCCGGGCCGTCTCGTGCAGTCTCTTCGGGTCCACCTGCGAAAGCATCTCCGGTCACAATCTCTAGGGCAAATCCGCTTTCGAGAGCAGCTCCGAAGGTTGAAGCAGCATCTTCTTCGAAGGGTTCGTCGACTCCGAAATCTACCGCGGCTTCATCTTCAAAGGGTTCAGTTTTTCTTGAACCTGCTGTGACATCATCTTCAAAGGGCTCTGCAAAGTCAAAGTCTGCTGAAAAGGGATCATCTTCAAAGGGCTCTGCGAAGTCGAAGTCTGCTGAAGGGAGCTCATCATCGTCGAAGGGATCTGCATATCCCAGGTGCATTGAGGTGTCATTTCTTCAAGGCGTGAAGTGCTGGAAGTTTGACTCTTAGAATAACTTGGTCGAGCAGCAGCTTTCGACGATTCCAGTGGTGTCAGGCAGAGTTGTGGCATTTGATTGGCATCAGGTCACTGATACTGATCGTGCATCCAAATTTTAAAGCGTTTCGTGCTGATTGGGAAACAGGTGAGCTACCTCAGTCGGTTCTTGACGATTATCATCAGGCTGCTCACAATTGTGGGCAATTTGACAAGGTGATTATTTTGTCCCATATTGAGAAGAGCGAAAAGAATCTGGAGTTCCTCCTCAGGTCCACTTGGGTGAATCGTTTGCCTGTTGACCTGGTTTTCGTAACAGAAACCAGGACTGGAGCTGGGGGCAAAGCAGCTGCTTTACAAGCTCTTTTGGGTGACAGGAACATCGCGCGATCAGTTTTGCTTGACGACAATTTGCAAGTTTGTTCTGAGATCAAGAGGGTGGGCGGCATTCCTTTCAACATCAAGACTCAGCGAAGGGAGCACTGGCCTGGTCGAACAGCTTGGAACATCGGAGATCATTTGCAGTTTGTCGAAGAGTTTTTGAGTCAGTGATCAAGTTCATCTGTGTCCATCATTTTCATGTGTGGCAGGTAGAGTAGTTTTCCCAGTTTCTCGATTTGTGGTTAGGCTGCAATTGCGCCTCCACTTCTTGGGGTTGGCCAGAAACTCCTCGTCAGATTGGAAGTGATTTAATTCGAAGGTTTCACCTCAATTTGCATTCGTCTAGTATCCTCCGATTTGCTTGAAGCATTTCGCCAGCCGATACCTCGGACTTTCATTGTCTTTTCTTGATTCACACGTTTGGCACGTCAATTTGTTTTGATTCGGACATATCGGCACTTTGCTTGCGGATCTCAAGGTGTATCACCACGTCAGGTACCGAACTTTCATTTGGATTGTGCCAGTTTCGTTTGAAAGCATCCGATAAATTTCCAAAGAGGCCATTTGTCTCGAACATCCGTCAGTCAATCATTTAATTTTCCGAGCTTGTCTCTAAGAGATTTGAGTTTGATTGTGTTGTGGTTGGATCAAACCAGATATCAGTGTACCATTTTCTCAGCTAGGCTGAATCGCGCCTCTGAGATTCGAGTCAAAAGAGCAGGTTGGTTTTGGATTTGGGTGTTGATGTCATCTGGCCCAACTGATCCAAGTTCGTCACTTCTGAATTTATCATCAGGCTCCATGGAAGTTCCTGCGTTGGTTGCCGGGGCTGGCAGTAGAAGTTCATCAGCCTCCTCAACTGGGCATAGGGTGGGCAACAAAACCCGCAAAGATAGTCAGGGTAAACCTTTGGCCATCAAAGACGCACATGGGAGAACTTTGGTTTCAATGAATCCAGCCAAGAGGGATTCCCGCGATTTGGAAATGGGTCCGGCTCCAGAGGGTTCTCCAGGTCCTGAGGGTGTAGCCCAATCATCCACCACCCAAGTGTTGCATTTGAATGATGAGAGAAATCAAGCAGTTCATCTTGGAGTTAGTCCTCAAGAGTTTGGGGCAGTTGTAGCAGAAGCTCAACGTCTTTTGGATGAATCTCGAACTCGTGCGTTGCATCTTGAAGGTGTTGCCCAGGAAATCCATGATAGTAATAGAGCTTGTGAACAGATCCAACAATTGAAGAGTATGGTTGAATCCCTTTACGAAGCATGTCGGTCGAAGGACCAAGCAATCCTTGGTTTGAGCAATGACTCGGGTGCTCTTCAAAATGAGGTCGCATTGGTTCAGAGTCAATTGCAATCCCAAGTATCCAAATGCTCAAAGTACGAAAAACAATCCTTGGCCATAAGGATAGTGAAATCCAAAGGTTGATGACCGAGTTGTGTGTTGCGAAGCAGTCCCTGGTTTCTTCGCTTGAAACTCAATGTACACACAATGCCATCCTTGAAGCAATTCAGTCTTTGTCAGCCAGATTAGATGGTATCTCAAATCGTGTTGACGCTGTTGAGCAAGGCTGTTGAGCAAGGCTGTCAGCCAGCGCCAGTTCATCTACATGGCCAAAATGCAGCGGGTGCCTCGTCTCTCCCCTCGAGTGGATTGCCAATTCCAACCAAAAGATTTCCCAATGAGCCTTTTGGGCTTTTGGGGGTGATCCTGGTGATGATGGTGAGGGAGAAAATGATGATGAAGAAGAATTGATTCAAGATGGTTCCCCAACTACTGAAAGGGAAATGGTTGACTCCAAGACTTTACAACACGCAAAGCTCGACCCCATCCCCAATACAGCTGCTGATTTCAGGAATTGGAAGAACACCCTGATATTGTTGCTGGGTCGGTTGGATATTAGTGGTTCAGACTACTTGACGTCCTGGATTTCTCATGCTTTCAAGGTCAACACAGCTGAGTTTGTGCTAGTTCATCTGAACTTGTTCCGCGTTTGGATCGTTGGCTGGCTACTGAACTCATCAGAGGGATGAAAGGTGTTCAAGATTTGCAATTCAAAGTACAGGGTTATGTCGAGCGTTGCGCTCGTGATGGGACCGCTCCACGCGGTCGTGCAGTGCTTCAGATGATCTCTCGTCACTTTGACTTGGATCGCGCTCATGGATCTTTGATCACTTCTCAGTCTTCTCTTTGCATGGCTACTTAACTTCGGACTTGCAGGATTTCTCAGCTCAGGTCATGAAAGTTCTCAATAGCATGCCCCATGATCAATGGCCAAATCAACGAATGCTTGGAGAGTTCTTGTTTCATAAGTTGAGGACTGTCAGACGCCTTGAGAGGGTGATTGATGAAATCAAACGGTCATGCATCAGATGTCTCTCCACTCCGTGACTTTGATTTCTTGTGGCCTAGATTGCAGGAATTCTTGGTTGAAAGGGAGGATGCCAATGCAAGGTCCATTGAACAAGCCTTGAAAAGCCCAAAGAAGTCTGCGGACACCCCAAAAGCGAAAGCCCCGGCCGTACCGGCCAAAGCCGCTCCAGCTGCTCCGACAAATGCAAATGCAGCTGCAGCTCCATCAAAAGCTGTGTCAAAGAAAGCCGATGCTAAGTCACTTCCAAAAGGAAAATCAAAAGGACATGGAAAGCCATTGAGTGCGGAGGAAAAGGCCAAGACACTATGTATCTTCCATCAGATGCCGTCAGGTTGCGTGCATGGTGCAAAATGTGCCTGCAGTCATTCAAAAGCTCCACCTCCAAAGCCGAAACGTGAGGGTAGCGCAGATCCCAAGACCTTGGCGACTGTTGCCATCCTTGCTGCGACAATGCTTCAGCCATCCCAGGCTGGGCTGATTGAGTGGGCTGCGGATTCAGGTGCTGGAAGACATTTGGCTTCCTTTGAAGCTTTGAATGATCAAGGGCATGACCGTTCTTTCTTTGATGGTTTCCCCAATCAGTCTCATGAAAGCCTTCGTTTTTCTACAGGTGGTGGACAGAAGGACTCTTCGCTTTCCCAATCACTTTATCTTGGACTCATGCCCCATGGTTCGGTCGCTTGGATTTGATGTGGAACAGAATGGACTTGGTTTCGTTTGGCTCCCTGGCTGTAAGCCATACTACGTGCGTAACCCTGCAGAGTGTCAAGTCAGCTGTAATGAAGAGAACAAGTTTTATGCATCCAGGGTTTCCCAAAACGTGCCTTTCTTCCAGTCCAATTTTGAAGTGATACCTGGAGTTCCGGCTGCTGTTTAACATCCTGCCGAAGACTTCCGTGTTGAGACGCCTCCTGAACTTCTTGAGGAGCCAGTAGTTCCTGATTCGTCAGTTGAGCCTGCTGTTGAGCCCGGGGATTTAGGAGAACGCTCGTCCAGAGCTGCTGAAATTAGGGAAGTTGCTCCAGATGAACCTCTTCCGATGCTCTCTGATGCGGTTGTCCGTGCAAGAGCCGAAGCCGTTTCAATCGAACATCGAATCAATCATTTCCCAATTAGCATCCCGCGTGCGACATTTGCAATCGTGCCAAGCTCTTTTCAAAAAGGATTCGCAGTCATCGTGTTCCTGGCCCAGAGTCAGACTTGCCAGAAAGCTCCAAGTTTGGTGAACAGGTCGCAATCGATCACATGGTTGTCTCGAAATCTTCCGGAGGAAAGGAGTTTCTTGTTCTAATAGTGTATGACTCATTCAGTGGGATAGTCAATGCATATCCAGCAACATCGAATCGAAAGGTTCAGATTTTGTATATTCATGTCTTCGTCATTTTGTTGGCCTGAGATTCAAAAACCCAGACACGGTTTGCCGAAGTGACGCTGCTCCAGAACTGCTGAAGGCTATTCGTGATTTGGGATGGTTGCCGGAGACGGCTTTGCCTCGTAGATGGCCTCGCAACAGTGCGAACGCATGATCCGAACTTTTGAAGACTGTTGCAGATGTTTGCATCTACAAGCTGGTTTTGCAGTCTTACCCAAGTTGTGGCCAATCACTTGCAGATACGCGGCAGTTGCAATTAGCATTGTCAAATGGGAGAAAGCTTTTGGGACGGAATTCAAGGGTGCAAACTACGCACTTGGTCAAGTGGTGTTTTAGCGAACCAAATCTCAGTACAAACCAAAGTTGGATCCGAATGCATCACCAGCTCTCATGGCTGGATGGAAGTTGGAATTTAGACTTGCGTGAGGGAAAGATCGTGTGCGTTCAAGCTCCTGACAGCCTGACCGGGAAGTTTACACTTTTCCTTTGTCAGATGTTGCGGAGAAAGCGCTGGAGAATTTTGCTGATCCTTCAGCAGATTGTTTGGAACGACATGATCCTTTGCCCATTCCTTTGATTGAGGACACGCCTGAAGTCAGAAAGAAGACCAAGCGAGTCTACATCACCTACGGCCGCATTCAGCGGTTGGGTCCTACACTAGGTTGTCGTGCCTGTTTGGCATACACGTCGAATCATACTCCTGAGTGCGTAGCAAGGCATGAGGAAGCTCATGGCCATGCTTCACCTGCACCTACGCCTCGCGGACAAGGTGAATTGGAAGAGCCACTAGATGAAGCTTTTCCACTTGGTTTGGATTTTGAATATGAACTTCCATTGCATCTCATGATCTATTAGATGACGATCTTGTTCCTGAGTGTCCTCCTCCAGACATTTTTCCTGAAGATGTTCCTGCTGAGGATGAGGATCCCATTCATGGGTTCACATCAGGTATGGCAGTTACTGCAAGCATTGCCTGCGATGCAGCTACAGTGTTGCCTCGGGATCATGTTCAAGAGTTGTTTCAGGAATCTTTTGATCAGGGGGGTCAGTTCGGTTGCCTTGGCGCCACAGTGACTCCAGAGAAGAAGAATCCAAAACATGGCAAAGGTAAGCAAAATCGTGTTGGCAAAGATGTTTTGTTTGAGTTCGCTTGTGCCAAAGATTCACATCTTAAGAAAAGTTGGACCATAACATGGCATGAAGGTCATTCGGCTGTGTAAGGAGGACTGATTTGGAGAATCCTCACAGTATCGAGCAGCTGATCGCTCAGGTTGGCGCTTTGGCAGGGTGCTCCATCCACTGTTCCGTCGAATGCAAGCCATGGTCCCAATGGCAACGTTTGACTCAGGCAAGGTATCCAAAGCTGACAACACGAATTCGTCAGGAGCGCAGCATTAGTTGCACAATTTATTCGGGTGGCTGACATTTGCCTTGATAACGGTGGGGATTGCAGTTTCGAATGGCCTCGTTTTTGCACTGGTTAGGCTTTGCCTTCGATTCAGTCGTGGATTCTGGAAAGGAATTTGCGTTCAGCGACCTTCAATGGATGCGCAGTCGGACTTGAAGCCGACGGTCAGCCAGCAAAGAAGCCTTGGAGGTTTGTCACATCTTCACTGCGCTTGGCCACGAATCTTGCAGCATTAAAATGTAATTACTCACAGTCCTCATGCACCACTTCAAGGTAAATGGACCAGGGTGTCAGCGTTTTACCCAAAACCACTGTGCAATTTGATGATCAGTTCTTTGTTTCCCCATGTTACCAATAGACACGTTTTCAGCATGCTGTGTGTTGCTCGCCCACGACAGTCACATCGCCAGAAGCTTGTGAAGGGTCATCCTTCAGTGCCTTTAGATGTGATGATGGCTGAGACTGGATGTCATGAAATCAGAGCTCCTGCCTTTGTGCACAAGTTGCTGGACGGCAATGAGTGGAAGGGCCATCCAGAGGCTCTCAAAGCCATTGAAAATGAGAAACAGGATCTTCTTGCCAATGGGATGTGGGATGAGCCCAACATTCGTCCGAAGTCTGAGATTTTAGCCTTGGCTCTCAATCATCTGGCAACAAGATTCACATTGGTTCTCTTATGGTTATTGTGAGCATCAAAGGTTTTGAAAAGCCGGAATAGTGTTTCGGATGAGGAAAATCAAGCGGCAGAGCTTGATGAAATTGCAGCCTCAGCTCCCACCAGTCTTGGTGGACTCAGCCTGATTGTGGCTTATGGATTTCTTGGTGGCATCAAAGCCTAAGTTCAGTCTATTTTGAGTTCATCCCAACCTACTTATGTGCTTTTACCCATCGGGTTGGTTCCAGATCATGCTAAGCATATCCATCAGCCTTGCGCTCCGCTCATCAAATCATTGTGCGGTCATCCATTAGCCAGCGCGTCTTGGCAGAACCATCTCTCCAAAGTCCTTGCCCAAGCATTGGGGGGGTTTGAATTTGAGCAGCTACCATCATGCTTTGATTTTCCAAGTCTGCGATTGGCATTGTCAGTTTATGTGGATGATTTGGCGTTGTCAGGTCCTCGTGCCAACCATTCCAAGTTTTGGGACGTCTTGAGAAAAGTTGCGCAGCTTGAAGATCCAGCACCACTCTCAAAAGTGTTGGGTAGAGGTCACATCAAGCATGATGGAGGTTTAGCTCTTCACCCCGCTGATTTTGCAAGGCAATGTGTCCAACTTTTCGAAGAACCTTCTGGTAAACCTGTCAAGCATGCTCGCACTCCTCATGTGGATGAAGGCAGTCTCTTGGGTGCTGATCAGGCTGACAGAGGGCAGTTATCTAATGTTGCCGCCAAGCTTGTGATGAAGTTCATGTGGCTTGGTCGTATCAGCAGACCAGACTTGATGGTTGCGATCAGTGTTTCTGCAGGTCATATCACCAAATGGACCGTCAATGATGACAAGCGTATGACCAGACTTGCTGGCTATGTAGCTGCGACTTTGGACCATTGCCACATCATGCGCATTCATGACAAGCCTTCTGACTTGCGATTGTCTTTGTACGCTGGTGCTGACTTTGGCAGCGCACCCGACATGAAATCAACTTCAGGGTACCTGCTTGCGCTTGAAGGTCCTCAATCGTTTTCATTTCGCGGTGTAGTAAACGGCAGCGTGCAGTATCCCGATCAACAACCGAAGCCGAGTTTGTATCGTTGTCGACATCACTTTTCACTGAGGCAGTTCCGTTGCAAGGCTTAAGGCAGGGTGCCCCCCGTCCCTGACCTTTCAGTTTTGCCTTAGCGGGTATCGTTGCACCCGCGGGCACATTGCTGCCTTTGTTCCCTGGTGGTTGCGCTGGACCTTCCCCTTTTGAGCATTGCGCTTCATTGGGTTGTGGCTTCTGGCATCTTCTTTGTCTACCACCAGGTGACCTACTTCTCCTACGGCTGGGTGGACTTCGGCTTTTGCGCTGGCTGCTCTTCGTGGCTTTGTGGTGCATGTCCCTTTTGGGCTACTTCCTTGCCTTTGTCTTTGTGATCCTCACTGTTGAGTGCGACGGCATCTCCTACGATCCGAAGATCGTTGCGGCGACGCCGTGCTGCTGCCCGACGCGCGTGGCATTTGCATCGTCGTGGTTTGATCCAACTCAGTTCGAAGAAACTGAGATCGGTCTTTACCACGCTTCAGGCGCACCACTCCAAAGACTGGCACTTTCTTCGCCTGATAGCACTCGAGATGGCTGCGTCATCCAGTGCCGGTTGGCTGTGTGGCACGTGTCGAAAAATGCGCAGTCCCAATGCCTGGTACTGCGATTTGTGCGGTGGCAAGTGGGAAAATTGCGCCATCGAACCAGCGGCAGCCCGAGGACAGCCTTCATGGAATCAGCGCGCCAAAAGCCCGCGCCATCGTATTCGACAGAAGTCGCGAAAGAAACAACAAGCATGGCAGAGCGATGCAGCAGCTGCTCAGGAGCTTCATCCTCAGTGGGCCAATTCTGGTGGTCCGTGGTCCACGGCATATGCTCAGGATCCCAAAGGTGTTGGGAAGGGGTTTACAGTGCCTTCCATGGCTGCCCCGCCGCCTCCACCGCCACCATTGTTGATGAATCCTCCACTTCATCAGGGAGTTCCTTGGATGCCTACACCGATGCCTGCTATGCAATCTATGCCTTTCATGACACCATCTCTGGACAGCCAAGTTGTGCCTGTGCCCCAGCAAGCACCCCCGGAAGTGTTGGACCCCGAGGACTACAAGGCTGCGCTCAGTGCACAACAGAAGCTGAACAAGATCATGAAAGCTGCAAGGAAAGAAGAGAATTTGTCGCCAGAGTTTCAAACTCTTGTGCAGACAGAAAAGAAGAAGGACGACAAGGAAAGTACGAACAATCTTTTGGCTGCTGTGCGTGCACACGGCAAAGCCAAAGAGGCTCTGGTAGAGGTAGAAAACAGCCGCATGCAGTTATGGGCTCAGTGGCGCACGTTCCTGCAGCAGTCTGTCATCAAGTGGAAGGAATACACCTCCCAGTTTCAAGCTTCGGAGGCTGCCTTTCAGAAACGCATGCAGGATGCTACTTCGACCTTGCGCAAGGCACAGAGAAGAGTCGATTTAGCCAAGAAAAGAGCGGATGCTATCGAAGAAGAAGGCGTACACTATGTCACCGACGACGAGATGGACGAGTCCGAGGTTCTCGAAGAGCCGGAAGTGCCAAAGGACGAGAACGCCATGAAGATCCAGGAGGGTTTGGATCAGGTGGTCACAAGCTTGACTGTTCTCTCGGAATCGGCAGACAAGTTGGAGCCCAAAACCAAGCGTCCGCGCACAAAGGACGACGAGGGTGGACCATCTACTTCACCATCCTCGCTGCATTTTGGGAAGGCCGATGTGAAGTGACAGAATTGTACACACATCAGAGGCCACTTCAGGTTTTCGAACCTTTTGCTGTTGACCTTCATTGGCGACACTCAATTTTGGAAGAACCTTCATTTTTGGCCCCGTGGAGTGCGATTGATCAAGCAACTGATCTGGCTGCTGAGTTGGGTGAGCCCTGCCAAATCGTTGTGACAAATTTTGTGCTTCCCGCCAAACGTGAAACAAGCAAGCGTTCCAGATGTGTTCGTTTTGATGAGCGAGTTCAAGTTTTTCAGGGGAAAAGCTCCTTTCAGAAGTTCCACACTGACTGGACTTGCCTGATTGATCGTGATCAAGCTTATATCCCAGAGGCTGTTCCCTGTCTTGCCTTTGGAAAGCAACAGACTACGAGAGCGACTGGGAGTTCCACACCAAGTCTCTCTTCAAGCCCTCAGACTTCACATCTTTTGGATCGCCGGCTTCCTGATGACCTTCCTGGCTATGTCCATCATCTTCAACAACGATGGCGAGATGATCACATTCGACTTCCTGCGGGTGACCTTTATTCCTTGCGGACGTGGTACCTTCATCACGAACACCAACGTATTTGGAAAGTTCCCCGCCTGTTGCAACTTCCTGATGATCCTCGTCTATGGCATGAGTCTTTGTTACGTACCTGGCGTGATCAACTACACAACGACGAGATTTTGAATGTTGCGGTTGTTTTCCCCAGAGTACGATCCCAACCTGCCTCCGCTGTGATTCATGCTGATGTCATTCTCACGCAAGGTGCCCATGATCAATGCGGTGGTGTTGTCACTGTCTATCCTCCAGGCTGTGAAGATGACATGCACTACATCTGGGCTGCCTCATACCCACGGCATGTGAGTGGACGTCAGCTATTAGACGGCGTTGAAGCAGAAGAACTTGCACAAACTCATGCGTGTGACCTTTTCCATGGCGGCATTGTCATTCCGGTTACTACTGTGCCTACACATATCATGGCCAACGGTCACTCATTTGTTGCTGTTTTCCAAGACTTGAGGGGTTCTGCTCTCCCTTCTTCATCATCACATGCAACTACAAGTGACCCTGTTGTAACTGCGCCTGACCTTGTTCCTGCTGTACTTCGTGGTGACGGCGAAAATGGAGAGGAAAGTCCCGCATTGACAAGCTCGAGTTTTGATGAAGAAGACTTGCAAGGGGTCCAAGTATTTGGTCTACGGCAACCAACGCATCATTGTTTTGTGAGATGGCGCACATACAATGTTCTGCTGTTTGACATCCTGCACTCCCTTGGTCTTCATCGAGATCTTGCCATTGGTCATCACTACCTGCAGGCACAGCTGGTCGATCAACACGATGCAGAGGAGGCAATTATTCTTCAGCGAGTTGGTGATGTTCCTGATGGATCCTCTGATAGACTGGTATTGATTGACATCAAGCACACCGATCGAGCCGGTCACCGCATGAGTTCAGTTCGACATGTTCGTCTATTACCACAACAGCTGGTGCGAGATGATGTTTTTGCGATCTTGCGGTTGTAGAACCCTTGCGCTCAATCACCTGATGACTGTCAACTGTTCTGCAACAATATTTTGTGGGTTACTCGTGACTTCTCTCCTCGTGTCCTACAGCATGGTGCATATCTTCGCATTGAAGTGAAACGAGAAGGCCCTGTTGCCTGTGTTCAACAGCAAGATTCATTGCCTGCCAAGAAACGGCGCACGAGTGCTGGAAGTGCATTTCCTGACCATGATGGTGCCTTCTTGTTTCAGCTTGGGAATCCTGCGGGTGACATTGAGCCGAGTTCCTCTCATGATCCCGTGATTGTGAGTGGGTCACGCTCATGTACCTCAGCCGTTTCCAATTGTATGGGACATTCATCAATGCAACCCGTGACGTGCAGTGCAATGTTCTCCAGCTTGGCAGCGACCTTTCAATCAGGCTCGAATACGCCATCTCGTCGTCGACCTCCACAGGCTCATGACCGACACTGGATGGTTCCGGTACGCATGGCCTTTGTTGAGCATTGCGCCACACTTGCAGATGGTGAGCCTGGTGAATTGCTGGTTAACACATGGTACCTACATCATGAACGTTATCCGCGCACCATTGAGTCGCGATTGCTCAGCCTGGACTTACATCATGGCTTGTGGTACCAGGATCTTTGTGATCTACGGGTGGATGTCATGGATCCTTTGCAGCAGGCTCAGGTTCACTTTGTGCGTTTTGGACCAATTCCAGATGCCGAACGGCCCACTCCTATTCATCTCTTGTTGGTACAAGGATGGAGTCCTTTGATGCCCACTTTGCTCACCGCCCTTTTTGAACATGAAATTCAGCGTCGTGTGTGGCATGTTGCGGCTTTGGTGTCCGAGTTCATTGCACCTATTGATGTTTGGGATATCCTTGGTACTACTCGATTCTGCACGCTTCGGCAGTGTCGACTCCATGTTGGTTCCCAACAGCTGCTTCCCCATGAGATTCTGCAGGTGCAGTCTGGTGACCACATTCGAATCACCATCATGCCTCAACAGCCAGTCATTGAGTTTGAGGATACGTCGATGATGCAACAAGCTCAACACGTTGACATTGATCTTGGTCATGCTCCTCCTCGTCTCCATGTTCTGCCACAAGGTTCTCCAGATGACTCTCAATGGATTAGCGGACTTGAAGATTCGTTCTTTGACTCGGCAGTCACTGAAGTTGAGGAAGAGGGACCAGTGCTGTATGTTTGGACTTGCTTTGTTCATCACTTGTCCTTCCCTGTTTGTGATCAACCTCGAATTGTGCGACTTGGACGTCATGACTCAGATTGGCTTGCTCTACTTCAAGATCCATGGAAAGATCTCCTTCAGCGTGATGATCCGACTCAGATTCGAATCGTTCATGCACGGCCACCTCATGACCTTTTGCGCATTGACACCGTACATGTTCTTATCGAACAATTGCCAGCTGAGCCGGTCATTGCGGGGGTCATCTCTGTCATATTTCATGAGGGCGAAGCTGATCGCTTGCTCCAACGGGCACTTTCATTACCTCGGTGGTTATGTACAGAGGATCTGGTTGCCATCATGGAGCTCAATCCCATATGTGATGTTCAACGTTGCTCAGCCAGAGTGGGACATGTTCCTCTTGAACAATTTATACGACATGACCTTCCGTCAGCTGCCAGTATTGAAATTCATGTTCAACCAGTTCGGTGCCCTGGCGATCCCCAAGCAGCAAGTTCTGCACAATTGTTCGTGCCACGCCCGATACTCCCAACGTCTGGACGCTCTCTTATGCAGATTTCTCGACGTTGGCAGAGAGCGCGTAGGATGCACACTGCAGATACTGAACCAGGGCCTCGAGATCACCTTGCAGATGAGTACCATCAAGTTCCTCAGCGAGTTGCTGCATGTGCCTCACCTACGCCTCAGCAGCTTCCCATTGTTGCGCCTATGTGGCCTACAACATGGACCACCTTGCAAGATGTTTGGAACTTCTTTTTTGCTCAACTGCCTCAACCTGCAGAACAGCGCATTTGCGCAGCCGTCTGGTATTCAGACCATCTTCGACGCCCTTGGTCGGATGACTTCAGGATTGTCACGCTTGATGACCAGCTGGACGATTGGCGTACGTGCTTCATCGAGGCCTGGTTAGACTGGTTTCTTGCAGACTGCCCTTTTGAAGTCCATGTCGTGCACCCAGTGCCGCTTGGAGCAAATGAAGAGGCACAGTTTCATGTGGTGTTACTGCAGCAACCCCATCCTCTTCACAAGTCTGTCATTGTGACTGTGATGGACGTTGACACAGACCCTTGGCAGCCTGGCCAGATTTGTGTTATGGTTCCCAACGCCATCGACCATTGGGCTCTACTTCACATTGCGGTCGTCGAATTTCAGTGTCCGCCAGTGATGTTGACCAATCAATGCACATCTTCTCATGGCCTGGTTGACCTCACAGCAGGCAACCTGTTTCCTGTACGACACGGAATGTGCTTTACGGTTGCAGTTGAGACCACTACCACCACGACACTCACTCTTGCGGAAAAGCATGATCGCCTTGAACTTCTTGCGTCCTGTGCTGGAATCAATTTGCTTCAACTCAACGTTCGTCTACAAGCAGTTAGATACAGCACTGAGGCACTTCAACAACAACAAGCTGATCTGGTCGACGCCCTTGGCAGAGCTGGCACGTTGTTTGGATTGTCTGCCATTTCAGCCTCAACGCATGTCCGTGACCGTGGAGACGTGATCTCTTCGAGTCCCATCAGCCACAACCTTTTGCCTTTTGGACAGCAGATCCCCCTTTCGTGTCATGATGATCTGTGTGACACCGAGCACCGTGATGAGGTGGTTGTAGCTCACGCAAATGATCCATCATCTGGGGCATCTACGTGTCAGCATTCCGCATTTCTGGCTCATCCTCTGCATCTTGCTGATCTGCTCCAGCCGCCTACCTGGACCTTTGTTGATTGCAGCTCCGTGGATGGTCTACGCCGACGGCTTTATGAGTTCAGGGCGCCAGAGGTTAAGTATGACCTTGATGGTGTGAAGTGTACATGCTCTACGCAAGCAGCTCTGTGTGATATGCCTTTGTGGACATTCGAAATTCCACTCACTTTTGAGTTCTACACTGATGGAGCTTTCAAACGAAGTCGGGAGATTGCTGCTGCAGGCGTTGTATTGATTGTGTACACTGATGCTGGACCCCGATTTGGCGGCTATTTGACTGCTTGGTGCCTTTCCAGTGCTTCGGCGCCTAGAGCTGAGGCGGCTGCCATGGTCCTTGCGATTCACTGGGCTTGTCATCTTGTGCTACAACTTGGATTTGCCAACACGCAGATTGCTTTTCTGTTTGACAATGTCTACGCAGGAGCAGCGGCTCAGGGCAGATGTGCATCTTCTCTGAATCATGACCTTGCACCCCTTGTGAGATCTTTGTCTTTGTGGCTGGAACAACTCTCCTTTGTCAATCTTGCGTGGCATCATGTCAAAGGACACTCAGACCACCCGTGGAATGACCTGACTGACGCAGTTGCATATGGAGCCCTTGCTCATGATTGTGTCACTACAGACATCAGCTCCGTGGTTCAATGTTGTCTTGGTGATGACAGTTCAGCTTTGCCATGGCTTTGGTTATATGAGAAATCCCTGCGTGGCGATGCCGACGCACCTGTATTGCATGGATCACAATGGAGGTTCAATACTGGTGCACCACTTGCTCATCCGCCTGATGGACATGTTCAACCCTTTGCACTACGCGCAATCGACAAGGCTGCGCATCGTGAGGTGCCCGAGTCTTGCTGCTTGAGGGTCGCCTCAGCCAACGTGCTCACATTGTTCCCGCAGCATGACACAGCCTCCTCTTTCTTGGGTGCACGTGCAGAGCATCTTGCTGATCAATTTCGAGCGGCTCGAGTTCATTGTGTTGGTGTCCAAGAGACACGATATCGTAAGTCAGGGCATGACTTCTTTGAAGGTTTTCATGTTTTATCAGCGAGTGCCTCTTCGCGTGGACATGGTGGAGTACAGCTCTGGATCGCGCAGACTATTTCAATGTCTTCTGTCTCTCTCTGCATTGATCATGAGCATCTTCGCGTCATCTATGGTGATGATCGACGGCTATTAGTTCAACTTCGTCATCCTCGTTTATCGGTGCTTCTCATGGTTTTGCATGCCCCTTGCTGTGATGATGAGGCAGAGATTCAACGTTGGTGGTCGGCCACAAGTGCGCTTATTCCGTGCAGATATCGCTCTTGGACGTGGATTGTTCTGTGTGATTCTAATGGTCGACTTGGCTCAGTTACTTCGAGAGCAGTTGGTGACTTCGGTGCTGAACCAGAGACCTTGCGTGGTGCGGTTTTTCATGATTGGTTGGTCACCCATGGGTTGATTGCTCCTCAGACTCATGCGGAGTCACATGTTGGATCGCATACTACGTGGACGCATGCAGAAGGCTCCAAAGGGCGCTTGGACTTCATTTGTCTCTCTGACAATATCTTGTTGGACAACGTCTGTACTTGGGTATCTGATGACATCGATTTGTCAATTGCTCGTCCGGATCATCAATGTATCTGTGCTGATGTCTGGATTCAGTTGACCCAGACCGCTTCGACTACTGGTTCTGCTGCCCCAGCAGTTGAAGATGATCATTTGTTCTCATGGGCATGTGACGTTCACACACACGCAGCTCAGCTACAGTGGCATTTGAAGCAGTGTATGCATTCCACTCCCAAACGCCGCCTGCGCAAGAAGCATCTTTCGGATGCTACCTATGAGTTGATCCTTCATAAGAAGAGAGCTCTTCGCACTCTGCAACATGCCAAGGCTGGCTCCCGCATTGCTAGGCTTCAAATTTGTTTTTGCAGTTGGCGATCTCGTGTTGCACATGACGAAGATGCTCCTCCCAGCACATTTCACTGCGATCTTGCTACAGCCATAGCCCAGGAGAGATATCGTCTGCACACCCTGCGTGTTTGCTATGCTGTCCGTCAAGATGACCGCAGATTCTTCGATGATTTGGCTGAGAACACAGGGGTCGTTGCTGAGCAGGGGATTCACCGCATATGGGATGCCATTAAGCCTTTGTTGCCACGAGCCAAGAATCGCAGGAAAAGCAACATCCGCTGTTCTGGACCCACAGTTGAGCAACAAGCAGCCCACTACTGTCAGCTTGAAGCCGGAGTGGCTGTCGAATATTCAGCCCTGTTGCAGCAATGTCACTTGTCTCAACTTGATAGGCAACCTGACCAACCACTTGCTTTGTCTTTGGATCAATTGCCTTCCCGAATTGATGTTGAAAACACCTTGCAGCGCCTCACTGCGCACAAAGCGCCGGGCATCGACGGTATTGCTCCAGGATGTCTTCGAGCTGCAGGGCCGCAGATCTCTGAGCAGATTTTGCAGCTCTTCATGAAGATGTGGCTGACAGGTACTGAGCCTTTACAATTTAAAGGCGGATTGCTCCATTCAATATCAAAGAAGAACAACAGCCGGGAGGTGGCCAACATGTGAGGGATCATGTTAATTGACGTGATTGGAAAACTCGCGCACTCCTTGTTGCGAGCCAGGTTCTTGCCATCTCTTTTGAAATGGCGACTCCCCCTCCAGCTCGGGGGCTTCCCAACCTGCTCGACACTATTCGCTACTCACTACTTGCGCTCCTTTCATGCCAAGGTACGTGAGTGCAAGCTGGCCTCGGCTATTCTGTTCTTGGATGTGAAGAGTGCCTTTCACAGCATGGTCCGGCAGATCGTCTTTGGTCCTGCTCAAGCCATGCCGTCACATTTGCAGGCGTTGTTGACTGATGCTGGATGTGATCCTGAGGCCCTTCGTCAAACTTTTGAGGCGACATCTGCAGCCTTTCATGAGGACGTCTCGGTTGCAGATCAAAGACTTTTGCAAGATGCACATGTTTATACGTGGTTTGGACTTGCGGGAACAGATGAAGCCTTTTGTACTGCTCGTGGCAGTCGGCCTGGCTCGCCACTGGCAGATATTGCGTTTAACGCAATGATGACACATGTTCTGCAAGCCTTGCATGACAGACTGGACAGATGTATTCCACTGCAGCAGGGATTCCACGCATTGGGCTTGAAGGCTCCCCCCGTGGCTTGGGTTGACGATGTTGCAGTGCCGATTGTGGTGACGGAGTGCGCCATTCTTGAGACCACCCTTGCGGAAGTCGCTCATTTGACTCATGATGTTTTCTTGCAATTTGGTCTGTCATTGAATTTCAAGACGAAGAAGACCGAAGCTGTTGTCTCCTTTCGAGGTCTTGATGCACCAGCTCATCGGCACTCAGTTTTGGTTGAGCGTCTTGGAAAGATTGACATTGTGCCTTTGAATATGCAACTGCAATGTGTGGCGTCCTACGAACATCTTGGGACCATCTTTGCGGCTGATTGCACTCTCCAACGAGAAGTTGCACATAGACGTGTCAAGGCAGTTCAGGCGATGCGACAGGTTGGCAAACCGATTTTGAGGAATCGACATGTTTCAGTCGTCACTCGTTTGAAGCTTTTCGAGTGCCTCATCGTGCCGGTGATTTTGCATGGTGCTGGTGGATGGGATTTGCTCCCTCATCGGTTGTACCACAGTCTGCATTCTAGCATTATGTCTTGGCAGAGATCCATTATCAACGACGGATGTTGGACGGATGATCAACACACTGACTTTGAGCTGCAGTGTATGTGGAAGTTGCCACCTTTGGCGTTGCGGTTGGCGAAAGCCCGACTCCTTTATGCATTTCATTGTCTAGCTGCAGGTCCGTCTTTGTTGGTGGACTTCTTGACGTCCGTTGCGCATGACCCGCAAGGATGGTTTGCAGCTCTACGCAGGGCGCTAGTCTGGCTTGCGAGTATGGATGCAAGTTTTTGTCCTCTTGATTTGCATCGTGACACAGTCGAGCAGATTTTGTCATGGTTTGCTGCACACCAAAAGCATGGGCCACAACGTGTACGTAGCCTTTACCGTCGTTGTCTTCTTCAATTTCACGTGGTGGGACATATTGTCGCACTTCACAAACAATTGCGATCGACGCTTGAAGATGGAGGTGTTGCTTTCGAAGTGGCTGATGAGCCCGCACTTATTCCAGATGATGCCAAGTTTGCCTGTGACTGGTGTTCGGCTCAGTTTGATGCAAAGCAAAAGTTGCAAGCGCACATGTGGACTGCACACCAGCTCATTTCGGATGAACGGAAGTTTGTGTTCTCTGATACGTGTCTGGCATGCAAAGATGCTTCTGGTCTTCAGCGCGCCTCCAGCAACATCTACGTCTTTCTCGTGTTCTACCTGATGGCTGCTATGCTCAGATGACATGGAAATACGCACCACTCCGTGAAGCGCAAGTTTTTGACGTGCCGATTGACTTGCGTGGGTTTGCACGGCTGCCTTCTCAGCCTGTTCCTATGCCATGTGCGTTGCCGATGGACCAGCAGATCGCTTCACGAGCAGATGCAGAAGCGGCGCTGTTACGCGCTTGGCAGTTGGAGGGCTTGCCATCGTCTCTCCCTGACTGTGTGCGACAAAATTTCTTTGCGCAAGCTGATCAGGTGCTGCGTGCGTGGCAACCGGAAGGTGGAGTTGATCTTGAACGGCTTCTTTTTGAACTTACTTCTCTGGCAGACGAGACGGAGAAGGTATGGGCATTGCATCTATGGTGTCGTGACGCCCTTTGTTTTCGGCGCTTTCCCCATCTGATGACAGGAGTCTTTCAACAGGTCAAAACGGAAATTCAGCAGCTTGTTTCTGACCTACCGATGGGTCGATTGCTTGATTGGCACTCTCGCATCGTTCAAGCTCACCAACCACGTGCCGCTGCTGTCCATGACCATGGACGAGTTAGTAAGGACCTTGAACTGCTCATTGACCCGGTTCTGGCGCAGCATCAATGTCTTCAACACGTGCTTGGTGGTATTACTCATGTGCCTTCTTCACAAGCGGTGCCAATTGTGCTTGAAGACGGTGTGCCCACTATTTGGATTTTGCACCTTTTTAGTGGACGACGACGTCGTGGCGACTGCCACTACTGGTGTGAATGTTGTCATGGCATTCTTCCTGGATACGCAGTGCGCATTTTATCTGTCGACACGGCCATTGACCCCAAGCACGGCAACCTGGATCGTGGACCTGTCTTCACTAGAATGCTCAAGATCATCCAGAAGAAAAGATTTGCAGCTGGCCTCACGGGCCCGCCATGCGAGACTTTCAGTGCTGCGAGGCATCTGGTTTTAGAGGGCGAGCGTCACCCCAGACCGCTGAGATCCTTTGACCTGCCTTGGCTCATGCATGATCGATCTACTAAGGAGCTCTACCAGACCATGATTGGTTCACGGTTGCTGATGAATTCCCTGATCACCGAGGCTACGCTTGTTTTAGCAGGAGCGGGATCACTGATGGAACATCCTGCCGAGCATCCTGAAGAAGACCGAGCTTCTGTGTGGCGCACCAAGTGCCACCGGAATTGGATTATGCAATTGCCGGGCGCTTGGCAACATGGTATTGAGCAGTGGCGTTTTGGCAGTGTGGGCGTCAAACCCACCACTCTGCGCGCGCTCAATCTTGGGCCACCAGAAGTGGTACATCGAGCTCTTCATGAACACACCGATCCGCTGCTGCTTCGCCCGAAGAATCCTCTACGTGGACGTTCAGCTGATGGGTCATTTCGCACGGCTGCAGCCAAAGAGTACCCGTCTAGGCTGTGCCGTGCGCTTGTTGTTGCCACGCTCAAGGGCCTGAGACACAGGATCGCCCAGCATGGCACGTGTCACGGATCCGACCTCTCTACAGCAGAGAGGGATTGGATGAATACCTTGTACAGGGCGGCATGCCAGTCTGACCTTTCAGGAACCTTCCTTCCTGATTTTCAAGGTTAGCTAATTATTCTGCAAGTAACGCACGAGCAAGACCTCAGAAGCGAGCGAATGGAAAAGTTCCGTTGCTCGAAATTTGCCAGGAGCTCATCGCTCCTGAGATTGTGCTGAACTGTTACGAGGACAATCAGGCTTTTCTCGCCATCATTGCCCGTGGGTTTTCTCCCAAGTTGCGGCATTTGAGCAAGTTTCATAAGATCAACGTTGCTTCTACCTGTGAGGCTTTCAGCAAGCCTGGCATTAATGCAGAATACATTGAAGCACTTAAGCAGCGAGCCGATGTACTCACAAAGTCCCTTGGCGTGTCTGCGTGGGATTCTGCACTCAAGCTTCTACACATAGTGTTGCTCAAGACGTGAAGCTTTCATCTCCGAAGTGAGTTTTGCATTCCGTATGCATTCAGGATATCCGTTTTTCGAACGATGGTATCAAAACCTGACGTTATGTTACACTGCAGTGTGCATCATGTGTAGTGGATGAATGTGACTAGTAAGTCCCATCTGCTTTAATTCTCATAGATGTTCTCGGATTTTGCGTAGTCACTTCCCTTGAATTTCGCTTTGACCGTCACTGTTTTTCATCCAATTGCCCGTGGATGTTTGGCTGCGTTAGCGCCGCTTCCACGCGTACCGTTCCGTTTGCTGCCGAGTTGGGCTGCTTTGCGCCTCCAACCATGCATTCTTGTAGTTTAAAATTCAATTAATGAAATGCATTCGCACAACAGTGCATGAAATCGCCAGGCATGTCGCGATCACCGAATTGATTTCTGCCATCTCTTGCCTGGAATCCATCTTCTTGCCGATGTTAAATGTAGACCGATAGACCGTTTTTGGTTTTAGGCCACCTGCACCTTCGGAAAACGTGTGTTCTCCGATCCTGAAGTTATCTAACTTTGGATCCCACGGCCAGAGCA
>Ga0126342_10006434_pt1 | contig 20818 bp, 15 predicted proteins | sample Cyp1metagenome_FD_92528 | JGI IMG/M metagenome (GOLD analysis project Ga0126342, IMG submission 92528) | Coral microbial communities from Lord Howe Island, Old Settlement Bay, Australia - Cyphastrea 1 metagenome | ecosystem: Host-associated > Invertebrates > Cnidaria > Coral ...
CACACCAGGTTCGGACCACTTTTGGAAGTTGAGATGTCGAAAAAGTGCACGCCGTTGTGGCGCGAAGCACATTTCGAAGTCAAAATGCACAAAACACACCAGGTTCGGACCACTTTTGGAAGTTGAGATGTCGAAAAAGTGCACGCCGTTGTGGCGCGAAGCACACTTCGAAGTCAAAACGTACAAAACACACCAGGTTCGGACACTTTTGGAAGTTGAGATGTCGAAAAAGTGCACGCCGTTGTGGCGCGAAGCACATTTCGAAGTCAACAACACAAAAGACTGAGGGGCACGGAGCACTTTTGGACGTTCAGACGTCGTTTTGCGTGGTAGGCAGAAGGGATTGTGCACCTTGTCAAAAGTGAGCAAAAACGTGAGGGTTTTGTAGCATTTCCAAAAACGATGGTTGAAGAGGATTTGCAAAGATGCAGTTCGCGTGGCAGGCGCAGTACAAAAGACATGTTCATGAGAGATGTTCGGAGGTCAGGGCGCTGATTTCCTGAGAGAGGTTGCATTTTGGAGTAGGTTTCCTATTTTTGAAACTTCCGCCACCGCCTTGTGCGGCACTACTGGTATGCCAAGTGACCTCTTTCTCGATACCCCCCACCGTTCGACGACACGCTCGTGACACGTTTTGACACGCATGAAAAAGAGGCAATCGCAATCTAAGCCCCAAAGTACTGTAACAGGTGAGCAAAGTAGCGCTGGAAGAACTCAAACCCACAAAAAGGACCGTTATCAAAGAAAAAACATGGTCACTTGCCAAACCAGCATGTTGTAAGTTTCATTTTTGGTCTCAGTTTGGAGGTCACAAGGAACTTCCTGGGGATTTAAATTTTTGCAACCAACCAGACTTTGGGATTGTAACTTAATCAGCTGAAACTAGTTTTTTTTTTTCCATGACCTTGACAGGCTTAGTAGTGGGATAAATCCATGAGAGGAGGCGTATCAACCACTTACAAAACCGTGGGATGATCTTCTGAACGCTGGAAACGCCTGATGGATTCGATCGTAGCCGGGGATTAGATGGGTAGGGGAGCAGCAAAGCAACACTTATTGGGAGTAGTTGATACTAAGGGTAAATTATGTGTTCCCTCAACATGGCATAATGTTCGAAAAACAAAAATAAACCAGTAACCAAGCATATGTCGATGGTTTATCTGACCCATTTATGGTAAAAATGGGGATGGTTTACTATTGTTTCACCAACATTACATGCAAGCAACATTGTTTTGGTGGATAGCGTCCACAAGTGACAACAATGCAGGAGGGGACCAATTTAACTCTACATAGAATCTATACCATAAACCATACCCTCCGGTAATCAAACATGTCCATGGAAAATTGTACAGAAATGGGGTTTTAATGAGACAATCATTTATATATTGAATATATATATATATATACATAATATATATATATATATATATATATATATATTGCGGATTTTCCAGCACACCATGTTTGATGGCACCAGATGGTAATGATGAGGGGACCTCCTCAACTTGTGCGGCGTCTCCTTGAGTTGCTCAAGCTTCTTGAAGAATCTCTACGTTCGGTGGTGCCCCAGTGAACTAAATCGCTAAGTTGCCCCAGAACTTCACTAACTAGGGTTTATGGTAGATTTTACTTGTACTTTTAGATGTAGTTACTCTGGTTTATACCTCAACTTATAGCCACTTATAGCTGGTGGGGCATCACCATAGCTGAAGTCGCCGCGCCGTTTTATAGGATGAGGATGTTACCAGCACAGTGATCAATCCGAAGAATCCACTGAGCGGAGCTTGGATCATTCCCATTTGGAAAATGATCGTCTCTAAAATTGGCGCTTGATATTGGTTGATATTTTTGGACAAAATGGACGATAGAAGTGAATATATATATATACATATATATATATATATATTTGCTAATTCAACCTGGCCATCAACAATTTCCCATTTGTTGTTTTGGTTCCTAAGCATTGCCGTTGTGTACATCCAGAGGGTAGACCAAGCCAGGAATTCTCATCGATGGAGAGCTGCCCAAATAACTGCAGGAGTGGCAGCGATCAAGTCGGAGAGTGGTACGTGTAGATGGTTCTCAGACAAACCCCAAACCCTTGTCTTACTGGTGCTAAACGTAGGGAATGGATGGGTTGCTGGGGGTTGCTGGGGGTTGCTGGGATGATGACATTACTAGTGATGAAATGGATCATTCCCTCAAATTCCCTACGTTTTGCACCAGCAAGTTGTTAGTCCATCATACAGCCCAATCTACCGTAATCCACTCATTCAGTGGATCCATGACTTCCGGATTGGTCAGTACTAATACTGAGAAATCGAAGAGAAATCGAAGATTTGAAGTACCCGGCCTGGTAAACATACACAAGCTATTGAAAATATGTCTATTTTAGTTCGTTGATTTACCCATTAGAGATTGTTATTTTCATTGATTTTCCGTTAAGTTATGTTACCAGAGGGTAGATCATCCAAAAACGAACTTCCACGATGGGGCATCGGCATCACCTTGATACAAGGGTATTAATAAGGTATATGCAGGTTTCCGAAGTCATGGAGGTACCCCGAAATAAATCATCCATTTTTTGGTTAGGATTTTCCATGAAATAAACCATCCAGCGATAAAGGGGATCCCCCATGGCCATGGAAACCACCATATAGATGATGTTCCCCCCTTCTAAGTATCATCCAGTTGACTGGCTGGTTGATGTTCCCCGGTTGGAAATCGTAAGGAATCGTAAGGGAGCCTATATACAAGTTGGTGCCTCCCCAGTTGTGTTTGTTGGTTTTAAATCCCATCTAGCTAGTCGATGTAACTTGCCATAAACCATAGTTAATCCAGTTATCAACAGACTTACCTAGAGGGCCCCAAGCTAGTAGTATGGATTAGTATGATACATCATTGATTGTCTACCTGGCAGTTCAAGTTGTGACTATTGAATGGGCCTAGTTTTAGTGACCATTTCAGGGACCTCAAACCAAGGGAGAAAGAGGTCACAACTTGAATGGTCTGGTACACATTACTGGCTTCAATCATCATTGGGCTAGAACATGGAGCCTCTCTTCAACTCAACCTCCAGGACCACAAAAGTTGGTCGTCTTGGAGGAAACAACCAGGCCTCAGCGATGTTTGCTGCTGGGTCTGAAGCTGATTTTGGACATCGATGAACAGCAATTCCGCTGCATGTTTGTGTGAAATGTTGTTTTAATTAGTGATTTGAACAAGGCAATTGGGCCGAAACAAACAATTACCTTCATTTTCGCACCAGGCGTAGGCGTAAACAATTGATTTTGACGTCAGATCATATGTTTGGTTATACAAGGATATACATGGTGAGGCTTCCTGGATAGCTAAGTTGACGCACATATCTTTGTTAACTAGGGCTTATGGGGGATATGGCTACACTTAATGGGTTTATAAAGCAGCTCACGTTGTATATCCATCATATCCATTTGAAATAGCCATTATTATATCCTTATAGAATAGCCATCTTACATCATCTTACTCAGTTTGGGGGTTATACATCTCATTACATCCCCAGTTGACGATCCTCAATATATTGGAGAGTATGATCCCATGTAATCATATTGTAATCATTAATCCATAGGGGGTTAGCAGCCACTGCTCACATGGCTTAGTCCAAAAAATTGGACTTTTTCAATAGGAAAAGTCTGGAGGGATGTTATTTTCATACAGGATGTTGTTTATATCCTGCTATAGATGTATACTTTTTGTGCAGGGTATGGAAAGTGGTCATGGAGAATCTCATGGTTGTTGATTCGCCCAGCAGGCGACTGGCTTCCCTCTGAGACCTAGTTTGGGCGATGGGTGGCATCGCTGACTGTACAGTCTTTGGAATTCGTTTCGGCGAGTTTCTTTTTTGAGCTTCAGAGCTCAACTTTTCCAGGAATATCCCCAGGGATACGCCAAAATTTCAAGCTGGAACCTGAATTTTGCGGTCTTCTTTTTATTCAGGTGATGCATTTTATTTAATTTTAACCCAGGAGTAATAACCATCCAGTTGATGGATAGAAGGTGCGAATTTTGATAGCAGATTATACTATTTTGGGGATACCATCCCACATTATATGCGATTTTAGTTTGGCCGCTTTTCCGGTCTTGTCTTAATTTGTTAGAGATGAACCGGTAAACCCTGGCAACAAGCCAAGGTTGTGTTTCTTGGTGTTTTCATTGTTTTCTCGTGAATTCCATGATTTCTTCATTTGCGATTTAAACTTGGATCCCAATCTTTGAATCAGTTGATCATCAATAGAGATCCCCAAGGATCTTTGAGTTGATCAAGTTGTCCCTTTCAATGAGATATTTGACCATGCCTAAAACCTGGCGTGTTTCTTTTTGGTGAAGGTTTTAATGTCCAGATATTTTGTGATATAGGGGAGTGTCTGAAAAATTAAGGTATACATACCCTGCAAATGCGCCAAATTGTTATTTAATGGACAAACATCAATCATGATTAACCATCTAAGGCGGGGTACTTTCAACAATGTTCAAGTACATATATAGTTGGTTTTAAACAATTATAAACTACATAATTCCCAGTTTTAGTTTAAACAATGATCCGAAATTTTCTTGGTTTATAGATGTTATGAACCTAAAGTAAGCCACATTTTCCGCTGTATCATGCTGTATCTTCATCCAGTTCTTTCAAGTTCCGAAATGTCCGGTTCCGCCTGAACGCTGATCTTTTGCTCGTGCCACCTGACGCACTTGACACGGCTGACACGGCGAAACACCGGCGAAACCACCGGGCCCAGCCCAGAGCGGCAACCGGTGAACGCTCGGAATGATGTCGTTCGTCCCGTGTGAAAACACATTTGGGAGTTCAACCAATAGACATTTGCTATATCAGTATATAAGTATATGACATATATTATTATTATTGTTATTTATTATTATTATACACATGATTGACGATACAATCACAATTGATGTTCAATGATTACTACATATTACTACTATCTGTCATGGGATTATATGGCTAAGCCATGGCCATGGGATGAACCAGATCTCCTTCAACTGGTGAAACATACCCGGCCTGCGAAACTAACATAGCGAACTGGAAAATGACCATAGAAATAGTTGATTTACCTATTAAAAATGGTGATTTGACATAGTTATGTAATGTTATGTAAACGTTTACCAGAGGGTATCACTGAAATGAGGTTTCTTAGGCTTTCTTAGCCAGTTACAACTGTGAAGGGCTATAGCAAGTAGGCAATTTTTTGCGGTCAATACGTTCATTACCGCTAGCCATGGTTATTACCATGTTTATGGGGAATGATCCAAAAAATTAGACTCAAGGACCACAGATTTTTGTCAACCATCTTTTTTTGGGGTACCCGTGTACCCAATTTTGACTACCAATATTCTGAACTCTAGGGGATACCTAACAATGATTTTTTTTGAACAGATTGTCTATTCCCCAATGCTCCATGTATGGAATATTTATGAATATTTATGAATATTTACCAACAGATATAACTGGCTGAGAACACATCATTTAAGTGAATTTAAGTGATATGTTTGACCTTAGCTGCAGTTATTTCATCCCATTTACAAAACAGTTAAGGTGAGGCCTCCAAAAAGATCGCCGAGTTGACGCGTATATATAAATTGCTTAATTAGTCGGCGATTATTTTCCCCATGGAAAATCCACCATGACTGGGGAATCGATTAAGTGAATATGTTTTTTTGGGAACCCCGAATCAGCAAATCCAAGATAACAGTACATATATAGTATAGTTCTGGGTAAATTATAACGACCTCACTGTTCGAAGCCTGGAATCATGGTTAATCATTGACTATTTTTGTGGGAACCCCTGACGCAAATCCAAGTAATCTAACTTATAGTATGGAAAATGTCAACTAATAATAACTAATAGTTCAATTGATTCATCCATTTGACTATTTTTTTTGGTTTTGAAAACTATCGAAACATCATAGCGATCGTTGGACCTTACCGATCCTTGCTTCGTTGACGTTCCGATTCGCGGCTTCGCGTCCGCCAAGGTGGGCTGAAGTAACACGCCCGACTTAGCTAACATGAGGAAACTAAGTGTATACCGTAATATCCTTAATTGGATGATGAAACTTCATATTTATGATTTTATGATTAATATCATGATGCCATGGTTGCTACATCATCAAATCCGTGTTTCCCCAAAATTGGTTGATGGTTTTCAATCCCCAATAGAAATGGTAGCCATCCGCCTTGTTCTACCCATGGTTTTGGCTCCAGATCGGCCCGCGTTTTTGGCGAGCCGTGTGGGTTATCCTGAACTGAACCTTTTCTTCGTGGTGTCTTTGGCAAAGATATCGCGGGTCAACGTGTGGGGGTGGATGTGGGAATCAGCAAAGACCGGACATCTTGCAGATGTTGCCAACTCAAATACTGCTTTTACATGGTTTTACATGGTTTTACCAAGAAAAATGGTGGATTAACAGAGTCAAGGAGATTTTACCAGCAAAACTGAAGATTTACCAAAAAGACAACATGAAGTTCGAATGACTGCCGTTTCTGTATCTGTTTGTGTGAATTGCAAAGACCCCACGCAGTCGTCGTTCCAAACGGTTTTTCTTGCTTAATGATGAACCGCAGAAAATGGGGCTCAGTACTTTGGCTGGCTGCGAGCTAATCAGCAAACATGGATCTGAAAACTAGATATGCTTCCAATGAAGAATATGTGAATGCACATTTCACCACCATCCTCCTTCTCCTCCTCCTCCTCCTCCTTCTCCTCCTCCTCCTTCTCCTCATCATCATCAAACTCATCAAATTCATCATCATCATCATCACCATCATCATCATCATCATCATCATCACCATCACCATCACAAGAATCTACCCATCCTGCACCATCATGCTGCCCCCCGGACTTCCGGCTGAGATTTTACAAGATGGAGAGCAATATGGTGCGCGGGCCACGGGGCACTTCCTGTGTACTTTTGGGGCGTCCACTTGGCCCTTCTGAAGGGATATGATGCTTTGATCTTTTGCCATGGATCACTTTGTCTGAAAGTAGGAACAAATGGGGTTCCCCACGGTTCCCCACGGTTCCCCTAAATCCACTGCTTAATCATCATTGTCCCTATGAAACGGCCAAAATGCCGTATTTTCATCTGACCAGATCTGAACTGCAGGGCCGGCAGGGGCATCTGAGACTGGCAGTCGATGCATCCAAAGCTTGATCGTTCTTTTGGTAGCTGAAAGCAACCGGTGAATGGTAGGAGATACTAATTATATATCTATAATTATTTTATTGAGCAGAATTGGAGAATTGGTAACTGCTGCCAGCTAAAAATAGATTAAATTTGTAGGGTGTTTAACACTTGTCAGGGATCATGTGGCAGTAGATGAGATTGAATCCCGAAGTGTCTGGGTATCATGACTGCCCGACATGTTTGGTGCTAGACCACACTTTTGCACATGTGTTTCTTTGAGACTCAAAGGGTTGCCCTGTTGGTACAAACCACAACTGCCAACTTGTCTTTTTCCCTGACGTCCTTGCATCTTCTGTTTTCACATTTATTGTGTTGGTCAACTAAATACAAGGTGAGGACCCCCAGTTATAAGTTGTGTCAACTAAACCCATTGACTATATTTATATCCGATATTATATACCCCTAATCAACCCAAAAGTTAACAAATTTATCGCGTCAACTCAGCTATGACTCAATTCCATTAAATCATCAAACCTCATTACCCTCCGGTAAACGTTTACACAACTATGGAAAATCACCATGCTATTAATGGGAAAACTCGCTATTTCAATGGCCATTTTCAATAGCTTTTTGTATGTTTACCAGGCCGGGTAAATGCCATTAAATCAGCATTACCCTCTGGTAATTTAACAGTTTGCTAGGGAAAATCACCATGTTTAATAGGTAAACCATCTATTTCTATGGACCATCTATACCATGGCGAACTGTTGGTCATAACCAGAGGCTACATCCCATTGATCACCCTGAAAAAACCTCATGAAAAACGGGCTCATCACCTCGTCGCGCCAGGGGGTGCCGCGCTGCACCTGTTGTCTCTTCATTGCCACTGTGGCATGCCCTTGGCTCAGCTACCGTATAGGATTGGGGATGGGACCATTTTTTTACCCTAGACCACAGATTTTAGATGATTTTAGTATGTATCTGTTGAGTATTAACCATCTAATTATTATTAATTATTGGGGTACCCATTTTTGACCTATACTCCAAATAACCATTTTGGTACGGAAACAAAACAGGGGATGAACCATTGGAAAGAATGGGCTACCCTATTCTCAGACAAAGTCGTGACGTCATTGGAAAGACGGCTAGTAGCGGGGGGATTATTCCCCATTGAGCCGAACTCTTCAGCGAAGTGTTCAGGTTAGTGAACTATTCTCATTCAGCCAGATACATGATGATGATGATGATGATCATGATGATGATGATGATGATGATGATGAAGGGAAATTAGTCCAAGGATGGCCTACTTCGAGTTTATTTGCTCAGATTGTTTGACCGTGAAAAACACGGCCGTTCGGCCGTTGGTGATTTCTGATCGGATGTGCATCATATGTGTACAGGCGGTTGCCCTGCTTTGACTTGGGTTTTACATGGACGTTACCCTCCAGTTTTAACTAGGTTATAACATGTTATAACCACTATGAACTATAGATATATCTACCATAAACCCAAGTGAAATTGGTGTTTTTACAACCAGCGATGCCGCGATTCCAAACTGGGACATCACCTTCGCAGTGTTTTGCACCGATCCTCATTCCACTAGTAGTTATATACTGAATACTACTGGAAAGCTACATAGAAATATACATATACATATATATATATATATATATGAATAGTATCCCACTTGAAAATTACAGTAGTTATATAATGTTATATACCCCACAAGAAATCCAGCTGGATCCAAATGGATCCAAATGGTATGTTCTTCATGGCTATAAAATTGGTAATTCATGTAATTCTCCATGGATTAGAACGCCATTTTTGCTGGGACTGAAGCTGTATTAAAGTATGATATATGATCAATGGGAATTTCAGGATCCTAAAATAGAGATACCAGATACTGTACCGTATAAGGCCATATTTTGTGGGGATATTCTCTTACATAGGCCTTATATAGGCCTTATATATGGTAGGTACCTCCGATTTAGTTTCCTGAAATGGCCATTGATATGATGTCTACCCATGAAGCCATCAAGTGGAACCGCACCGAAAAACCATGACTACTTAGATGAGCCTTGGAGTCTGTTGTAACGTGGTATATATATATATACCCGGCCTGGTAAACGTTTACATAGCGAACTGGAAAATGGCCATTGAAATAGTGGATTTACCCATTAAAAATTGTGATTTTCCATAGTTTTCTGTATGTTTACCAGAGGGTATATATATATATATAAATGTTAGGAGCACCGATTCGACTAACCAATGACCTTCATCCCATTTTTTATCTTTGCCATCCATATGTCCATAAAACATCACGAAAAGGCAATAACATAGGATTTAACCCGAGGAAAATGGCAATAACATATGATTTACCCTCTGGTTGTTTCACATAGCGAACTGGAAAATTACCCATAGAAATAGATGATGTATAGATGAAGTTTTTTATCCTATTGAAATGGTGATTTTCCATGGCTATGTTAAATAACCAAATCTCTATATATATATATATTTGTATGTCCATTTGTTGTTTCATCCCAATATATTTGAGCATAACTGTAGATATATCTAGCATAAACCCAAGTGAGTTCTGGTTTTTTGTGGCCCCCGCAACCAACTAACCGTTACTAACCGAGTCCGAACATTTGGACACCGGACACCGCGGACACCGCCACGGCAAGTCGGTGGAAACTGAGGTCACATCATGGTGTTGGTGGGAAACCTCTCCACTGCGAAGATGTTGAACGGCCTCGGCAAGCAGTGGACCCAGTGCGGACAGCCGTGCGCTGAAAACGCGGTGGCTCGTTGGTTGATGAAATGTCAACCGTTGGTTGATGGTATATATGGTATATATAGTATATATGGTATATATGGTGTGTATATATACATATATATATATATGTATAATGTATATGTATAAGGAGCCATTAGTATATGGTATATATATATGGTATATATCTGGTGTATATATGGTATACTGGATATGGTTTCTAGACCATGTGCCATTAGCTCTCTCTATATATATATATACATACATATATACATATATATATATACACAATATACAATGTATGACTATATAATATTATATATGGTCTATGCACCAACTTATCACTTGGGGGCCCTTCCTATGGAATACCAACAATTTAGATCCTTGCCTTGCCAAGTGTTTTGAGGCTCCGTCTCAACGCCTGCTGAAGAGTTGAAATCATCGAATTGATTCATTGGCAAACTTTTCATAAAACCTGCAGCAAGATCTCTTAGAATTATGCAGGTATCCATAGGTATCCTCTTCCCTTGACCAATTCTCGGATTGTATTGTATGAAGAAATCAGATAAGTCAGGCGTTTTACCATGTTTTACCATAGAGTCCCCATTTTGTTGGTGGTTTGATACCATAAAACTCAGTGCAAAACCATAGGTTTTGACCGCACCAAAAACGGCCTTTTAAACGTTTGTTTTGGAGAGGTCAGCCAGCGGTTGGGGCAGTGTTGCCTCAAGTATTACGTTAGGGGTCCCAGCTGGGTGGATACCCTTTGGTAAATGAAGATAGACATAGATGGGTATGGATCAATACCTATTAATACCATTTTTAGGGGAATGAACATCCATTTACCAGCTATTTTGATGTTCACCAGGGGTACAAGGTTTTGACACACTGCCAGATATGGAAATCTACGGCTTTTGTTCGGAAATTGATCTTCAAATGGCGTTTCATATGAAATTTCCATACATTTCCGCAGACTAAAGTTGCAAAAAAGAACAACTGAGATACGAATGGGGACTTGAACTCGGAGAACATATCGCATGTAGGAGCCCCTTCCGCAGACAACGGACATGGGGACGAACTCAACGGACATGAAACCACGCATTTTATGGGGAGATGCCCCTGGAATTGCACATACCCTCTGGTTATGACTAACATAGCCATGGAAAATCAGCATTTTTAATAGGTAAACCCAGGTAAACCATCTATAAATGGGCCATGACTTCCATGGCGAACTGTTAAATAACCAGAGGGTATTTCATAGGGAACTTCAGGTTTTATTCGGCTGGATTTTGAGGTATTTCATTTCCGGACAAACCCAAATCTTGATGGAAATACGCTTGGCGTTTCCAAAGGTGTTTTTATCTTTCTGTCATCAAATTTGTTGGTGACCCCAATTAATTCTAATATTTTTCGGGAGTTTGGCGAAAAACCAAAGAACTTCAAGAAATTGTGTTTTTGTTCCCAGTTCCAATCATCTTTGTTGTGTAGGGAATCTGAACCTTACTACAAAGAAACCCTGATTTCTTGCTGGATGTACACGGAGTTCAAGCTTGTCTTCAAGTTGAGATATACCCAGGAAAGATCACGGTCGGATGACCCCCCCAATCGAGCCAAGGGGACTAAATATAACTGGTTGGTCGGTTGGTTTATGATGTGCATGGCTGTTGGGCGATAACCCATAAATGGTACCTAATATTACCCAATGAGTTCTACATATTATGTTTTTTTTTCTGTGTTTGTTTGTTCTCCAGGAATATATACCTTCAGAGGTGGGGAGTACTAAAGTTCAACTCCATGAACATCCCAAGCAACCCCATCCTCTACCCTCTGGTAAACGTTTACGTAACTATGGAAAATCACCATGCTATTAATGGGTAAATCCACTATTTCAATGGCCATGTTCAATAGCTTTTTTAATGTTTACCAGGCCGGGTAAACACACCAGCCTGGAAGCCGTGGCCCTGAAGGGTTTTCAGACACACTTTGATAGCAACAAACAGTATGAAATGATGTTTAATTGCTTGGGATATTCAAATACATACATGAACATGCACAACCAAGATGAATTTATAGCAATTTATGGAATGATAATCCTGTTTATAACCATTTATACCCGTTAAAGGGCTTCAACTGTTTGTTGTGCGCTTTCTTTTCACTTTGCACAACCCGGAGGAAAACATGATGCGGCCCATGAAGCCGGGAGAGAGTTCCATCGTTCTTTTTGTTTCACAGGGAAGTCAACAAGTTGCGTTTTAGGCATTTGATTTTCAGGCATCACCTCAATCATCTGATACAACTATATACAACATAGCCTCTGGTAATTAAACAGTTTGCTATTGAAAATGGCCATAGAAATAGTGAGTTTTCCCATTAAAAATGGTGATATTCCATAGAATTGTTAGTTTACCAGAGGGTATCTATATGTAGATTATAAATATATACCCCCTAATGCCCCATGGTACTGGATTTGTTTACAAACAGTTACCCCAAGAATAGCTCAGCTATGTAATTAGGTAAGTATTCCAGCACCATGGAGCATATATTAATCATTATTAATCCCTTCTCCCCATTATTAAACACCCCCTTAGAACCATGGTGGATGTAGGGAATTTCCACATTGCATTGGGACCATAAATTGGGGTGTTTAATACTAGGGTGATGGGATTGACATGAACCATCTTATTATTGGGCGATATACCCAGTTTTGACCCATACAATATATGGTCTACGAAGTACTGAAAGGTAAAAAAATAGATACATATCCACTTATAACTGGAATATCCATTTTGTGTGTTGTCCTCTGCCGCGCAACACACATGACAGAGGCATGCTTTGGACAATGAATTGACGCCCGCGATGCACAATGTCACTGGGCATGGTCAAAGGATCTCACTAGTGCAGTTCGTTGGCTGAGTTGGTGAAGATGACTTCAGGTTCACTAGGGTTTATCGAAGATTTCGAAACCAACTCAGCTAAAATTTTAAAACAACTGAAGTAATTACTAGTATGTTTTAGCTATATAAACAACTAGTTTATGACTTCTTTATGGTAGATTTATGTGTATATATATAGATATAGTTACTCTGGTTTAGACACCAATGTTCACATAACTCGGGCGGCACCTTGAAATGTACCGTGGCCTCTTTCTTAAAGCATGGCTTGTGGATCGCAATGTGTTCGGGGATGGTCATCCGACCAAAAATTCATAGGGGTAAATATAGCCACTGGGAGGCTCTAATGATGGTTAAGGGACCATATCTTGTTTCTTCCAGGTTTTGACGGCACATAGATCCAGCTTTTGAACATAGCTTGCCTGACTTCGATAAAGTGGATCCAGGTTTTGGGAAAGTTTAGATCGGGAATATTCGAAATAGGATATATAGATTGAAATCCTAGGTTCGGGGTTGAACATGAATGCAGTTTTAGCAAAACCATCCTGGTTTTAATTAAAACTTAAAACAACCCACTATTCTGGTTTGACTGTTACTTTTCGATTTTTTGAAATTTGTTTTGATCGCCAGAAAGATAGTATCTCAGTCAGGCATATCTCACGGTATCTTGGGATGGGTTGAAGTCACCTCATGAGGTGTGACATCGGTCGCTGCCACATAGAAATGATGTAATTCTCAGATGGTAAGATAGAAAACATGTAACATTTCCAAAGAGAATCTGGAGACCATTTTGGGTATATTTTGGGGCACCGGACGTGCGCAGCGGGGACTTTAGATATTATAGATAGAATTATATACAATCCAATAGAATAGAATAGACTCGACTAGATTAGATTAGATAGATAGATATCATATACCCACCATAAATCCGGGTTTGGGGGGCTCTTCCGATGGCTTGAGTTTTTTTTGGTTGGCTCCCAAAGTTCTGCCGAAATTCTCAGTTGACTCGCTCCTGTAGAGAGTTGGGAGATGACCCCAGTAAAAATTGTCACAGAATTGGATGATGTTTTTTTTTTTGAACTCCCTTTTCTTACTGGTGCTAAACGCAGGGAATTTTCGGGAATGATCCACTGGCTAACTATCAATGATAATCCCAGCAACCCCCAGCAACCCATCCATTCCCTGCGTAAAACACACCAGTAAGTTTTTTTTGGATGGCAAAACCCATACTTTCGACTGTAGTTTTTTTCCCAAATCGATCCATTGAAACTGAGGAGTCTGGTCTTTTATGATCGATGCTGCCGAAGCACCATGCTATGCATTTGTTGGTTATCTTCCTACCATCTACTAGCTAATTGTGGACGTCCACCCAGTTACCTTATCCGCACTTACGACATGTTTACAGTAGATAGGTCACATTATCATATTTCCAGCAACTTCTTTGGATGCATATCGACACACTCACGAGGTGGTGCCGCCCCACCTACGTTTCTTGGTTTACAAACGCTTTAAACTATTTCGATATACCAAACCAAGTTATAAACCCAATTATAATAGTTTTATCAGATTTTGTAAGTACTTTTATTGAAGTGCTTATAAAACTTAACAAGGTATTGAAGTACTACACTGTATAGGTGCTTAGCTAACGTTTTTTGGGCGCCACAGTGGCAGGTGACACAGTGGCTGACCACAGCCGTGGATGTGATCGACGAACTAGAAGAAGGCGCCTGAAATCGTCACTGTTCCAGTGGAGACTACGGAAATAATACGGTTGAACATTGTTTAATAGGGATAATTTAGGATACTCATGGGATAACAATCGGATATCAACTAGCGATGATGGTTACAATGTGGGCCCCCCAGTTATGATTTGGTTGAGATTCACTGCGAATACTATACAACCTGAGCGTTGCATAAGAATACAAATATTTACAGTCCAGGGTCCCTCAAATTCTTAATTTCAAGTATACATGGTTTTTGTTTTTTTTGGGTTCGTTCAAATTCTTAACACTTTGTTAACATAGCCATATGCTCCATGTATGGAATATTCACCTACATTTACCCCAAAAATCAACCAAATGTAGGTAAATATGCGATACATGGAGCATCTGGGATAGTATTAGGTTTAGTCCAATCTCCAGCAAAAAGATCTGCAATTCCCGCAAAAAAAAGATCTGCAAATGTCGGCTCCAAAGAGCCAACAGATGACGGGAATACCGGCCCCTGGTATGGCATATGTTCGTCGAAAAACTCGTCGCTGTTTGTTTTTTGGGTCCCTCAAATTCTGAAGGTGGGGATTTGAGATACCCTCTGGTTATGACTAACAGTTCGCCATGGTATATATGGCCCATAGAAATAGATGGTTTACCTCTTAAAAATGGTGGATCTTTCCATGGCCATCTTTGCTGGAGAGTATGGTACCCTCTGGTAATTTGTTACGTAGCGAACTGGGAAATTGCCATTTAGAAATAGTTGATTTACCTCTTAAAAATGCTGACTTTCCGTATAAATCACCATTTTCCCATGGTTTTCCCATGGTTTTCCCATTAAAAAAGTGGTGGATCTTTCCACTTCGCGAAGTGTTAGTCACCAGATGGTACTCCCAGGATCTGGATAAATCAGGCCCACCTAAGACCTCACCGCGACACTATTATTGTGGGGATCATGGGGAATCATCCCCGGCCGAACTGAAAAGCTTCGTGAAATATTGTACCCGGCCTGGAAAAAAAAACAGTTCGCTATTGAAGCTATGGCCATTGAAATAGTTGATTAGGTTGATTTACCCACTAAAAACATATCTAAAAATAAAGTTTAACTATGGAAAGATCCACCATGCCATCAATGGGTAAATCAACGAAATTTCGACTGGGCCATTTTCAAGTTGAGATTGGAGCCCCACCTCAGTGAATCAGCGAAGTTTGGGGGCCCACCTGATCCCAAGATCCCCAAATGACACATTGAAAGGCCGCATTCTGCAGCTATGGCCCTTAACTCCTTAACATATTTAACATCAATGGGATGAAATAACTCCTGCAACTGGTTGGTTATGACCTAAATGAGATTCGTTATTCTTCGTTTCATTAATATATAGGGATGTTCATACCCATTACGTTTGGATTCGCGTTAGGGAATTGATGACCACAATTATGATCATATGGACTTGGCTATCCACATGATACCCTCTGGTAATTTAACATAGCTATGGAAAATCACCATTTTTGATGGGAAAATCCACCATAAACGGCCATTTTCAATAGCTATGTTAGTTTACCAGAGGTTATGCCCATTATGGGACCCATATTGATTGCTTCAATCCACGGTTAGAAGGCCGTGCTGCCAGTTTTAACTTGGTTTATAAACCATCATTTATAACTCTATAGATACCCTCTGGTGAACAAACATAGCCATTGAACGTGGCCATAGAAAAAGTTGATTTACCCATGAAAAACGGGGATTTTCGATAGTTATGTTAGTTATATAAGCAGCATGATGTGGTTAAAACAATGCGATTTGCAATGCCCCAGTCATCACCATGGGTGGTATGTAGAAACCATTCCCAGTCATGGATGGTTTATGGCATTGTTTTAACCACATTATAGATATGGCTATGGATCAATACCTATACATACCATTTTTAGTGGGATGAACATCCATTTACCAGCTATTTTGATTTTCACCAGGGGTACGAGGTTTTGACACACTGCCATATATCTACCATAAACATCCATAAACCATACCCTCTGGTAAACTAACATAGCTATTGAAAATCACCATTTATAGTGAGTTTTCCCATTAAAAATGGTGATTTTCCATAGCTATGTTAGTTTACCAGATGGTAATTAACCAAGTTATGAGTCAACTCAGCGCATGTCGCGGTACGCGTCTTGTCAGAGGCGTGGACAACCTCCTAACGTTGACGGGTTCCGCCGTCGACAGCACCATGAAATCTTACGTGTCTTGGTGTGAATGGGAATAATAATAATGGTTAATGGTTAATATATATATATATAGTGATTAATAGTGGTGATTTATGGTGATTTATGGTAATTTATGGTGATTTATGGTGATTTATGGTGATTTATGGTGATTATCCTAGGGTAAACTCATATGTTCATCTGTTAAAAATCCCTGGTTTCCCTGAAGATCTACGAATGGCGGATTATCCACACCTCTGTCTGAGGAAAAAAACCACATGGTAATCCATTGGAGTTGGTGACAATCCTTATTTTCAGACAAAGCCACATTAATATGATGACATATGACATACACTCTGGTAATTTAACATAGCTATTGAAAATCACCATGTTTAATTGGAAAATTCACTATAAATGGTGATTTTCCATAGTTATGTTAAATTGATTACATATACCCTCTGGTTATTTAACATAGCCATGGAAAATGCCCCATTTTTATAGATGGTTTACTTATTAAACATGGTGGTTTTCCATGGCTATGTTAGATAACCAGAGGGTATATACATATATATATAGATATACACAATCTGGTTATACATTATTTGTATATAGCTAGGCATACATGTAGACACACATTGTAATATATATATATATATATTGGTATACACAAATGTCATACTTTGTACATGTAAGTGCTCTTAAATGCCTGGGGCTGGCTCTCCCCATTTCAAGACTTTTGAAGATGCCAGTTCACATGTGACGCAAGTGCAGCAAGTGCAAGGCATATCAAGGGTATATGGCGTATACGGGTTTCGTGGTCATGCCAGGTTTGGACAACTTTGACCCCCTGTTGACTACGTTGGCTTTCGGAAAGACAAGATGTGTCCACAAAGTAAAGCTGTCAGGGACAAGATGTTAGTCACTTGTTACAACTGAAAAAACAAAGACAAGATGTTATACTAGTCACTTTAAGTGTCAACATTTCCAACGGAATTGTTGTCACGTTGCTTCAAATTTGGGAACGCCTCTCAGGTCCCAGAACCTTGTTCTCTGTTTCGTGAAGTATTGCAAACCCATCATTGGGTAACCGTATGTTTACATTGGTTGCATAGCGACAAAATGGTCAGGTGCACGCGTTGCAAGGATTTGAGACTATCCAAAATGGTTCTCTGGCACACTTGAAGCTGCATGTTTGAGCCTTGAAAATGGGGATGAATCTCATCTGATTGGCGGTTTGGAACATTTTTTATTTTTCCATCGGGAATTTCATCATCCCAACTGACTTTCACTCCATCATTTTTCAGAGGGGTAGGCGAAAAACCACCAACCAGATTATGATTAACCATCATTAACCATATAATAACCAATAATATTAACCATTATTAACCACTATATTCACCACAATGGTAGGCGAAAAACCACTATTAAGCAGTATATTAACCAGTCATTTTCGGAAAGAAGACTTCATAAACTCGGCCATATGCCATGTTTGGTGCTGTCAGGGAGGATCTTCCAGCTACTACCAGATTCGGGGACGAGAAAACCAGGTGACCAGTAGCGTTCGGATTTGTTGCATCAACATTTTTGGTTGAAGCTTTGATTGGTTTTTTTCCATTCGGAATTCCATGTTTTATTGGTTTACATATTCCATGTTTTTGCATGTTTTTGCTGTTTATTGATGTTTATTTATGTCTTTTTTAAAGGTTTATATACCCGTAAATCACCATACAACTGGATACATGTTTGTACTGTATATATCTATATAATTATATATATATATATACTATGCATATGCATCACTAGATAGTATCATGGTCAGTGATGGTCTTTTCACCACGTTTTCCAAGAGATTCCTGGGGATAGAGATTCGTCTCACGCCCCAGGCACCCACTGTGAATGAAGAGACTTTTAAGGAGCGAAAGTTGGTGGCTATGACCGGGCTATGCCATCAGGGATTTTCGTGACAGAAAAAATGCACCCACTTGACTACACTTTATAGCCCTTGATAGTGATGGCCATGGAATGAAATAACTCGTGCAACTGGTTATATATATATATATGTATATATATATATATGGCAGTGTGTCAAAACCTTGTACCCCTGTAGTTCACATCAAAATAGCTGGTAAATGGATGTTCATCCCCCTAAAAATGGTATTAATAGGTATTGATCCATACCCATATCACTCAAGTGTGTTTTCTTGTTCGCAAGTTATTTGTCAAGGGCCATAGCTGTAGAACATGATTTCCTGGTCCAAATACGAGGGATTCGAGTGATGGCAATTTGGGAAGTATCCTATGTTTACTATAAAATTAGGGGATTTTATGGGTCAAATTCCTACATGGAGAGTATCCTATGTTTGAACAAACCCATTTCTGTGCACGTATTCCTACGGAATTGAACCAGCTGGTTGAATATGTTTCCATCTGGTTATGACTAACATAGCCATGGAAAATCACCATTTTTGATAGGTAAACCATCTATAAATGAGCCATTTTCCATGGCTATGTTAACTAACAGAGGATAGATGCTTTTTGTATCTAAATAATGCTGAACAGGGAAATGGCCGCGACAATTCCCGGCCAAAGTTCTGCAATCTTTGTTTGTGCACAACTTACTTTTCATGTGTGGTGAAATGATATTCCCATCTTTTGCTTTGGTGATATAGTCTCTTGTGTTAACCGCTGGTTGTTATATAACATGTTGATAATATAGCTGTGGCTTCGCTTGATTGTGTCAGTATTGACTTGGATTTGGATTGACACGTAACGTGTTGCTTGTATATATGCAAGTCAATATCATTTTATGGTGTATCACCAAACATGTACGTGACACAGCCTCATTACATCTCATTACTATATTCCCCTGTTTGGTATCACCAGCAGCCGCTAGAGAATTGTTAAGAATCTCCATGGTTTCCAGTGGCCAAATTGCTGTGATTTTCCGGAAAATCGACCGTTTGGATCAATAGTTTTCCTATGGCAGGCCTCTCAGGCTCGTAAAATGTTCAATTTTTCTTAGGGAATACACGGGAATACCAGTTTTTGAATAGAAAGTAAAGACTGAAATCCTAGCTTGAATGTTTTTACATGGATCCGGAAGAAAACACAGACTTCGATGATTTAACATAATTGACATTGAAAGATGCACTACGATCCACCCAAAAGCAAAACAACACCACGATATGGGATGAAAGAACTCCTGGAATTGGTTGATTAATGTTGATTATATGTGTATATGTATATATATATATCACTTGAATGGGTTAGAAAATAAGCCAGTGAAATGCCTGTGAAACGGGCTATTTCAGTGGCTATATCTCTACAGTTATGGCCCGAGTTTTAACAGTGATAAGTACTAAGTCACCCCATATTTATGGAGGGTATAATCCTGTAGAAATAACCAGTACCAACAAATGGCTGCGATGGGGCCCCCCAGTGATGTTGGTTTGTAAATCCCATGAAAACATATGAAAACTATACTTCTAAGATCTAAAAAAAAGTATCATCAACCATACTGAAATTGAATTTATAAATCATTTTGGCTATCGTTTGGCCCCACTTTGTAGAGATCTGTAGAGATCTTCGACGATGCAGGCGAAGGCACATGCACGAGTGGAGACTGTGGCGAAGGCAGCCGTGAAGAAGGCGATGCCGGATGGTGATCGTATCTGGGTAACCTGCGAATCATTCGGACTATGACACACACACATATGTATATATATATACATAATATGTATTTGAATAATGATCATATATCTATGGATATAGAACTAATGACAAACCATTTACTAATATCTAAATAATATAATACAATTAATATCATGAATATATATATATATATACCTGCGTTCCTCCTGGGATACCTTTTCCTGGCCATGATGTTAAAAGCTAACAATTCACATAAAAATAGAAGATTCATATCCTTGAACGGGTGTTCACGTCTACAGTACGTACCCCATAAAAATTCACGTCCCTGTACGGGTATTCACGTCCCTGCTATTATGGTCTAAATAGATCAAAATAACATCCTAAATTAGCACATCCAATGGTTCCCA
>Ga0126342_10006435_pt1 | contig 20815 bp, 18 predicted proteins | sample Cyp1metagenome_FD_92528 | JGI IMG/M metagenome (GOLD analysis project Ga0126342, IMG submission 92528) | Coral microbial communities from Lord Howe Island, Old Settlement Bay, Australia - Cyphastrea 1 metagenome | ecosystem: Host-associated > Invertebrates > Cnidaria > Coral ...
CTTGGGTGCCTTTCAAGGCCGGAAGACGTGGGCGGCTTGGTGTTGAAACCTAACGACCATTGGATATGTTGAGGTGTCCTAAGTCATGGGGGTAAATCATCCAGTCATCATGGATGACCATGACTTAGTGACTTAGGAAACCCATGGTGACGACTCGGGATCCCCGATGAGTTAAGGAATCCCTATTTTGGTTTGCTGAAGGTGTGCTTCTATTTTCCCAATGTGGAAATCCACCATTAAGGGGAATCTATATGGATTATTTGAGGGGGGCATCCTAAGTAAAATCCAAGACATGTTTGGTGGATTCTCACATGCTCGGGAGACTTTAGGTTACAGTAGATCAGTAGATTGATATAAACTCATCTTTTGTCCATGGCCTTTGATTTGGAGAGTTGTAGAAGTTGTACCCCTTGCCTTGCCATTGGTTTAGTACACCTCTGTGATGATAGCACATGTGCCGTCAACGCTGGCAAATGATAGGAATGATAGGAACCAAAACAGGATCATTTTCCACTGCAAATCCATGTCTTGATGGACTATGTCAATATATCTGGGTAAATTATAACGACCTCACTGTTCTCCCTCACTGGAAATCATGGTTTATTTCAGGAAAATCATCCCCAAATGGCCGCACTATTCAGGTTAGTGAAATATTATTTCATTTACCCAGATATATACAGATATATCAACACTTATATACAGATATATATCAACACTTGATGGACTATGTCAATATATGTCTGTTTTGAATCCCACTCAATGTCTTCCCTCATTGCTCGAAGCTTCGCATCGAAGCTCCGCATCGCTTCGCAGGTGGCGATCGGATTATGGTGCAACCCATCGGGCAGACAGAGGATCAATGTTGCCATGTCCAGTGATCCCGCCGGGCCCATCGGGCCGCAACCAAATAGCAGGAACCATTCAGCTATGAGCTTGAGAAAGATTGGCTATGGTATTTTTGAATATTCAAATACCGTGGTGGAATTTCAATGGAATTTCCAAGAAATGATGATCCCAATTTCACAGAAATGTGTTCAGGATCACTACCTGTTTGGCCCTGATGACTGGCTCCTTGGAGGTTGTACAGATCGAAATTGCCTGGTGCTTTCATGAAATCAGCAGCCCCTGAGCACAGAGCCGCGCACCCTGGATGTGTCATGTATGCATACGAGTATGCAATGTACATACATATCAGATCAGATTAGTATATATATATATATATACATATATACCATTGTCCATAGCCACCAGTTTCGCTCTGGCCAAGGGGTCATGAGCCGTGTTTCCATATATATTTATATTATATCTACACAAATTAGTATATAGTATATACATACATATATGTACTATTATGTACTATTATGTACTATTATGTACTATTATGTACTATAGCTATGTGGGTACCCATTTTCGCGGCCAATCTCATTCGTAAGCCACAACCTTGGGGACATCCGTAGAGGACTCTCAGCACATCGGTGGCAAAATTGGAGGGTGGGTTTTCCAGCAAACCATGTTTGACTACCAGAGGGTCATCCAAATTGGCCAACTCGATGGGTTTTTAATGATGGTTTATGGTCGATTGATTGAAGGTTTTGCGCTTTCGGAGAATTCCAGCAGGAATATTATAGAGTTGAAACTATGCTGGGTGGTCAGGGTTGGTAAATGTCGCACCATTTGGGGATTTTTGAAAATTTCAGTTGGAGACGAAAAATCCAAAAATCCCCAGTTTGGCGATGTTGGACATTTGCCGCATGTACCACCCCCTGGTGGTTCTACAGAAAAATTATGTTGCCATTGGGGCCGCTGTTTCCGCGAAAGCTCAAGCGTTCGGCCCTCCAGTCTTATTGCTCGCTGGTGATTTCTGGAGAAATATTGGTCGGGTAGGCCAAAATACCATGGTTTGTTGAGTGCTATAAATATCTTCTGAGACCATTCGCCTCCCTTTTTTCAGCCATGTCTTGAAACAGATGAAACCACCAGCCAGCGTCGCCGAATCGCGACTAATCGCAAAAGGTGTCAGGGCCGGCAGGAGACATGGCTGGAGATTGGGGTGTGTCCAAAACTAGGATAATGTCAACCCCTGATTAATAAACCATGGTTTATTATGGTTTATTAATTAGGGTGGGACTCCAATAGTCATCTGATATAACTGATCAATGGTACCCTCCCAATTCAACAGCCGTTTAGGGGTCTAGAAAAATCCTTGGTGTATGGGATCGGTGATACCGGTGATAGCCTCTGGTTAGCCATTGCCCAGTTCGAAATACTTAATTTACCTATCAAAGATATAACAATATAACAATATATAAGAATTATGATTATAACAATATATAGCAATTATGATTTACGAAAAATGGTGATTTTCCAGTTCGCGATGTTAAAGTACCAGAGGGTAGCCCAATGATATCCCTTTTGCTGAGGACCTTTTTTTGGTGACGCAAGATTTGCTCTGAACTCCAGTGATTGGCTCAACTAAGGTTTATTTCAATAGTGTTTAGTATGTATCGTTTTAACCCCATGAAGACACTGGTAGAAAAAATGGATCATCAATAAAATACTGGTTGGTGGTTTGGAACATGACTTTTATTTTCCCCAATAGTTGGGATGATGATCCAATCTGACGAACTCATATTTTTCAGAGGGGTAGGTCAACCACCAATTAGTATACCAGGAGTTGCCTTTCTGTGAATATGATTACAACCAACCCTGGGAATCCCTGCGCGTGCTTCAATTCTGTATGAAGAATTCTGAATCACGATAAAGAATCCTACTCAAATGGCTGGTTTGATATCGCCAGTTAAAGTTCCCGTTTTTTTATTGTTTATAACATTCCCATAGATGTGAATATCCCCATAAAATGCTTGGCTACATCCCTAGCTATGCTGGTTGACCTCCCATTAAGAGATCCCCATGTTTGGACTAGTTTCCCAAATGTTCCCCGGAATTCCCCCAAGATGATTATGATGTTCCCAAGATGTTTCCCAATATGTTTCCTAGATTTAGATGCTTATCATATTATGTTCCCAAGTTTTTGCACTAGTTTTCCCCGATGTCCCTAGGTTTGAATGTGTTTTTCCGACTTTTCCAATTGAAACATGTCGAGCCTCGCCACGAGGCAAAGCTCTTCGATGAGGAGATGGAGGTGCTGCACGTGACACAAGACGGCAAATTCACAGGCAGGGATGAATCAGGAGATGGATGGGTGGCAGGGATAATATGTCTGTTTGGTGGTTTGGAACGTGTTTTATTTGTCCATATATTGGGAAGAATAATCCCAACTGACTAATATGTTTCAGAGGGGTTGAAACCACCAACAAGATATTCTACTTATGGATAGATATTGTCATAAATACGAGAATATCTATAGACTATTATGATGAAAAGAGAGATTATAGATTATTTTATCATAAATAATCATCTAACCAGATTATCTATAATCGTCTATGAAATATTTATGTGCATACAGATATAGCTATAGATGATTATAGATGTGTAGATATGAATAATTATATAAGGGGGAGAAGAGCGAGAGAGAGAGAGAGAAGGGCAGAACGAAAGAAGGAACGAACGAAGGAAGAAGGGAAAGGAAGGAAGGAAGGAAGGCACAAAGGAATAAAGAAAGAAAGACTGTGCACAGTGCATACAACATACACCTTATGATGTCTTGTGGCCATTTTCTGAATGCAACAATGTATCAGAATGGTGGATTAACATATATATCATAATGATGTTATGGGATCCTGGTGACACTCCACCATTTGTAATATCTTTATGCTTAAAAAAGAATAATAATAATAATAATGCAACCAAAATTTCGAACCATCCCGATCTGCCGGGATCAGCTGAGGCATCCCCTCCGACTTTCAGGTGTCAGGTGAAATGGCCTCTGTTTGAACCGCTTCAAGTTCATCTTTCCATGATGGTCATATTCCAATGTTGGGGTTTCGATTAGTTTCAATCCTGATGTTTTGTCACCTCCAAATCTGCAAAGAAGATCACAATTGGCTAAAATTGATCCTGTTTCTCGGTGGCTCCTGATTGTTATTGGTCCACCTTTGTTAAAGCTTACCATCTGGTTATTTAACATAGCCATTCAAAATCCACCCATTTATAGCTAGGTAAACTATCTATTTCTATGGGCCATTTCCCATGGCTATGTTAAATAACCAGAGGGTAAATCCCATTAAATCACCATTAAATCACCGTTAAATCACCATTAAACCACCAGTAAATCACCATTAAATCCCCATTCTGTTATGTCCTCAGTTTTGTTGATCAAATCACCATGTTTCCTTGGTGAAATCCATCCAAATTTTTGCTGCTTGAATCCCTCTATTTGTCGTTGAAATCCCCATGTTTGTTGGTCAAATCCTGCGCGTTTCCTCAATGCCCTTCGCCTTGGACCAAGGTGGTGCTCTGGTGAAGGAGCTGTCGGTGAAAGCTCGACATGTGGAAGGTGAACTGTGGTTTTAACCAACAGAAACTGGCCATCAAAAATAGAAGGTTACATGAAACATGGTGAGAATTGGGTGAAACATGGTATATGTGGATTGCGCCATCGAAAATGTTGGTCTAGTCTAATCATCATCAAACATGGTGGATTGAACCAAGGTGGAATGTTTTTTAATGAACAATGTGGATTTAAACCGGGAAAAAATTGTTTTACCATGAAAAACATGCGGTGTAACAATGAACATGGGTGAGATATCATAGGGGAATAATATATGTTTAACATGGCTCAAAAATGATTGACCCCAAAAATTACATCCGTGAAAAATAAAGCTGGCAATTTTTGCGTGTCTATTGCTGACTATATGTTGAACAATAGCCAAATTATGAACCTGCAGGTGAGCGTTGGTTGATATGTCCATTCCTGATGTATTTTTCTGGAGATAAATGTTTCTTTGTTTGTTTTTTTATGGAGAGAAATGGGGATATACAATAGTCTATAAGTGGTGGCTGATTGATAGGCCAGGTTTGGGTTTTGGATTCCATTGGATTCCCGGCATATTTTTTCGACCGAGACCTATTTTTGGGTACCCCCAAATGATCATTTGAAAGTGGAAAGGATGATCAATCGAAAAGGGATACCCTCTCAGACAAAGCCCTTTATTTATATATACATGTGCTGGTTGGTGGTTTGGAACATGACTTTTATTTTCCCCAATAGTTGGGATGATGATCCAATCTGACTAATATTTTTCAGGGGAATTGAAACCACCAACCAGTGTGTATTTATATTTTCCCAGACGTGTTTTTAGGGCTGTATACCACCTCGTAAAAATGCCTTGAAAGTTCCGAGAAGAGTGTGAATTTCATACAGTACATGATGATTTTCAGCAGCGCGGCCATGGAGAGGTCCTTTTGTTCACAGTCCATGAGTTTCTGGCAGGCTCTAGCAACCTGAATTTGGCAGCTCCTGCGCATCATCACCCAGGTATGGCCGACCCTGTTGATTCATGCGCTCAAAATGTCTCATCAAAGATGGTGAAATGTTCAAATGAAATAGGCATTTATCTAGTTTGGGGGAAATCATAGAATATATAGAATGGTGAACTGTCCATGGCTATGTTTGATTGAGGGTAAGCAGGAAGTATGAGGTTTCAAGATATGTTTAAAGCATAACTGGACACAAGAAACGATCAAGGAACTCAGGGGCCCCTTGGGCCCTTGGATGAGCGATCCAGTTAATGCTTCATGTTTTGATCGTGGCACATCACCCATTCTTACGTGGTGCGTAGGATTTCTGGGAACCGAATCCTCCAGAATCCCCTGGGATCATTCCAGATGTCCTGCCTTTGAAAGAAGCCCAATTCTCATCTCATAGCCGGCCAGGAACCAGCACAGAGATCTTGGGAACCACCACAGTTTCAAGACCCAGTTGAAGCGGAAAAATAAGGAGTTTGGGGGAGTCATCCCAGACTAGGCGGCAAGATCTCCGATGTAGGAGGTCTGGTAAATTAACAGTTTGCTATTGAAAATGGCCATTTATAGTTTATTTACCCATTAAAAATGATGATTTTCCATAGTTATGTTAGTTTACCAGAGGGTAAGTAAGTTTTATCTTCGCTTAGACGATTTGGAAGCACTTTTTGTGTTCATTTCACCATCTGGTTTTGTTGAAATCATTTAGGTGCCTTTTCGTGTCATCATCTGGTTGACAATCTGACCCGTTGGGGAATTTTTGTCAGGTGTTATACTACCCTTTATATATTGGGGATTCTCGCAGTCCCTTAACCAACCATTATTTGGTGTAGCCATGGTATGATCGGCGTTTAAGTGAAATAAAATTGATAATCTCCAGCAAAACAGCGGGTGATCAACCAACCATTGCAAACGATGTGATTTTCCGATCATCATCTCCATATCACAAGGGATTTTCATTGTAATCAATGGTTATTGCTCAGATGCCCTTGTTTTTGTGGTGTCCCAATAGGTCTTTGACAGTGTTCACTTGACGTGGTGTCCCCATGTTTTGTGAACTGACGCTAAGGTGGGGTACATTGACTCTATGGCCAGCGAAGAAAAGAGCCTCTGTCTTGATCCCAAGATTTCCATATGGTGATTTTCCATGGTAAACCTACCAAAAAAACCATGGAAAATCACCATGTTGAAAATGTTTCATGGCTAATTCATCTATAAATTGGCCATGTTCAATGGTTATGTTCAATTACCGGAAAATAAAAACTGGGACGGTGCACTATCCCAAATCTGTGAAATGTGGGCTTTGTATGAGCTTCAATGGTTCAACAGATGTGTCTTTTTTTTAACCAACCACCATGGGATAGTGCAATGTCCCAGTTGAACATTGCACCAGGGAATCATCTGAAACAATCATGGAACAGTGTTGTAAATTGCTGTTTCGTAGAAGTATGATGGGGATATATTACAAATCCCATACTTGTGGATGGAAGAAACCCTGCACCAGTTGATGATTTTTCCCCATTGTAACCTACCTGGCTTTTTTCCGGGGCTTCAAGAAGCTACCAAGTAGAGTTCCAATTCCTGGGGCTTTCTCAGTGACCCCCCGTTGTGTCAGTTTCTTCAGGGTGGATGGGTATCCCCAGGTTCGGGATGGCTCTGGACGAGAAACTCCGAAGAATCAATAACAAAAAGTGGGATTGTTTCATGGATGAATGATGGATTTAAATGGATTTAAATGGGTATAAATGGGTATAATAGTGGGATTATTTCATGCATTAACTGGATATATCATGGGTTTTATGTTTTTTTGGTCCGGAAAGTCGTGAGAAATTGCCATCCCAGGACGCAAAGTGGCCGGGTCATGTGGGACTTCATTACAGGCACCTTGGGGGATTGTCCCGGTGACGACGCGGTACACCATGTGGATCTGGTAGCATACCCATGCTGGTAAACAAGGCTTATCACCATTAGAAATTGGGCAATATATACGAAAACATACCATGCTGGAAGTCTTTTTTTTGAGATTCTTAGTGAAAATTTATCAACTCTACATGAGGCCAAAAAGCGCCCACTTGACCATTTCTTAGTAGAATCTCATCTCGTGGGTTTAAGAGATTTTGAGAACATAGCATCATAAAAAAGCACGAAGTGGGAAACCCAATGCCAGAGACCTACCATTGGATGGTTGACGATCCCACCCATAGGGATGATGACTTGGGGATGTTGATTGGGTTTACCATATCAATGGGCACATGCTAGATATATTAGATATATAATGGGATACAATGGGGATATGAGCGGAATATTCATGATGTTTAATCCATTCACAAACATGGTCGTGGAAATTTTTGCCACGTTTAACAGGTGAAAAATTTCGTTCAATCGCTGTGTGAAAAAAAAACAGCGGGTATATTCCTATTATATCCCCATTGAATCACCATGTTGATAGTAAAATCACAATTTCCCATTTTATGGCTGGGCTTCCAACCATCAATCCATATGTGTGGTTTATCGCATTGCTTTACGAAGATTATTCAAGGGTTACAAGTTATATCCCATTACAATATATCCATTAAAGTCCAATTAAAATCAGCATCTGTTATTTAACTATGATTGCTTCAAGTCCCATTAAATCATCATTTTGAGAGTATTGATTCACCATGTCCCATCACAAAAAGTTACCCCATGGTGTTTGGGTGTTTCCTAAATGGGGGTACCCCCAACTCATCCATTTGAATAGGGTTTACCATGATAAACCATCTATTTTGGAGTTTCACATTTTAAAAACCATTATAAACCATCTATTTAATAGGTTTTACCATGATAAAGCATCTATTTACCATGTTTAAGCTCCCATTTTTATAGCTTTTCTACCCCATGGCCGACCAAGGCATGCCCTTCATTTGCCTGGCCTGTCATTCCATCCTGCGACAAAAGACTGTGGACTTTTGGCAGGCCGGAAAATTTCAGATATGCTCAGTCTATCACTGGCATATTTATAACTCAGATATTTATAACTCCAATTTCACTTGGGTTTATGGTCGATATACCTATTCATAGTGGATGGTGGTTATATCAATGGCCATTTCAGGAACCTAAATTGGAGGTACCTACCATATCTAAGGCCTATGTAAGGGCTATGTAAGGGAATATCCCCAGGGCTATGTAACGAATATATAGATCTGGGTAAATTATAACGACCTCACTGTTCTCCCTCACTGGAATCATGGCTTATAAGGGAAATCATCCCCAAATGGCCGCACTATTCAGGTTAGTGAAATATCATAATTTACCCAGATAGATATGATATGTAGCTTCATGTGTTTTCTTGCTCAATTCACCACAAATCGGCAATCTTTTCCTGCGTATTTTTGTGGTGAAGCGAGCGCAAGACCCAGCTGAATCCCATTGAATCTTGCGACGTGGACTAGTTGTTTAGGCTATGGTTAGCCCCTAATATGCGAGGGCAAAATGCCTCCGGGTGCTGTAAATCTTGAGTTTTGATATGTTTTGATTCTCATCTCGGTAAATCTTGGTTTTTTCTCAGCGCCAGGATGTGTTTTTCATCAACAGGAGTATCCTTTTGGGACGCATTGGGATCGTGCTATAAATGGAGGTTTCAACGGGAAAATCCATGGGGGAAGAAACACGCAAAAAACCACGGATGTCCCTAGTTGGTGTATTGATCAATGGTGCGATGAGTCAAAAATCAATGTCAGTTCCATGATGTCATTCCCGGGTTTATCAACTGGACATGCTGTGAATTGTCGCAAGTGATAGTCAGGGCTAGGGCACATGGTTTCACAAATTGCGCCCCCCCAGATATCCTCAATGCCGGTTGACATCACGACGAAGAAGTCGTAGGGCTGATACGAAAAGCAATGGCCGTTTCCGACAGATACTCTTGGGTGGTTTCAAACGGGTTTGTCTGAAATAGGATTTGTTCGATTCCATCCATTGCTGAAAGATCATTATCCCTACTAAAATGGTCATGAATCTGAAACACGCCTATGATGATTCGGATTTGCTGATTCATCTTTTCACAGGAAAAAAACTATGGAAACCGTTGCGAAAATATCCTGAAATATAGTTCTGTTGCCCAACTTGAATATCCTGAAATATAGTTCTGTTGCCCAACTTGATGGTAGCCCGTATATTTTTTGTAGTCAGTGATCATCGCATTTGATTTCTGTGATCATCAGCCCAGTTGTAGGGTCTTGTCCCATCACACCCTGTAGATGATCTGAATGATCACAATAGGATACGATACCTCCCCTAGCCTTAGTGCGCGATATATCGTTTAGTCCGGAATGATGAGGAAGATGATCATGATCAAGAGGCCGTAGTGATATCTATGATGGCATGCATGGGTCTAAATACAATTACACTTGCAAGACATATGCACAAGCTTGCATACATATCACATATGTTATACATTTTACACAATACGTATAAGACTATAATATACCATACGGTGGTATACTTTGCAGTACAATCCTGTACAATACGATACTATACAATCCTATACAATACGATCTAATACCTTACTATGATAGACCAGATTAGATTAGATAGGATACATAGGATAGATAGCCCGATCCATAGATTGATAGATTCATTGATTGATAGATAGGTTGATAGATTAATCAGTGGATTGGTTTAAGGGAAATTCTGGAAAGCCCCATTATGTTTCAAAATTGACCCATTGAAATATGCTCCCAGTTCTGCGCTCCAGGCACGTGGCATGAGGCACATGGACCCCAGCAATGAGAAGGTCCCATGTCAAGTCAGCACGGTTTTAATCGTTTTTTATGTTATATCAAAGCCCCAAAGATATGGGAAATGGATGATTTTCTGGTCCATTTAATGATCGATCAATATATCATTGGATTGGTTTAAGGGAAAATCTACAGGAAACCATAGATTTTCCCATTAAATATGAGGCGTTCCTGTAAATTTTCCCTTAAACCAATCCATTGAATATAGTAATCATCGATCATCAACGAACCATCACTGATCAATTCTATCCCCATAGTTCCACTTGTTTTTTACCGCCGAAAAAAAGAAAGGATGGTTAAGCCTCCATGGCTTAAGCCGAAAAAGATGAAACCCAACCTGGAAAACTGACTGACATAGCTATGCCATAAGTGGATGAAAATAGTCCATTGTATAGAGAATCTAGCTATACAAAATGGAGATGTTCACTATTGTTCACTGATTTTCCATACAATGTAGGCCCCCCCCACTTATGTTTGCTGGTTTATAAACCCCGCTAACTATAGTTATAAGTACCAGAAACCAAAATTATTGGAGTTAGTGCTTTCAGAAAGCATTTGCAAGCGTGTCCTCGGGAAGGAGACGCTCAGTGCCTGGAGAGCGGAGGTGGAAGGTAGGCATAACGCCAGCTTGGACCACCTCTACACCTGTGGACTAGCCGAAGAGTTCAAACTTTCCAACTGCCGAGAGACCCTGACTGCCATCCTGGCGAAGATGTTGAAAGACTACAACAGAAAGGGCGGGGGAGGCCCCAAAAACAACAAAAAGGGCAGAGGAGGCCCCCAAAAAAACGGCAAAGGGCGCAAGGCCTAGAGCCCTGGCCTGAGGACCCTCCTCATGCAAGAAGTGTGTATCTTTGGAACAATCCGTGAGTGCCGACCTCTCACGACCCAATGTCAACAATGCCGCAGCCAATTTCCTGACCATGGTGGAGCAAGAATGGAAATCCTACCAATCCCACATTACCCAAAAATGGCAGCCTGGCACGGTAAAAATGGCTGTGGGATTCACCCAATGCGATTACCATCCCCAAATCACCATGACTGGGGTCATGTGACCTCGGGGTTATTGGGTGAATTCCACAGTCATCTCCAGAATTTCTCCTCCACCTTTGACCGCGGCCGGAACGTATGCGACGAAGTGCCCATGGACATGCTCCGCAAAGCTAGAGTATAAAGACCCCCCAACCAATGGTTGAGGTTCGCCCTGGTTCAGATTTGCCCTTGATAAAGCCACACATAATCGCGGGGGTCACCGGGGTCACCTGACGGGTTGAATCCGAGAAGTGGGTTAACATTCACCTGCTGCGGTTGCCCCAGATGGAACAAGTAAAATCCAATCCTCGAATCGTCGAATAGTGATTTCTCAGTGATGCTTGCAGCTTCAAGACTCACCCAATGCCATAAACAATCCCAAATTCACCATTTTAATGGGTGGGATTTCAGGTATTCATTGCTGTAATTATGTATCCATTTATAATTGAATCAATAATTCGGGTGGATTTAAGCGGAAAAAAAGTGGTGATATTTGTGCTATCAAAACATGCCCAAAAATTGATTGGTTCTTGAAAGTAGTAAGCACCTGGCTTAGGGATTATTGCCCTTTGGTAAACTAACATAGCTATGGAAAATCACCATTTTTAATGGGAAAACTCACTATTTCTATTGCCATTTTCAAGTTCGCAAACTGTTAGTTTATCAGAGGGTATAACCATTTATAAGCCATATTAGCGTATCAACCAACTCGTATCATGAGGATGGGATGCCTTGGATGCCTTTTGAATGGCACACCTATTTCGCCGAAATGAATGGCACACGTTTTTTTCAATTAGTGTACACCTAAACCCAACAGTGAATAAGCATTATCCCTATGAAATTGCTATAATTGGGGGGCATGTCAACCCCGGATTAGTAAACCCCAAACGGCTGTTTAATTGGGGGGTACCATTTCAGTAGCCATAAAAATCACAAAAATTGGGGGGAACCACCACAATCAACCAGGGTTTTTTAATCCGGGGTTGATATTATATAGTAGTTTCTATAGTGTTTGTGTGATTATTATGGTTAATAATATCATAATCTTGTAAATATATAGTTCATACTATGTAAGTTATACCCCTATTTTCAGACACCCAACTGAAAAAATGATGAGACCAGGATTGCACCGCCTTCCGTCAATTGGTCATGGTGCACACCATGGGCAAGGTGCCGCGGTGACGCCGCTAGATGACTGGACATGACTGGACCAGGTGACCAGGTGATCCTGGTGTTTTTTGTTTGGCAAAGATTGGGGATCTACCCTCTGGTTATTTAACATAGCCATGGAAATTCACCATTTTTAATAGGTAAACCCAGGCAAACCATCTATAAATGGGCCATTTTCCATGGCTATGTTAAATAGCCAGATGGTATAAATATTTAGTTGATTGATGTTAGGAAAGCTGGTTTCTAAGTTGTTCGCAACATTTCGCAAGTGTCGGATTTATGGTGTATGTAGCGAATATTAGCGAATGATTTTGGGGCGGACGGTTTCCACAATGGAACGTGGCTTTTGACACTGAAAACTGGCGAACTGATGATGATGAAGGTAGAAGGCTTATCAAATATGGAGATTATTAGATTTGTAGGGAATGATGGCATTATCCATGGGGATACCTGTTCACCGGTGGGAAAACAAATATGTCGCATGGTCATCAACGAGACATCAAGATATTTACTGGTTGACTGGATTTCTCGACCATGAAAATTCTATTTGAGCCAACTGAAAAAAAAGGGAATTAGCCATGACCATCATGACGATCCGGGATGACCATTTTCTTGGGAAAGCAAAAAAAAACATCAAACAATTGAGGATCAACTGTTGTCCTAACTGCTGAGACTTTTTTGTTGGGGGATTTGCGAGCCCTCAGTTAACATCTGTGCGAAAATGTGGATATTCACCATTTAATAGCCATTTGAGCAGGGAAAATCATGGTAGACCATGAGATGGGTATACTTCATCTTCAAACAGAGTTATTTGGGCAACCAACCTCTCCCTGGCTGAACGTTGCTCGATGCTTCCCCCATTGTTCATGCTGGGAGCTGGCTATGGCTCCATGGCCAATGAAACCGCTACAATTAGTTATGTTGTGTAGTTCAACATGATTAAAATCCATAAAAATTGGTGGTAACTGTAAGTCATTCTCATGTGGCATCATGGTCGCAAAGAGTCCAAGCCGGCGACACAAACGGCGCCAAGGGCTGAGATTTTTTATGGGAAGGACTTACAGTTACCACATGTTACCACTCATTTTTATGGATGTCCAAAATCATGAACCTTGTAATCCATTTCTCAATTTCTCACATGAAAATTGTGTCGACTGGATCTTGTCAGCGATTGGTCTTCTCGATTGGTGCTACGGCCTTTTATGAAAAAGTCGGGCAAAGAAGCGGGGCAAAGAAGCGAGAGTTGCGCTTCTGGAATCGTAGAGCAGGGCGCTGGCGCTGGATGGAGGACATGTTCATCTTGTTTGTTGTTTTGGAACATTTTTTGTTTTTCCATTCAGTTGGGAATGTCATCATCCCAACTGGCTTTCATATTTTTCAGAGGGGTAGGCTCAACCAGCAACCAGTCATAGTATGCGGCAGAGAATCAGTGCATATTTCCTGATTTGCTTCATGATTCATGCGGATTCATAAAAATCTTGGGCATTGGACGATGAAAAAAATCGCTGGAAAATGGGCTTCTACAAACTGGCTTTGTTCGTAGGGTGCCTCCAAATCTTGTGAATCATCATATTTTCCCTATCAAAATCGTGTTCTTGTCCATCGTAGTGTATCGATGTATACATGTAGACCCCATGTTACATGTTGACACCCAACTGGCACTGACGAAAAAAGGGGGTCCAGTGACTCAACGCACAGGTCATTTGTGAGTTGAAAGACCTACAGGAGGCGATGGCATTGTCGGTGATGGTTGCGTGTCCAGGGCTATTGTAAGTTTAAGACATATACCCTCTGGTTATTTAACATAGCCATGGAAAATGGTCCATAGGAATAGATGGTTTACCGAACATAAAAATGGGTGGATCTTTCCATGGCAAACTGTTAGTCACAACCAGGTGGTAAATCCCATTAAACCACCATTAAACCACCATTAAAATGGTCCATTTATAGATGGTTTACCTATTAAAATGTTAAATAACCAGATGGTACATACATAAATCATACATATACCCATGTTTCCCACCAGAACTTCAAGAATGATCATCTCTTGGAATCAGATAATCAGACCGATTGAAAATCAGCGCCTTTCCCGCGGGTCGTGATGTCGTGTCAGCCTTTTAAAGGCTTCAATTGTTGCCCAATAGACATGATATCCATCAATGGTACAGCTATATGGAGGTTTCCTAAGTCATGGAGGTACCCCCAGTCATCATCCATTTTATTTTCCGATTTTCCATGAAGTAAACCATCCATTTGGAGGTACCTCCATTTTAGAAACCCCCATTTTTGGAGCACCCATCATGAAGCAGGAAAGCCACATAAGGGTCGTCCCTTAGCTTAGCTTCGCTGAGCTTTAGGCCATGGAGAAATATGTCTGGACTTCCCTGATGTATCCCGGGTATCCCCAAGTTTTATGTTTCATCGTTCAATGACATCCATGTGATCATGATAATCAGCATGTTTATGTATCCCAATTGCAAATATGAAGAAATGAACACCCATGACAAGTTCAATGCTTCATCTTGACATGTTCTCCACACTGATAGCCATCACTAGGAATAGATCCCCATCGACTCGTCGTTCATCGTCCTAGGCCTTGCCAAAGAGCAAGCTACCCCTCTTCGCAGGGAGAACCCAGCGATGGAGACGAGAGGAACCACGACTGAGCCATGAACAGTCAGTAGCCAACTGTTGGTTGCTTATGAAGTCAATGGAAATTGCAGGACCCGAAAATAGAGCTACCTGCTGTATCTTTATAATACGCCATGTTGGGGACAACTCCCCTAAGATATGGCCCATTTCAGGTACCTCCAATTTAGGTACCATTTCAATGGCCATTGATGAAATGTGGAAATTAACATGTGTGAACAACCAACAATTGCAGATATGACTAAATGATGATTGGTTGATGGTTGATTGGTAAATACGGACTTCATACTACCTGGCAGGGGATTATGAACTAAACCAAGGGAGAAAACCTACCAACTAGCAGAATGAGATGGGAAAACAGGGTATTTGAATACTTCACTTATCTATTGTGAACTACCAATGAAAGTATCCCCATAGTTACCATAGTTTTTGCGATAGATAAGAATTCGACGTTGCTGATTTTCTGAGTTATCTACCCGATCTTCGCTTGGCCGCATGATTACTTTTAATTCTGTATTGTTGGAGAATTACTATGAATGTTTTATGTACGTGTATAAACTCATGTCTTCTGGATAATCAATATATAATATAACATATATATATATATACGTATTCTATACATATATATATATAGATAGATAGCTTCTATATTCTTACATGTTCTGTATATATGCCATAATATTCTGTATCAATTCTGCATTGCCAAGGTGTGGGTGCCTTCACGCTTCACCGAGGCGTGCTGAAATGGCGGAGTTCAAATTTCGCCAATAAAAGGTGGCTTTTTCATACAGGATGGGACCCCTAGTGATGTTTGTTGGTTTATAAACTAATATAACCCCCACTAACTAGTTCGTTATATCTACCATAAACTCCATAAACCATGGAATTCAGCCACTTTAAGGCAACGGTTCACGCGAACTCGACTGGGGGCCCCATCCATCGTCTGATTTCAGCCATTTTTGGACGTTCTTTCCATGATTGTCATGAAATCCAGGGATTTTTTGCAATGTGGTAATTTCAGGATCCAACAGATGGAGGTACGTTAGTACCATATTTCTGGCCATATGAATTGTGGGGATATCCCCTAAAAAATTTTGTTCCTGTTTGATGGCCACTGATTGATCTTTTCTCAGAAAACCAGGGTTCAGATGGTGTTCACTTCGAAAAAACGTTTATTCATCCGAGATTTTGCCAGCAGCCAGCAATTAGTGGTTCTTTCAAGCAGGGTTCCTGCCATCATCCAAGCTATTGGTCAAAAGTGTCTCGATGTATATATAGAGATCCCGTTAATATCTGAAGAGTTTCATATTCAAAAAGTATGGTTAATATTAATGTTATTATTAATGTTAATATTCAATGAAAAAGTATGAGTTCCCACTATTTAAGATATCCCGTTTGTATTCGTGGTATATCCATGTTGTGACCGATGGCTTTCACAAGTGGAAACGGTGGTAGATTCCTACTGTATCTCCATAGTCCCTCCCTCAAAAGCGAAATTATCCATCTGGCTATGGCCCAAGTTCTTTCACCACCATGAAATTGTGTCTATTGGCTATCACCATGGTGAAATGTTTGCCCAATAAGTTGGGAAAAGGAGCCAGAATTTGGATGGCCCCTAATCCCCATCTTCGCTGAGCCCACAATGTGATGAAATTGCCATGGTAGCCATGGAAGCGCACTTCCAGTTGGAAATCGATTTCTTTAACCATAGTTTTCTCGGGGAGTGTCATATCCCAGCTTTTTAAGGGCTTATTTCACCAATGGTGATAGCCATAAAAGTATGTTCCACCCCCACGTCTGACTGGGACCATTGATGCCATTTCCAAGGAGGTCTTCTGTGGACTATGAATTGGCTGCGGGGTTGCACGATAGCAAAACCACCGAGCTCTAGATGTTGAAAAAATTCCTGGACAATCTCACTCCAAGAAACCCCAGGAGTTTTCGAATCCAAAATCTACATCAAAATGCACGTCATACACGTCATACCCTGTAGATCTTCCCTGGTCCCCGTTTTTTCCCAAAAAAAACAGGGAAAGTCGGCAGCTGCTTCCGAGGAGGACGAGAACCTTCATGACAACTACATTTTCAAGCCCGATGATGAGATGATAGAACTGATCTCGTAGCGAGAAAAATTCTCAGTCCGCCAGGTATCAAAGAGTTGGAGCAGATTGGATCAATGGACTATGAGTGGCAAGTGTTTTTGATCCAAAGTTGGAAATTACCATTTGGTTATTTAACAGTTTGCCATGGAAAATCCCTTATAAATGGAGGTTTTAATGGGAAAATCATCTATTTCAATGGGCCATTTTCCATGGCTATGTTAAATAACCAGAGGGTACCATGCTACCAAATGAAATTTAGATCCTTTGGGCAAATCATCAGTCTCCCATGGACCCATGGTATCTAAACTTTTTGGTACCTGAGCAGTCGACGCACCCGACGTGTTCAAAAGAAGGGACGAATGACCTCCATCTCAGGTGGCACAGGGTCAGGGGATCTTGGGGAAACCTCCACAGGAGTCCACTGTGATCCCCTCAAAAAATGCTAAGACTGGGAAGGTATTTTTCATATTCAGGAAGGGATTAGTGATGTAAGGAATATGAGTTTTTCCCCAACAAATGGGAGCCACAATTTATGGGACAGTCCCTCGATCACCGGCGTTGGGATCCAAGCAGTTCGGATGCGTGGAATGATCCTGGTATTTGGGGTATCCGCAATTAGCGATGAAAACAAAACAGTTATGTCACACGTACCTTTTCATTATGTCATGTGTTCCAGCCGAAAACAAACATGGAACCTCGCATTTTTTTGCTCGGCTGAAACTGATGTTCCAATTGGAAATGGCATCTTTCAGAGAAGTTCTTGCATCCCTTTGTTCTGTCCTTCATTGGATCTACCTGTACTCAACCTGACCTGCAGCCATACGGAGCCAAAGCACGCACATGCAGTTATGTACAGATAGGAAAAACATTGACAAAACCACATGAATATTCCAAGCCCTTTGGGTGGTCATTCTTTTATGACGTGGAGAAATCCTGATGGATGATTTCAAAATTGGATTTAAAATTCTCCCCTCACTATGTCACCACTTTTCAACGGATAAATAAATATAATAAATAACATCATAAAACAACAAGCACAGCAGGGTCAACACTCATTGGTCGGTGCACTTCGGCGCAGGCGCTTGGTCACGTCGGTTCGCTTTTTCGATCCCAAAATCAACAGATCCAGTGGAAAAGCCAAGGTTTTTTTGGGGATCCATCGATTGGGGAGAAGGGATTAGGCAACCAACCAGAAGGATAGCACGCTGCTTGTGGTCCATCATCCCGTTTGTGACGAAGCTTTTTTTAGAATTCAAAGGATCTGGGTGTGTTCCGTTTGCGCCAGTCATGCGGACACCGTCCTGCCCAATATGGCAAGATGCCAACTGCCCCAACTGCCGACTGCGTTTGTTGGTGAAATGCAGCACCAAACCAGGCGAAGCATGGTGCGTGTTGGCATCCTCTTTGATTTGCGACACTGTGATACCCAGCGGCTCGTCGATGCTGGGCGATGTGCCGCTTTTGGCCTTGGATGTTCCAATTGCAGCTGCTTGCAAATATTCTGGTGAAGTCAACAATGACGATGGAAATATCCTTTTCCAGATAAATAGTAAAAATTATTTCAAGATGCTACTATTGTTTATATCAGCTGCATGTGCATTGTTGCTGTTTTTTTCCCACTATTGGCTGTAGCTGTACCCGCCATGTCATGGACCACAGCTGGCAACAACCGTCGGATATGACAGGGTTTTACTTCGAAAATCCCGCCCAAAAATTGACTGTTGAACGGGTACCTCAATTGGCCATGGGAACTCAACAAGAATTCATCGTTGATATCCTGTTGTATCGGTTGTATCCCTACTATATCCATGTCGTAACGTAATGTAATGTATGGCTCTTTTTAATGGAAATGGAGGTAGATTCCTGTTGAATATCCCTCCAATAGGGTTTTTCTATATTCAGATTCCAGTTGCTCATCATCTTTGGTCAACCTTAGTGCTGGACCACTTTTACTTGTCGACCGGGATGAATCCTCAGTCGATGATTCTTGATTTTCCCAATGGGAAATTCACTATTATTGGGAATCTATTGGAAATATAATATGTTTTTATTTGTTTGAGGGTTTCTGGAAGCCGCAAGTCGATTGTCAAAACATTCGCTAGTTCCATTGGTGCCGTGCCATTTCTGTTGGTCAAAGTCCCCATGGTTTCCTAGGCCGGGAGAGTGCATTTGCGTGCGCGGAAATCTGGACAGGCCAACGTCTCTGTGAATGGAAAACTCGGAGGGATTTCGAGTTTCGTTGAGTATACTGGAAAATCTACAGGAAACCAGTGCTTTTGCCATCGATCAAGCATAGGTTCTGGATATTTCTGGATCCAGAATTTTAGATTTAGGTGTATCCAATAGTATCCCATGAAAATCTCATTGTGGTATGAATTGTTGTGCTATGGGCTATATAGGATTTTTTTGCAGTATGCGGCATATGCCCGTTTTCTGGACAAGCCATGTTTTTTTAGAAAGTTTCAGTCGAAGCCTTGACCATTCTCCCACCACAAATGGAGTGCGCCCCCAGCCGTTTTGCAATAGGGAAAGTGGTGATTAACCTCAATGGATTTAGGACAAACCCCATACTCTGTTTGTCATGCATTTGTTTACATATCAATATATATATATATATATACAGATACATATACATACACATACACATATACATATATGTATACATATACATATAAATATATGTATACATATATGTATGTATATATATATATACATGGAGGTATATACAGTATACATGCGTATTCTTGTACAGGTAAATTACTAGATATGGTCATTAAACCTATAGTGCTATGGCCATCCAACCCCCTCAAACATATATCATATATATATATATTGATATATCCATTTCAGGGATCTTTTGGTGTTTTAAAGCACATCAACCGCATTTTTTAGTGCGACAAAACCCACCCACCTTTTGATAGTTAACTTGATTGTTTTCCCAATAACAATTTTCATTGTTTTCCCAAGTGGGGCTCCCAAAAGTGTTTGATGTTTGAAGTGAATGTATATAAAAAAGCGTTCCTGAAGTGCATATATGTACCCTCTGGTAAACTAACATAACTATAGAAAATCACCATTTTAATGGGAAAACCATCTATAAATGGGTCATTTTCAATAGCTATGTTAAATTACCAGAGGGTATGTGCAAGTGAATCATCCTGAAAAAACCACCACTTTTGATGGTTTTTTGCCCAGCCGTTCTGACAGACTCGGTGCCTGGAGCATTGTTGGCATCGCGGACCACTTGCGCTTGCAGACGGATGCGAAACGGTGATCCAAACGACAGAGATCTGGGGACGGTTACTATGTATGGTGATAATATTAGATATGGATATATATATATATAATGTTGTCTAACCAATAGTAATATCTTGGCTTCCCAACTCCAGTAAAGTCAATTAGCTTAATTTAATTTTAATATTACCAAAAAACTCATGTTCTGAATTTGTCCAGAGGGCATGGTATAGTATCCAGACAGATTCCATGCAGATCCCATCAGAAACAAACCAAATCCATGCAGAACCTATGCAGAACATCTCAGAAATCAAACCAAACCCATGCAGAATCTAACAGAAACCAAACCTAATCCATGCAAAATCCATACCCTATCTATCAGAAACCCAACCAAATCCATTCAGAATCCATCAAAAACCCAACAAA
>Ga0126342_10006436_pt1 | contig 20811 bp, 13 predicted proteins | sample Cyp1metagenome_FD_92528 | JGI IMG/M metagenome (GOLD analysis project Ga0126342, IMG submission 92528) | Coral microbial communities from Lord Howe Island, Old Settlement Bay, Australia - Cyphastrea 1 metagenome | ecosystem: Host-associated > Invertebrates > Cnidaria > Coral ...
AGTTGATTGGCCCTTGAGCCAAGTTGCAACAGTCGGAGGACGTCTCAACGACTGTGAAAACTTTAAAAAAGACCTTAGTGGGGGTGCAGTGGTACTCTGTGCATGTTTCCCAAACCGCAGTAACATTGTATTTTGTTATAGCATATAGCATATTCAATTGGTTCTGTCATATTCAATTGGTTCTGTCATATTGTATTTTGGTTATATGTCATATTGCATTTTGTTATAGCATAGTTTTGTAGTATATTGGTTATGTCATATAACATATAACCAACATGTTTTATATCTCCACGTTAAACGCTCTTCGGAAGCTGCGCCAGGCTGAGTACAGCCACTGCAGTCGCTCCAGTTCTTTGGAAACGGAACAGGATTTCAGTGGGATGTTCATCATATGGGAGATATTAGATAAGATCTATATGGTAATCAAATATGGCCATGCAATGTCAAGATTTATAGATTTATAGATAAGTTTCCCATTGAAACCTCCATTTATACTAGGTCAATCGTACATGGATACAAACTTATCCCACTAGTCTTTGTGTAATAATGGGAATATCTACGTTCACCAGCAAAGAATTTATTTTTTTGCAGGGTATCTAAGATTGGCAATGTTAATGCAGATAGTTGCCGAAATATGATGAACATCCCAATCAATATATTTATAATCAAATGTGTTAAATCATAAAAGTATTGCATGTCTTTTTGAAATTAAATCGAAAGAATCGAAAGATTATAATTAGCCCATTTAATAGATATTCAAATAATATTCACAATCATATTTCCAATCATATTTTATTGGATGACTTTGCCATGCTTCGTGACTGGTTGGGGAAAACCTTTGAAACTTGGATTCAAACTTTGGATATTGGGCGTGATCATGGCCGAGATCCATCTTTGTCTACAGGATTGCAGGACGCAACATGACTCGACACATGATCTAATGGTTGTGGTCAAAAAAAGTCGTTGCAACCCCCAAAAGCTCAAGTGTTTGCAGAGAAAAGATGGGTATGGCTATGTATGGCTCAAAATATCCAACCCAGAAATTAGAAGGTTATATACCGTTCACGGTTGCGTATATTATTTAATACTTGTTGGTTATCCATGAAAAAAAACATGGTATTCCCCTCCTTCCTGGCCGTGGCCGTGCCAGGTCACTGGGGCTGACAGGAAGTAGCCAGGTTTGCTGACAGGAAGTAGCAGGTTTAACATCAATATTTCCTGCACTGATTATGGTTAATTTACCATAAAATATTAACATTAATATTATGGTTAATTATACCATAAAATTGACCATATCATCTGGGTAGTTTATAACGACCTCACTGTTCTCCCTCACTGGAAATCATGTTTAATACGGGAAATCATCCCCAAATGGCCACAAGATTCAGATTAGTGAAATATTATAATTTAGCCAGATATCATGTATTGACCATTATCGCAAATTATACCTTATTGTGACGTATTGTGACAAATTAACCATAATTTGTCCATGTCTAAACTGGGATAAACCATGATGAACCGTACGTGGATAATCCACGATGGTATAAACCAGAATTTATGAATTTATAAATGCGACATGTATCCCAGTCTCCCAGTCGTGTCGGTGAGTTCCAGCTTAATTTTTTGGGGGGCCAAAAAGGCAGGCCGTTCTAAGGCGAGACGTGCCAGAGACCCTTGAAACACTACGGCGCCTTCCGGGAACAGTTTATGCAACACCTGCGTCTCGGTCATAGCCGGGGTCTAGACGTGGGGATGGGTCCAGTTGAGATATGGCTGAGATGGCTGTGGCTGAAAAAACTAGGGTTTACAGTAGATATAACTACTGTCAATGGGGGTTATAAACCAACTTATAACTTGGGGGGCACCATCCTGTATGGGGATGTGGCTTTTCAATTCTTTTCACCTGGCAAGCGTGGCTAGTTGTATCATGGTGAATCATCAAAACCTTGGCAACGACTGCCTAGTTGCCTAGTTGCTTGGTTTAGTTTCAGCCCATGAACATCCATTAAACCCATTAAACCCGTTCTTGGTCATTCTATAGTGCCGTGATGTGAACGTTGGTTTATAAAGCCCATGAATACCATAGTTATAAGTATGATAAACCATAGTTATTGGGGTTACAAACCATTATAAAAGTACTAGTTCGTATCTAACCAACAGGATGGTGCCCCCCAGTCACAAGTTGGTTTTTAAGCCTATTTACTATAGTTGTATCTACCATAAACCATAGTTCATTCAGCCAATGAGTAGGGAACTTTGGACGTATTTCAGGGCGGAGCCATAGCCACTAGCCGAAACAGAAACCCTGGAATCAACGAGCACCAAGGGGATATGTAAAGGCAATGTCAGGGAAAATATGCATTTGAATAATTTATATATACATATATATATACACATATGGTACAGTACCTCTATTTTAGGGTCCTGCTTTTTGTTTGAATCACTAAACCGCCAAGTTGAGGTTGTATTAAGCATCAAAACTGGTTGGTTGGTGGCTTTAAATAGTTGTTACCCTTCGGTAAACATGTCTTGCTGGAATATCATCCAATATCATCCATTTAGTTCGATGATTTTCCCATTAGTTCGCTTCCATTTACAAGGGATTTACCATTGCTACAATGTGGGGCCCCCCAGTGATGTGAACGTTGGTTTATAAACCTCATGAATACTAGTTCGTTATTTGCGTACCATAAACCATAGTGAAATTGAATGGAGTTATGTGAACCCCAACTGAACGCGATTTCGTGGCCGGGGGCCCCACATTGCTACCTTTGATGAAACGGGAGGCTTTTTGGGTTGTTATATTCAAGCGACATAGGATGATCCCCAATAACCGTTACATGTGGAAAAAAAAACTCCACCACCAACCAGCTTGGAAGATAAGCTTCCAGAAATTGGGTGATATTTTCAGGTCGAATGTCAAGAAAAATGTCATGTTTCCTGCGATTGTGTCAGGTTAGGCGTGATGTATGATCCATCGTGGCTGTGTGCCAAACACCAGATTAAGGGAACAGGTTTTTTGTGAGACATGCTGCCTATTGCACGCTGCTGACAGTGGTCAATTGATCCGCTACTTGCGATTACTCTCAGGCGGATGTTTCTGAGGGTGGATCGTTGTCCCTGATGGCGTCCAATCAGTAATTTCGCCATTTGCGAAAAAAAAGGTCGTAATAGGTGATAACCAAACATTTGTGTAATTGTTGGCCAACACATTTTTTGTTGGATTTAGTATCTGGACCGCCCCGGCGACCGCCCCAATCGATGGTTTTTGTGAAACCGATGAATCTCGCTAGCAGGATCCAAAAAATGTTTGTCTTCTGGATTTTACACAGACATACTTCACACTAATATACAGTATGCAAAATATACACATGCCTTATAGAATGTATATATACTATAAGTAATTTGCTGGATACTATATTAGTGCTGTGTACAATTTTAACGGATGCTATAGTATCTACACATACTACCATGATTTCCATATCTAATGTACATAGATAATCGATAGATATCTCTAGTATTCTCCAACACCTCAACACCTCAGGTTTTGCTGCAGCCGACGCCTGCAAACGTTTGAGGATGAACGATGCGAAGGGTGCTCTGACGGCTGGTAACCGTCATACGGCTGGGGGTGCATCTGGTAAGCGGGTTATCACCCACATATAACTAAGGTATATCCGCTTTAGTATATATATATATGAGTCACCGCTTACCCATATATATATGATATATACATCTCCAACATATGTTGTATATATGTTGTATCACCCACATATCCAACCACATATATCATATACATGAGTCACAGCTTTAGTATTGCCGGAGTTCTTTGTCAGAGATGTGCACGAAATACTAAAGCGATATGGCCCCCAAAAAGCGATAACCGACAATAGCAACAACTCAGATGCAAAGGATTTTGACGGGAGGTCATATTATTGTATTATGGTTTCCTCACGATAGATCCGATTCCTGAGAATAAGTAATTGAAATTCGTGATTTTAACCCGCAAAAAGGGGAATGTGATGGTATAAACCAACTATTTTGTTGGTATGAAATGGGGTATGTTTTAGTGATATAATATATTCTGAGTGATCGATATGAACCAACAAACATGGGACACGATCAATGGATGTTCAAAGGATACGATGCATGGAATATGAATGATATATTTTTATTTATATATATATATTATTAATATATAATATATATAAATTGGGTGGATGAAATGGGATATGATTTATGAGGGGATAGAAACGGGGGATGAACCACATAGCAAGATTTTTTGGATGTCATGATATGAGCGGAAATCATTTTACCCTCTGGTAAACGTTTACAGTTTGCGAACTTGAAAATGGTGATTTATAGTGGATTTTCCCATGAAAAATGGTGATTTCCTATAGTTTTGTGTATGTTCACCAGAGGGTAGATCGGAAAAATGGAAAAAAGTGGGATATGATGTCAAATGATGAAATTTACGTTGATTGATGGACATGAATGGAAGATGTTTATAATGGGGAAATCATCGTTAACTAAATGATGTTGCTGTTCCAGCCATGGAGCCGATGACACCGTTTCGGGTAGAAGCATTCCACTGTAACTACGCACCAGGTAGGGATACTCCGCCCACAATGTTTGCATTGTTTGCAGGTTATCTATGATGGACGATGATAATTCCAGCCAGAATAGATCTGGAAGGTCATTCGACATGGCTACTGCACGGAGATAATTAAAGATACCAAGTGCATAGTAAATGGTTACGATAACCTACCCTCTGTTGATTTAACATAACTATTGAAAATTGCCATTTAGTTCGCTGATTTACCTATTAGAAATTGTGATTTTCCAGTTCGCAAACTTTTACCAGAGGCTACTGTTTTACTCATCTACCACCATCCCTGCATCAAACAGCTCGACCCTGCCCTGAGTTTCGATATTTTCAGGGTCAAACTCTTCATTTACTCAGCTACTAACCAAAGTTACCGTAGTTTTTGACGCACTCATACCGCGGGGCCAAAAAAAAACTCAAGCTGGTTGGTGGTTTGGAACATGTTTATTTTCCATTTCATATATGGGATGTCATCATTCCCATTGACGAACTCCATCATTTTTCAAAATGGTTATTGCACCACCAACCAGCAGGTTTACTGATCATCCCATTTGTCAAACACCTTTGACCCCCCGGTCATTGGATTCATCCCAGTTATATCTCAACAAAACTTGTGATACGTGGGATGAGTACCGGTAATCAAACATGGTTTGTTGGAAAATGTCCCATTTGTTCATCATTTTTCCTTCGTCTTTTCCCATTTAAAACCAGATTTAAAACCAGATTTAAAACCAGATTTACAGACCTTTTCGCTTGATTTTCTGATGAAATGTGGTTAAAATGACGATTAAAAACCATTAAAACCACATTTTCTGATGATGTTCCCATGGAAAAACCTCCTTATTCAACCGGGAATACAAAGGCCATTGGGCCTTGCTGAGGCCTTTGTGCCGAGCCTACGACATGACCTGTCCCGGCTCAAAGTTACTGACGTCTGCTGCTTGGACCCAGCGAACCAGCGAGGTTTTAGAATGTTTTAGAATTTCGATATGGAGAGTAAGTTCAGCATTTTCTGGGGAAACTGTTAAGATTTCTATTTCTATTTGTTATTTTCTAGGAAAGAATTTCTATTTCTATTTTTGAGGGAAACTAACTCGGGATTTCCATATAGATAGATATATATATGTGTGTGTGTTGCTTTGCCTCAGGGTATGCAAGAAACGAATATACTGTAGGTGTTTTATCCAGCAAAATGTTGATGTTTACCCAGCCAGGTGGATTTACTGGGAATTGAACCATTCGAATAGCTGGGGTTTACCCACTTGGCTGCACCCATCTACATCCCATCCAGAATTTTTGATGAGACCATAGATGCCATGACGACCAAGCAGTGCTGAAGAGGGTGCCAGGAGTGTTTCTTCTGTTTCAGAAAGGGTAATGTTTGAAAAACAATTGTAAAGCAGAGCCAATAATAAACTGATTCGTCAAAATTACATTTTGTTGACAATACTCAAAGTAAAAGGACCCTTATTACTTGTTGTATTCCATGTTACCTGTTCCAACAGCAAAGTTTTCATAAATCCCAAGCCGCGCTTGTTTCAAAGGTTTTTCGAAGTTGATATATCATGTTGTGAAGGGATGCCTTTGTTGGTGCCAGCAGCCCTGTTTTCATTCGATCCAAGCCCCACAATTGCCAATAACATTGGTTTCAAGAGATGTTGAGGTTCACCCATCTCTTCTATTAGAAGCCTTACAATGGTGCCCTGATATAGAAATCTCAAATAACTAGCTCAGAAAGGCCACAGTCTGAGGCCCAGTCGAAAACAATAATATATTAAGAACTTCAAAGGCAATAAAAAATTGCTACACATGACAATGCTGTTTTCTGTTGTGTTGATTTGATTCTCTATTGCAGAGAAAGCCATTGCCTTTCACAAGACATAGTTTGCACTTTGATCAAGAGGAAAAACCGGAAAACATTGCCAGTTGCAAAAAAGATGATTTCTTACTATACTATACCCTGAAAAAAAAAAACGATGCTTTTGAAGCTTACAAACGCTACCCACCTTGGAGCGCCAGTAAATCCATTTATGAATCAAGAAGTGCATAGGCAATAATATATTGACACCATTGGCCGTGTTGTTTTTTGCTTTTTTTGCTGTTTTTGGTTGTTCCCAGTGCGATGAAAAACAGCTGCCTTTCTCAAGCCACTGTTTTTCAAGCAAGAGATCTAAATTTGAAAAGCAACTTCAGTTTTAAATGTGTTGACCTCTTATTACACCGTGTTTAAAAAGTAACTTTTTTCGAGCTCACAAAAGACACCCCTCTGTGAGGCGTCAGTAAAGACAATAATATACCCAGAAGTGAATAGGCGATAATATACTGACACCATTGGTTGTGTTGTTTTCTGTGTTGTTTTCTGTTTTGTTTGCTTCAAACAGCAGAAAATCCATTTGCAATTTGAATAGCATATAGAACGAAGTAAAGGCACCAGGCAATAAATAAGATTAAATAAGTATATAATAACTGTGAAAACAAGAATCTCACGCAATTGCCGTAGTTTTGAATTTTCTGGTACAAGGGCCAAGCCGCTAGCGTCTACGCTGCACCAACTTCGGGCCCCGCATCGGCAGCATCCGCGAGCCCTCCGATTGACCGACCTGCCTAACCCTGAAACGCTTTGAGATATTGCTTTCCGCGCCCCCCGGTTCCCCCAAAAGAATGTAATAGAATCTATTTAGGGGGTGTTACTATTGTTTTTTCAAACATGATTAATAGAAATGGCGGTCAATCACCATGAAGTCTAAGAAAGCCCCTCCAACTTGCCTTCCGTTGCGGTGGCTGGCAGGAGATCTGGTGAATCGAGGATTCATCCCCAACCTTGGATAGGTAGAAGCTAATCCTGGTTGAAATTGCTATAAATGGGCACCATAGATATAATTATATCGTTATATCGTTATAGCTAATCCTTTAAAATTAAATTGCTATTAATGATATCCTTTAGAAATTGCTATAATTATAGAAGATATCAAAAGATTTATTTTTTGGTGAACTACCAAAGATTGACAATGGATTTACTATAGAAAATCCCACGCTGGATACGTTGGTTATGGTAAGGTCGTTCCGAGGTCGCTTGCAAAGTTATCAAGCCTCCCTACTTGATGGCGAACTACCCACGAATCCTAGGGTTAGTGCCCCCCTTATCCCACTTTAAAAAAAACAGCGATATATAACCTACAACCAGGATTCGTGGGTAGTTCGCCACCAAGTAAGCCCTTATGAAATTGTGCTCGGAGTTCTTCTTCGTAATCCCCTCAGATTGAACTCATCATTAACCATCTTCTTTCAGCATATCTTAACCATCTATGAACCATCTCTTAGCAACAGCCACTGATCAGGGGATTACTTAGTAAATACCCTTGTTATTGGGGGTTTATTCACCATCTAAAAAAGCCATCTCTAAGCCATCTTCTTTCAGGATCTCTGAATTAGTCCTTGATAGCCCTTGATGCAAATTAGCCATTCTATCCAATTCAAGGAAAAATTGCTAACATGTCTTTGGGTATCCAACATCCAGTCATCCAATTTTTATATCTCCTGATACCATCATATGTGTTGGTTGAATCATGAATAGAATCATAACTGAATAGAATCATCATATTATCTGGTTAATTTCATGTTAATATCATATCCGCTTGGTTAACATAATATTTTCTTGTCCCTATTATTTGGAGGGCTACTCGGCTACTCCTTCGTGGCTTTGATGTTGTTGGTCCGTAGTTTCCAAGGACATGGACTGCACGGTGTATCATTCACATGATCCTGGCACCATTATCCAGTCGCTCGGACTGAGTATCAATGCCCGGCGGTGGTTTTTGCTGTTTTCAATCGCTGGTGCTTTTTCTGGTGCTATTTATCGTATTTATGTATGAAAAGTATGATATATATATATATATACATATGATATCGTATTAGTATAATGTATACTATGAAGCTGTATATTCATTGATATTGATTTTAAGAAAATAGATGCAAGGTTATACGAAGTTTAGAGGGAATAAGGCACTAGTAGTTTCATGTTTACCACATAGCTATCCTAAACGGGGGCCCCACCGAACGTATTTGTTCCTTAAATTCCTTCGAATTCCCATTAAATCACCATTTTGTATGGTTAAATCATGTTAAGTCCCTTTAAAATCCGATGAAATCGCAATTTTTTGGTGGCTAAATCCGCTAATCCGACTAAATCCCCTTGCCAACTGAGGAACATGAGTTTGTTGGCGCAAGAGAAACTCCTTCCCTACGTCGATGGCAAGAGCGACATCGGCACCTGGCCGGACGATTGGACTCAGCCTTCACATCGGATATATGGATAGCCTGTATATATTCTTACTATACTGGTTGGTGGTTTGGAACATGAATTTCATTTTTCCATATATTGGGAATAATAATCCCAACTGACTTTCATATTTTTCAGAGGGGTAGGTAAACCACCAACCAGATTCTTACTGATTTCCATACTGTATATCTGGGTAAATTATAACGACCTCACTGTTCGACCGAAGCCTGGAATCGTGGTTAATAAGGGGAAATCATCCCCAAGTGGCCGAACTATTCAGGTTAGTGAAATATTATCATTTACCCAGATATATCTTACTATATTACTTTACATAATTATTAACATTCATACATCTTAGCATATGTACGTATATAGTAAGTGTATTGTATATCGTCCTATATTTCTATAAAAATTGTTGTTTTCATGATTTGATTATTATCTCTACATATGTATATATATATGATATAATATATTGTAATATAAAAATATTATATATATATATATAAACACTTTCACCTTTAAGCCTATGATGTTCCACACATTTTCCTTCGGCCCTCCAGGTACCTTGTTCGACGTGAGTTTGTATGGAACGTGGACCTGGATTCCAGATGCCTCTCGACAGGGAAGAGTTGGAAAGTCCACCAGGCTGTTCTTAACCAGGGGCCGATGTGGAAAATCCATGGATTTGTCTGAAAATGGGGTATATTCCCAATGAAATAGCCATTTAATAGGGATAATGATCATTAACCATTGGGTGTAGGGGTACACTAATTTTCAGACACACCCCCATGGATTTTATCGTCTACAAATGGTGGGTCAACTCCACATCTATGTTACTTTCTTAACATTAACCAAGCAAGCCGTATGGACATCTCGGGTCGAACACTGCTCACGCGGGAAAAGTTGGGCAGAAACAGATCACCAAACGCCTGGTGCCCGACTGGTGCCAGATGTTAAATAACCAAAGGGTAGATATAATAACTATTGTACAAATATACATTAGGTCAGATGGGTCCTGAAAACCAAGATATAAAACCTGGAGGCTCCTCCAAGAGGAAGCCATCTTTGAGTTCCCGACGTCCACAAACTAACACTGCTTCGGGCTGCACCATGCTGGACCGTTTTTGATGGTTTTTGTTGGAACAATCCACTGAAAAGTCCACAGGAAACAATGCTTTCGAGTAATCCCATCCCCCGTTCATATTAAACACCCATTGTATGGTTCCAATGGAATGTGGAATTTCCCTACATCCACCATGGTTTCGTTTAGGGGGTGTGAAAAATATGAACGGGGATGGGATTTTGCAACAATTTTCTTGAAATCACAGTGGCTTGATGGAACAATGTTCCACAGATTACTGGCACAGCTAAGCTCCACTTTTTTCGGGAATCTTCCAGCCACGACACCAGAGGCTACTCCTTGGTCAAAGCTGAGGAAATCTATCAGCGTTTTGAATGGCCTGCGTCCAGTAAGTCTCTCTTCGAAAAAGTGGAAGGACAGAACAATCGAAGCCACGATTTTTTCGGGATGGCCCATCCCTACAAAGTTGACGAAGCAATAAAATATGGTGAGAAATTGCAGAGTCAGAAATGGTAATGGTAGGTTTTTTTCGGAAATATTTTGATTGGGGATCAGAGTCAAATTGCCGGTGGATCATCCCATGAATCCTAGGATAAGCAGAGGCAATGTCCACTTATAACTAGAGTTATAACCTGCTTAGGATTCCTGGGATGGGCCACAGTACGCAGAAGACTTCTGATTCTAGGGGGTTGATGGTGGTGTCATACACCAGAAATTTTGGTGTTGTTTCTGCGGATTAGATGAAGGCGATCACAGAAATGGTCCCTGGCTTGCAACCATATACCTGGGTAAATTTCATCACGACCTCACTGTTCTCCCTCACTATTTTTTCATGGTTTATTTTAGGGGAAACATCCCCAATATAGCCCAACATTTCAGGTTACTATAATTTACCCTCTGGTAAACGTTTACACAACGATGGAAAATCACCATTTTCAATGGGTAAATCCACTATTTCGACTGGGCCATGTTCAATAGCGAACTGTTATTTTACCAGAGGGTAAATCCATGTGAAATCCACATGAAATCACGGTGAAATCATCAGTTTTCCACCAGGAAGACAGACAGATGGCAAGGAAAGCACCGCCGTGTGGGTCTTTCGTCGTTGCTGGGCGTAAAATAAAGTGGGGTTGATGATTAGTTCGTCATTGAACCATGGTTTTCGGCGGAGAATCATGGAGATTTGGGATTTGATGGCGAATTTATTGGGGATTTGATGGCGGTGTCTGATGTGTCTGGTTGATGGTTTGGAACATTTGGATTCTTTTCCATTTCATATATATTCATATATGGGATGTCATCCTAAACCCCATTGACGAACTCCATCATTTTTCAAGATGGTTTTTTAACCACCAACCAGTTTTCATAGGTGTTACCCTCCGGTAATTTAACATAGCTATTGAAAATTGCCATTTATAGTGAGTTTTCCCATTAAAAATGGTGATTTTCAATAGTTATGTTAGTTTACCAGAGGGTAACACTCACACCTTGGGGATATAAGTAGATTTTTATGTGATTTTTATGGTTGATAATTGGATTGGGGCATTCTCCGCCAGTGGCTAGCGTCCTCTGAACCCTTCGAGCGAAGGTCCTGTGACCCTGCGGCCAATCCCGAAGCACTCAACCGAAGAAAATTAAGGTAACACATGAGATTGAGCCTTCCACAATCACTGGTTGGTGGTTTGGAACTGTTTTTTTCCAACTGGGAATAGTAACCCCAACTGACTTTCATATGTTTCAGAGGAGTTGAAGCCATCAACCAGATCGATATGGTGATTTTGGGGCTTCCAAAAAGTTTTCTTCCATCCTTGGATGCCAGTGACATGATTTGAAACCACCCACTATCAGCAGCACTTTGGCTATCATATAAGATCATATAAGTGCCATCATGCGGGTCACCAGGGGAATGTCCCACTAGAACTCCAGTGTATCATCGTGCCCAATGGCCTGCCGATCGCTGAAAAATGCCAAGGTAAATGCACGCCCAGCGCAAGACAAGCGATTTTAGACAAGGCTGGGCCGAACGCCGGGATGATTTGCCCCTGACTTTATGTTGTAGAATAACGATTGTATGTATCCCGCCACTCATGAGGGGTATAGGACAAAAATACAAGTACTGTACATTGACATGTAAACCCTATATCAATAATGGATTATAGTCTTATATGATCTGTTTGACCATTGCTTGCGTCATCCTTGATATAGACCGATCTCATCCCCAACATTTAGTTTTCCACCAAATCCACCAAACAGAATCCCCAATATTTATCCCCAGCATTTGCCAATATTATCCGCAATTTTTGACGGGATACCCTTCGGTAATCAAATATGGCAATGCAAAATCAAGCTCTATAGATAAGTTTCCCATTGAAACCTCCATACCTTCTGGTAAATTAACATAGACCCTGAAAATCACCAATTTTTAGTGGAAACTAATCTTCCAACCCCTATCTGCCAGGGTCTATGTTAATTTACTGGGGGGTATAGAGGAATTTCCATTGTCATGTTTTATTGGTGGAGGCATCCCTGATTTCGGGAAAATACCACCCCTTTTTTCAACCCCAACCGTCGCAACTGATGGGTTTAATCCTGACTATAACCGCAACCATTGCAGTAATGACTGGAAGTAGCTTCAAGTATTACGTCCCCAACTGCAGTGAAAAATCCCTGGTAATCAAACATTTGAATGGAAAATCACAAGAAGAATTCCATCACATATAGAAGTTTATAGATTTTTATAGCTACCCTTTGGTTATTTAACATAGCCATGGAAAATGGTTCGTTTATAGATGGTTTAGCTATTAAAAATTGGTGGATCTTTCCATGGCTATGTTAGTCATAACCCAGAGGGTAAATCTACATTTTTTCACTGTTCCAACTAGTAGTCACTGTGCGGGGGCTGCAGCGGTGGCTTTCCATGTGCAGGTTTGGCGCATCATCCGCGAGGGAGCTGAGGTGTGTCCCGTGGTGAAGGGCCCCGGTGAGGAAGGCTGGGATTATCTCTGGATAGCTCATCTTAAATGTCATCAAATCTCCAAATCAGACGACTCAGCCACATTATATCTAACATTATATCAAACATTATATCTAACATGAAATATCATTGCTTCCCGGTTTAGTCATCAAAATCAAATGGTCGATATCAGAATAGCAGTCTGTCTGACGGTCGATAACCTAGGTAGGTTGGTCCAATCACTTCAGGGACAGCTTTCCGATGGGATGATCCAATAATCCAAGAAGCGAGGATGGAAACTGCTCTGGTCCAAGGAAGGCTTGTGCCAACTAAGTTGGTCCAAAAAATGCTTATCCAAAACCATGCCTTTCAAATGCTTTCAATACTACGTATGGTCTAATTTGATCTAATTTGGTGGTACCCCCGTGACTTCCGAAACCGATGTCACTAAAATGGCTGTGTTGAAACATCTTCGCTGCAACCTGGACGTTTGCCCGGAGTTGATGTCCCGCCTTCCTGATTTTGATCCCTCATGAAGAAAAAGTTGATGTTATTACCCCATTCAACATTGGTCATAGGGCCATAGGGGATGGCGAATTTTGATCCCTCATGAAGATAAAGTTGGTGTTATTATCCCAATCAACATATTGTTCAGAGGGGGTGGCAAATGTTGATCCCTCATGAAGATAAAGTTGTTTTTTTTTCCCAATCAACATATTGTTCTGAGGAGGTGGCGAATTTTGAACCCTCATGAAGATAAAGTTGATGTTATTACCCCATTTCAACATATTGGTCATAAGGGGTGGCGAATTTTGATCCCTCATGAAGATAATGTTGATATTATTTCCCCAATCAACATATTGTTCTGTTATGTCACAATCATGAATCTGGGCGAACGTTAAGGTTGCGGACAACATCTTTATATTACCCTAGTAGGCACTCGTGGCCCCCCTGCAGGACATTCAAACCGAAAATCTGGACAAATTGGTGGTGGCGTTGCAAACCTTTGTCCTTCGGCTCAATTGGGCAGGACTGTACCCGAAAAAACTGCCCAGCCAACAATGTTGTCAAACGTTGTCAACGATATTTAAAAAAACAATACTACTGTTTTGGATTGTTTTGGCCGTACAATAGTGTTGATATTTATTATATACGGTTCCAATCTTGATGATTTCCTTGCAGACGATCGAAACATGCTCCGTAAACATTTGGATGCTGGGTAGTTGTGCTATGCTATGGGGCCCAAGAAATGGATGGTAAGTCTGATGGTCCATTTTTCTGACTGGCAGTGCTGTGTAAAATGCCTTTTTCCTCGGGGGAGCGAAGCAGGCAGCCAAGCCCCTGAGTATCAACTGAGCGGCGGAAAAGAAAACTGTGCAGTTCATCGAAGCTTTTCAATGGAGGTTGTTTGAAGTGGGAAAATTGAAAAAAATCGAAACACTTATTGATCATTATTAACAGCTATTGATCATTATTAAATCACAGTTTGATCATTGATATTTTTCAAATGATCATTGATAATTGTTGTTTGAAAAAAAAGTTCAGTTAAATCAGTAGCAATGATCACTATTAATCACAGTGTTTAATGTTTTTCTCATTAAAACATCAATTTTCTCAATAATGATCACTATTAATCACAGTGTTTCTCATGTTTTTCTCATTAAAACATCAATGCTATTGATCCCCCATGGATCACCGCCAACCAGATCCTCCAAGATCCTCCAGCAAGGGGCTGGAAAGGCTACGCGGGTGGTACCCTAAAATATATGGATGGTGATTCCCTCAATGGCCATGCAACAGGAACCTAAATTGGACGTACCGATTCCATATATAAGGCCTATTTTTCAGGCTTATGTAAGGGAATATCCCCACAAAATATGGCCAGAAATATGGTACTGTACCTCTATTTTAGGATCCTGAAATACCCATTCCCTGAAAATTCCTCAAAGCTGGTGTTTTTTGAGGGTTTTTTAACCCATCCCTATGTTTAGTGTGAACATGCTCCATGTAGCTTGGGAACCATGTATTTGCTAAGCTATGTTTATTCCGTAGGTTGGGAACCATCCATGTAGCATGGGTGTTACCAGCTATGTTGAACCCATGCTCCATGTAGGTTGGCAACTTGGCGAATGGTTCTTATGGCTATGGCACCTACACCAGCGACTGGGACCATTTGTATCAGGCTCGCGATTCGGACGGGAACCACCGGAGATCGCGGTGGTCGAAAATGGCGACCTCGGAACCCATCATATGTGGGGATATGTCAAAACCTTGTCCCCCTGTAGTTCACATCAAAATAGCTGGGATTTATGGATGTTCATCTCCCCTAAAAATGGTATCTATAGCTAGTGATCCATAGCCATATTTGATAATATTTGATCAGATCTGCAAATATTGTTATCGGGACACTGAAATTGGTTGGTGGTTTGGAACCTGAATTTTATGACTTTCCATATATTGGGAATGTCATCATCCCAACTGACGAACTCATATTTTCAGAGGGGTAGGTATACCACCAACCAGGATATTATAGTACTAAAAAGAATGATTATGATGATTATTACAATCATTCACTATCCATGTCATATCAGTCATATCATTCATGGATAGTAATTGACTGAAATAAGGATATATTTGAAAACTGACAAATACCCTCTGATAAACTAACATAACTATGGAAAATCACAATTTTCAATGGGTAAATCAACTATAAATCACCATTTTCAAGTTCGCAGACTGCTAGTTTCTCCGGCAATTTCGTTCGATGATTCCATCGAAACCTCCATGGAAATAAATCGTTTTGGGATTTCCCAGCCACGTATGGAGCAACAGATTCGGACTCAACCGTGGTCGATGGTTCTTTGAAGTTACATTATATAGTTCATCAATGTTCATCATGATGCATCTATAGTGTAATGTTATTTCAATAAATTCAATGAACCCTGTAATATGTTCATTTGTTATATAGTTCTATGAAGTTGTATGTCGGTGTTTCATTTATAGTGGCAGAAAGACACCGACATAACCGACACACACCGACCCAACTCCCCTTTCCCAACCATCGAATCAATTTGACAACCTCAACTGGTTGGTGGTTTGGAACATTTTTTATTTTTCCATATATTGGGAATAATCATCCCAAGTGACTTTCATATTTTTTCAGAGGGGCAGGTATACCACCAACCAGCCAATTTTTAGAACATGTTTGGGAACTATTGCAAGTTGTCCAGATGAAGTAGGAGTACCTTGAGATTGGGAGAGAATGCCATCCCCTTGAAATTTCCGTCCGTAAAGCTACCCTCTGGTAAACAAACATAGCTATTGAAAATGGCCATTTATAGTTGATTTACCATTAAACATGATGATTTTCCATAGTTCTGTTAGTTTACCAGAGGGTATATGCAAGTTGTTAACCAGTCAGAAGGGGGTGTCTGATGGACTATGGCACGAGGAGTCAAGAGTTCATCAAGACTAAGATACATTAAATAAAATCCAAACATTCATTTGAGCACGGTTCAAGCCCTCTGCTGGCTGATTATATGGGGTTGATAATCGATTAATGATAGTGCCTAGTAGGTTTTTGTGATCGTCACAAGCCATTGTGGGAAATCCTACCAACCAGCTAGATCCAACTAGTATAAAGGCCTACTAACCAATATAATATATATATATCCAATTAGATAGTTTAATTAATAATGTTTGATAATTACAACTTGGAGGATTATTCCAAGAATCGAAAGTGCCAAATGATCGTGGCCACCAGGTCAGTCCCATAACTGGGTTAAACATATGATGGATGGGATAACATATGATGGGTTAATCCTTATGGTTATGGTGAATAGATGTTAACTAGCTCAACCTTACATGGATACTTTAATCCTTTAGTCTTTTGGTATCAATGGGAATATCTACTAACCAGCAAAGATTTTAATTTATTTTTTTGCAGGGTATCTAAGATTGGCAATGGTTATAGCAACAGGATAGCTATAGTTTTTGGTAACCAGTTACTTCACGTTGGATGATCCCTCAACTGGATGTTTTTTTCGTCCCAAACGAGGACAGCAGGGTCCAACCAAGATTTGTCATGTCAAAATTGGTTGTATACCCCAAGTCATGGTTTTTTGAATACAGAAAATGAGGTTTCAAACCAGTGCATTCCTAGAGTTCATTCAAGGGAACATATGTAATATGCAATGTATTAATGTTTTGAGTGTAGAAACCATGACTTCCCCTTTCTATCATATCACCCGAAGGCAAATTTTACAGGAAACCACTATATTTTATGGTAAAAAAAACCTGGGTTTTCTCCATTTCACCAAGGGCGAATTTGGCAGGACTTCAGGGCTGTGTCCAGTGTTCAACGGGAAGGCTACCTCACCTACGCAGCTACCTTGGAGGCCAGACAAATGGCCTATTATGTCTGTGTAAGGTTTATAGATGTTTATGGTAGATATAACGAACTAGATAACTATAGTGAATGGGATTTATAAACCAACTTATAATATGGTTGGTGGTTTGGAATATGATGTTTTTGACTTTCCATATATAGGGAATAGTAACCCCAACTGACTAATATTGTTCAGAGGGGTTGAAACCACCAACCAGTATAATAATTATAACTAAATCATGTAACTAAAGTGTTATATTGATAGTTATACAGTTGATACTATTTAAGGAATTTCAATAATGGTTAGCTATAATTACTAATTCATTTGGACACAGACTTAGAAATTTTGACACAGGCTAATTCCTAACTCAATTATAATTGATATAATTCCTAATTTAAGAGAGATATAACTAACTCATGCAACTATGGAACTATAATAAATATAACTCACATTCTATGATGTTTCCAGCTATGACTAATGTATACGTACTAATGTGGTGAAAACAATACATGATAACCACCCATTTGGGAATGGTAAACATAGCACCTATAAAAATGGTGAAATTGAGGGTGGTTTATGACATTGTTTTACCAACATTAATAAGATAGTTATAACTCATGTAAATATGGAATTATAACTCATATTCTATAATTGTGGACCGATATGACAATTTCCTATTAGATTCTCATAAACCTGGATTTGATGTTTGTCGATGATGTGAGTGGCGTCCCAATGGAAAATCGACTAGAAATGAGACCTTTCTTTTCTGGGGAGTGTCAAATATAATTGTGTTCTTCAACCATACTATTTTTAGATGATTGGTTGAGATGACAGGCGCATATTGGGGTAGGTTACACAGTGACCCAGTGATGTGAACGTTGGTTTAGATTCACCCCATGAAGTAGTTCGATATATCTAGCATAAACCATAGTTATTTGAGTTAACCATAGTTATAAGTATAATAAACCATAATAAACCCTCCCGTGAAATTGGAGTTATATGAACCCCAACTTGTCTAAGTATTGGGCAGCATTTTGGAAAACAAAAGTCTGACTTTGTTCTGAAGTGTGACTTTGTTCATCTTTGCCTGAATTAGGATACCATCTTCTTATTTAACATAGCCATGGAAAATGGCCCATTTATAGATGATTTTCCCATTAAAAGCTCCATTTATGGTTGGGATTTTCCATGGCAAACTGTGAATGTCATAACCAGATGGTATATCTCATTAACCATTATTAACCACTATTAACCACCATAATTATCCCATTAGTATCCATATTAATCCCTGTTAGTCCTAACCAGATGGCCATGTAAACAGTCGGAAAACCCAAAATGTCACGAGTCTCGGAAAACAGGGTATCCCGGGTACCCCAAAAATCCACTGAATGCCCTCATCGCGGCCTTGAAATCCCGTGCAAAAACTCGCCTTTTGGATGGTTTGAAGTCTCATATATTGATTATAGATTATAGATGTATTAAATCTTGATATTTAGTATATATATATATATATATGTATTTTTTTTTATATAATATAAATTAATAATATATACATGTGCTTTTCAACCATTATTCAACCATTCCCAATGGCGGAGATCCTCAAGTTGGATGTTTCCATCCTACCATCCCACGTAGTGACGGAAAATCAAGTCTTCATCACTTGTCACTTGTTCTTGGTGATATATGGTTATACATAACTATGTAAGTATACATATATATAACTGCTTGGTGGTTTGGAACATGAATTTTACTTTTCCTTACATTGGGAATTTCATCATCCCAACTCACGAACTCATATTTTTCAGAGGGGTTGAAACCACCAACCAGATAAGTTATATCGTCATATTGTCATGTTGTTATATGGTTGGATGGATCCAAACTTGGCCATATTTTTGGAGGGGATGACCATCCAAGTGCTCAACACCCTGTTTGGTTGGTGATTAGTTGGAATATTATATCAATGGGAGATCTTCAGGATCCTAAAATGGAGGTACAGTACCATATAAGGCCATGTTTTGTGGGGATATTCCCTTACATAGCCCTTACATAGACCTTATATATGGTTGGTACCTCCATTTTAGGATCCTGAAATGACCATTGACCAGTAGTTTGGGAAAGAAGAAAGCATTAAATATCACCATGAAATCACGCCTTAGTTTAATCTGGATAAAATAATAACGACCTCACTACGACGTCACTACGACCTCACTGGAATCATGAGTAGTATGGGGAATCATCCCCAAATAGCCGAACATTTCAGGTTAGTGAAATATCATAATATTATATACTCACTTAATGGATTACTGATTAGTGGTTTGGAACATGAATTTTATTTTTCCATATACTGCGAATTTCATCATCCCAACTGACCAACTCATATTTTTCAGAGGGGTAGGGCTCAACCACCAACCAGATTCTTAGTTGATGAATTCCCATTCTCAACCAACCAAGCAGAAACATGTCGTTTCGCAGCCTTCCAGCACCAGGTGGTTGGGCGACAGCAGGTTGGTCTTCCAACAACCTTTGCGGAGGATTACCATTGCATGCGACAAGTCAGTTGCTTGGGATAAAGAAAAAGTCTGTGTACTAATAGCATATGAAAATAGCGTATAAAATGCTACTAATAACTATATATCCATTGTTTAACAAGTGAAGATCTGTGGTCAGAAAACAGCATCTGTCGTTCGAGTCAATTTCCAACACCGCGGGGAATTTTTGGCACTAGAAACGAGAGCTTCGCTTCGCGGTAAGAAGCAAAACTTGAGAGATGATGGGGGCCAAAAACATTTTGGGGATACAACTGATACAACCAACAAAAAATCTTGATAAGGGCAACGGGGTGCCCTGCCATGTTGCTACTCATATATCCACGATCAATCTCTACAAAGAGTCACAGGACACTGTCCCAAAGTCGAAAGGCACTGCGGCACTGTTTGAGGTTTCTTGGAACAGCTGGCATTTATTGCCCAACACATCCAGACAGACGCTTGCCTCCGAAAGGTCGTGGCGAGGATAGGCGAGGATCTGTTAAAAACGTCGCAAGGGATGCATGGAGCGAACCAAAACCCTGATGAATAGGTGGCTGGCCAAGCCATATATAAACCTGGCTTTGCTGAAGGTGATGTTTTTTTTTGTTTGTCCAGGAAATCCAGAGAAATGGAGAATCTTTTTTGGGACAAGCATAGTTTTCGGATAGGTTAAAACATCCAAATATTGACCTTTCACTTAGGGGTTAATCATTCAGGTACCCAAAATCAGAACGATTCCACTGGCGCCTACAACTGGGCTCCCCTGGAGAGCTAAGTTGCTTTCGAGCTCCACAAACTAGGGCGTATGGGACACGTATGTATGTATATATAAGTATATACACTATATATATATATACATGTTAATAAATATACACATATGTATATATATATATATACAAATATATATATATACATATATATATATATACATATATATATATATATATATATGTACATGTATATACAGTATATGCAT
>Ga0126342_10006437_pt1 | contig 20809 bp, 15 predicted proteins | sample Cyp1metagenome_FD_92528 | JGI IMG/M metagenome (GOLD analysis project Ga0126342, IMG submission 92528) | Coral microbial communities from Lord Howe Island, Old Settlement Bay, Australia - Cyphastrea 1 metagenome | ecosystem: Host-associated > Invertebrates > Cnidaria > Coral ...
AGATTTATATGATTATATTATATTAATATAAGATTTTATATTATTGTATTTTTTTATATATTATTATGTATTTTTATCTATTTTTATATATTACTATATATTACTATATATATATCTATGTTTTTATTATTTAGTTTATATTATTATATATTAATTTATAGTATTATATATTATTCGTATTCTATATTTCCTTTTTTTATATTACATATTATATATATTACATATTACATATTACAGTTTATAATATGTAAATATATATACATTACATACATTATATATGATATATTATGTATAATATGTAATACAATATGTATATATGTATATATTGTATTAAACAATATATATTATATACAATAATATATTATATATATATATTGAATAATGCATTGTAGACCGGCACGATTCTAATCCAGCGAGATGTGGCACCATTATATATGGGGCCACCTGGCAGGATCTGAAGCAGAATACGGAATACCACAACTACACCCCACAGTCAGATCAAGTTCAATGGCGCCTTGTCACCGAAGTTTTTGAGTTGATTTCAGGGAAGCAGATGGAAACAGTTTATTCTGCAATCATGGCTTAAAACGTTGGACCTGCGTGTTCACGTTGGTTTGATGCTTGGTTTTGGTAGGGAAAATCTAGAAAAAACATGGATTGCTCAACACTCCAAATTGGTACCAGTCAAAACGTGTGATATCATATTTCGCTGAGATGTTAACATCCATTTGCCAGCTAGTTTAGTGTAAAAGCAGGGAATACATCGCGAAATCTTGCGGGAGCACCTCCAATCCAGGCATATGTTGTGAGAATCTTAACAGAGGATTGCTCCCACCAGTGATGTCTACTAGTGAATTCATACGTTCACTCTACAACTTGCGAGGCATATACTACATCAATATACATTGGATGTACCCATTTCGCTTAAAATTCATTTGATATGTAAAAAAATCGTACGTGAAGAAAAAACATGGACTGATTGCATCCCATATATTTGTTTTTGGAACTTATAGACATCGTGTTGCTGGCGATCTAGCCATCAAAAAAACATATTACCATCTGGTTATGACTAACAGTTTGCCATGGAAAGATCCACCATGCTAGGTGAACCATCTATTTCTATGGGCCATGGCTTCCATGGCTATGTTAAATAACCAGAGGGTATATCCCATTAAATCCCATTAAATCCCATTAAACCATCATTTTCCTATGGTTTTCCCATGGTTTTCTAATGGGATCATTATAGCTTAGCCATGGCTGAATGTGTCCCCAATTGTTAGTTGATCGAGGGCTAACCCCCAGCAAGAGGCAACCCCCAGTGAGTTGAAAAGTACCAACAACTGTTATGAACCTAAAACGCCAGTAAGTTAGTCAGTAAGTTACCCCATAAAAATGGAATGATCATCACTCAAAAAATCCCACTATATCTCACTTATAACCATTTATAACTGGTATAACTCGTTTTTTTTTTCTGCAGCCATCGATTTTTTGGGCCAGGTTCTGGAAAGTCTTGAGTGATTTCACACAGGACGCCGGAAGAAAGCTGGGATTGTGGTGACTATCTCGTTCCCCGGTGTCATTGGATTGGTTTACGGGAAAATTTACAGGAAACCGCCATATTTAATGGTAAAAACTATGGTTTCCTGTAGATTTTCCTTTACTGTAAACCAATCCAATGATGGTGGTTGGTTTTCAAGATAGGGCTTTGCAAATCTGATCAACTCCGTGAAAAACTCCGTCATGTTCTACAGCCTCTCATGGTTACCCTCTGGTAATTTAACATAGCTATTGAAAATGGCCATTTATAGTTGATTTTCCCATTAAAAATGGTGATTTTCCATAGTTATGTTAGTTTACCAGAGGGTAGTTACAAGCCATAAAAACATTGGAGTGGCTTCCATCGTGCTAAAGAGCGCCGCCCAGCCATGGTCAGAATCTGATGGCGACATACACCCATCACACAAGCAACAGAGATATGAAGTGGATCTACCCCCTAGAAAACCATTGTGATTGTCGAGTGTTTATAATATATATATATATATATGGTTGGTGGTTTGGAATATTTGTTTAATGTTTCCATAATATATGGGACAACTGGGATAATCATCCCAATTGACTAATACGTATACATATATACACTGTATATAATCATAGTTTATACCAAACTGAACATGTCTGATTGTGATTTCCATCAAATTGAACACCAGAAACAATCTGATGGTCCTTTTCCATAATACCAAACTCAACCCGAGTGATCATTACAATATTCAGATGATTTATGCCCTGATCTGGCTGGTATTGTAATTATAGCAGGGTGAAATACATGTGTATATGTTGTCGACTGTTTACATTTTTCATGGCAAGTATCAACAGGGACTTCTATAATTCATATGTGTTATATGATGTGATGGTTACCTGGTGATAACATGGGTCATTAAATGTCCCCATTAAACATCACCCAACCATTAGGTATATGGTCTATTTCATGGCTACTATAAGGTGATGTCCAATATTCCCAAAATGGGACAGGCAAACCAACCCCTGGATAATCATTACAATACCTGAAGAAAAGGATGCTCCTTTTCCCACGCGCCTGCGTAGCCGGCATGGCGCCTGAGTCCCCAGGAGCAACGCGCCTGGTTCCTCCAGTTCGCTACTGGTACGTCGCGGGTGCCGGTGGAAGGCTTTAAGGTGAGCGAACGCTGGGAGGGCGAAGGATGAGAGTCTTGTTGTGTTCAGAAACGTGGTGTTTTAATTGATGTTTATATAACCGGCTAAAATTGCGATGTTATGACAAGAAAGAGGATATGTCATTAGTATTTATTAGTCATAAAAGCTGGTGTTTTAAGCATGAAACATGTCGATTGAGGCATCATGAATCATCACAAAGTGGTATTGAACCATCGCAATTTGAGTTTCAACTTGCTTCAATCATCAAAGAAATGGATTGAATTGAACCATCAAACATAGAAGACACATGCGATTTCACCAGGAAATATGATGAATAAAACTCGAATTGCTGGGCTTCACAAAGTGTTTTTTTTCATGGTGGCTTCATGGGGCAATTTTCCGCATTTTTTCGCACTCAGATGGTGAGATGTCACATGGAAACTTGGAGGTTTCCTACAACGGATCCCCAATAGCTGGATGGTTTATTTCATCGAAATTCCCAAACAAAAATGGGATGATTTAGGAGGCAACGAATATCTGAGTGTGTATTTATACAACGAACCTCCCAGAATTACATGATAACATGGACATGACATCACCTTAATATATGATTTTGGGGGGTCTAGTAAATTGTAATTTCGTCATTGCTACATCCCGCGAACACAAATAAAAAAGGTACTCGTACTCCAAAGGAGAATCTAGGGACAAGCATGTGATTTTAGTCGGGGAAAGTAACATGCTAGGTGCACAAAATCCAAACCTTGCAAATTGGATGGATGTTTAGACCTGAACATGCAAGACCATTCAAGTGATTTTTAGATATTTGTACTCAAGACATTTCTAGATATTTTCACTCAAGACATTTCAAGACCACATATTACTTTTACATGTCTTCACCGCATCTTTTGGCAGAGTGCTACAAATTCGTAAATTGCTAAGCAAAGAACATGATGAACATATCAATTTCTTGCACTTTTTTTTGGAAATTATTTTTCGCGTTTGCATCGTAAACCCAGCTTCCAGCGTGTCGTCGTGGCTAGGGGCTGGTTGGCATGCGAGGGCCGCAGAAATTCTCACTGCATCGAGCCTATGGCCCCCTTGGCTGCGGTTAACCCTGTCAAATCCGGTCAACCTGGGATGATTTGATGGGATGTCATTGATGGATATTGATGGGGGGATACAACATGCAACCATAAAGTAACCATGGGCTGATTTAACTGATATATATATATATATATATATTATATATATAACTATATAGCCATAAAAGTTCATAAAAGATCATAAAAAATATGAGCAGATTTGGGTGTGTCCAAAAATGAAAGATACCAATATTTGGGTGTGTCCAAAAATACGACATACTGTACCATGGCATTACAATATTTGATGCTCAAAATGATGATAATTCCTATTCAAATTGATGGTACTGTACCTTATTTTCAGAGGGATTCATTTGTTTGTTTGCACATGTTTTTGTTATGAGAAAGTGGTCAAGGGGGGTATTTGTTTGTGTTCACAAACGTCTTGGGTAGGTACATAATTGACATAGGGTTGTGACGCTGATGGGATAGTTCTCTTTATGTTGTTTCCTGGATACGTCTTCGTTCCGTAGGTTCTTGTTTTTTTTTGGTTGCAGGCGGACTGTAGACACACCTATATCACCTATATGTGTAAATTACAACAGCAATACAGGGATTCTATTGTTCCAATGTTCCTGTCTGCTTTCTTTTCACAAGATGTCAGAAGATATCACAAGTCACGATCATCTTCGCTGCCGCACTTTTCCACGCAAGGTGGCGACAGACTGCCATCCGCACACACGTGCTTTAATCAGCCGGGAGCCTTATCACCAGATCCGGCCGTTTAGTGCAGCATCTGGAAGTACTTGCTTGCTACTTGGGATAGTATTTTTTCGGTTGATACATTGGAAAATCATACAGAGGCAGGCTACTTGGAATGCTACGTGGATGGTTTATCTCATATATATATATACAAAATCGGTGCCATGTATCTAAGTGTTTTGTCATGGCTCATATTGCGTTTGTCTGAAAAAATATGAACGTCGCCTCTCTGCGGCAAATGTCCCAATTTTCAGACCGAAAAATCATCAAAACTCATATTTTTATATATTTTTGGTATCTATCTCCAATATTCTGCAATGATATTTCGTTACATCCTCATTTATAGATCATCTGCCCATTCATTGTATATATATATACCTATAGTGGGTAAAGGTAGAGTTTCATGTTGTATAACATTTATAGAGTATTTATATATACAGTATATATATACATATATATATATGTACAACATGAAACTCTACCTTTACCCACAAAAAATTGAGACGGTGCCGTCCGCACGGCGTTGTTTTCCACGTCGGTCTGGTGTCCAGCCAGGGTGGATCTGCCGGAGTATCCCAGCGAAGACGTCCTGCGCGAAAAGCTGTTGCAGGTGACGTGATATATCCGGCAGCTGGTTGGCTGGTTGGATCTTGGAGAGGGCATCCATAGGGAGATATACCCGCTGGTTATTTAACATAGCCATGGAAAATTGCCCATTTATAGCTGATTTTCCCATTAAAACCTCCATTTATGAGGGATTTTCCATGGCTATGTTAAATAACCAGATGGTATACGCTCTGGTAAACGTTTACATAGCTATTGAAAACGGTGATTTAGTTCGTGGATTTATCCATCAATAGCATGGTGATTTTCCATAGTTATGTAAACGTTTACCAGAGGGTACATAGCTGTTGAACATCACCATTTTCAATAGCTATGTAAGAAATTACCAGAGGGTACCTGTATTATATTGTATTATGATATCTGGTTGGTGGTTTGGAACATGAACTTTATGACTTTCCAATCAGTTGGGAATAATCATAATAATCCCAACTGACGAGCATATTTTTCAGAGGGGTAGGTATACCACCAACCAGGAGATGTACTATGATACGATACGATATGATGTGATATGATATGATTCTGATTGATATAACAAGACTTCAATCATAATAATATTATAATATGATAGATTTATTTGTAGCATTCAATCACAGTAGTGTTTCCATGTTTTACAATACGTGCATCACATATTCCCATCCACCACTTTACGTGACGGACAGCCCATTCCTCTTGGGTGTTACTCATTCTTGCAGGCCGTCAGTGAGGGCCACGAAGGGTTCGGATTTGCTTAGAGGCCCGGTGACAGTGATGCTTCAGGTGGAAACACACCGTGGTTTGAAAACCCAGATGTCATGGGAGTATAATCGGAGAAAAGTGGCAGCTGGGAAACGCTAAGTCTGTGGCTCATGTTTGTTTGGGTTGGTGAATGATTATGACTTATCCAGATGTCATGGTGTTTTGACAACACATAGGGTTTATATAATCAGTTTAATCGTTAAAGATGGGGGTAGAACAAACAAGTAATGGGAGTATAATGAGATTATGATTGGATATGGGGTCAACCAACTGGGTGGGTATTTTAGTATAACATAGTACGTATAGTTTGCTATATCAATGCGGGTATATGAACCAAAACAAGAAAAGAAAAGGGTATCTCAGAGTGGCCATGCATCCTTTTCTATGTTGTGTGAAGTTGTCGGATGTGGTAAACTCAACAAGAACCCATCATTTCTGGTTCCCAAAAACATCGCTTAAGCTTGGATCAGGGCTCCTGGCATAGCACATGGACGCACCTGTTGGACCTCAGAAAGAATGCCATCCACAATGTGGGCCCCCAGCAGTTATAAGTTAGTTTACAATCCCATGGAACTATAGGCATAATCACAAATCCTACTTTGTGTATTTAAGTTATAAACCGATCTTAGGTATATCCATCACAAATCCTACTTTCGGGAGTTCTCTCTGGTAAACTAACAGTTCGCTATTGAACATGGCCATTTATACATAGTGGATTTACCCATTAAACATCGTGTTTTTCCATGTTTTTTTGTATGTGTACCAGGCCGGGTAAATCCTATAAATCCATAGTTAAAGCCCATGATTTCCATATATTTCCCATAGGATTTCTCATCTTTTTCCATATCGTTTCCAGGAAGTTAACCAATCTTGGTGGAGCCACGGAAATTCTCCAGATTGGACACGGAGATGGGGAGATGGTCCATTGTAACTATCCAAGATAGGTCATCCATTCGAATGATATAGGATAAATTAATAAATATATAATTGTTATCATATAAAAAAAATATACTATATTTATATTGATTTATTGTTATCGAATAATATAATAATCAATACCATATTTAAATCAAGAATTGGATTATCAAGTATTTAAAAAATATAATTGTGGGATATGGGAAACTCCAGCTTCTCTGGTTGGTGGTTTCAAACATGTTTCATTTTCCATTTCATATATGGGATGTCATCCTTCCCATTGACGAACTCATATTTTTCAAGATGATTAAAACCACCAACCAGTTCCTTTTGATATCATTGGATGGTTTTTTCAACTATCCAAGTATGATATCTATGGACTGGTTGTGATATCATATGAAACTCAGTTTGGTAATGATAACTCCGGAACTTATGATATTTATGATATCCATGGATTGGTTATGATATCATATGATATGTGTAACTCAGTTTGGTAATGATAACTCCGGAACTTATGATTTTTATGATTTTTGTGGATTGGTTATGATAGATTATATTTTGTGGATGTGGATTTTGATTATACTTTGGCTGATCTTAACTATAGGTACCCTAACCTGGCCGAAATGTTAAGATTTCGATAGGACAATTTTCCAGCTCAGCTTGTCACTAAGGGGAAACCCATGTTCTGCTGCACCTATACATCTCCCAATTTGTGCGCGGCGTGGAGGCTCATCTTGCCCACGTCCTTTGCGACGTAGGGAGAGTGAGTCCGATGCACTCACAGAGGATGCAATAAAGCGACAACCGCTTTGATTTCAACATGGTTTCATAACATATCTACTCCCAAACCGGTTCAGAAAAACAAACACTTAGAGGTTCAGGGCTAAATTGAACCTATTCAAAACCTGTTGAGGGTTATTCGTACTACACTTGACATTTATAGCAAACATATGGTTCCTTGCACTAGCCTCTGAAGGCCCTTTTTAATGAAATCAGTGACATCAAAAAGTCACTCTTATCCAAACGACAGAGGATCCAACGATTCGCATCTTCAGAGAAATTCAAAGAAACTCATCATCACTCACCTGCGAAGGGCGTTTTTAGTTGATTTTAAGTTGGTTTGAGTGGTAACATCAACCAGATACTCAAGAACATTCAACGCCATTTGGCATCACGTTAAACACCGCGGACGAAAGCCACGGATGAATCGCGCCCTGAGGGGATGTTGAAAAAGAGACCGTGGAAGTCGCTTTGTATTGCTTGCAATGAACACCCCGGATGAATAAACCATGGTAATCCATGGTACATATATATATATTGGTTTATTAATTAGGATGTTATTTTCCACATAGTGTTTACCACATGACTTGACAGCTCGTTTTGTATGGAGTTCCCAAATGTCCACTAAGAATGACCCAGAAGTAGTACACATCATGTACTATATCTTAATATATATATATATATATGAGCAGTTGATAGGGTAACATATCCAGTACATATATCTATCATACTCACTATATGAAACTATCTGCTCCCTATCATATATATCCACTATACATGAAACATATGAGCAGTGTTCAAAACCCAGCGTTGTTCAGCTGTTTGTGGTTGGGATTCTCTGGATGGATTGTGATAATCCCACTGCAACCTTGGTTTTTCATGGCTGTGTAGTTGGGGGGTGGTTACAGTTTGCTATGGAAAATAGCCCATTTGTAGTTGATTCACCCATTGAAAATGGTGATGTTCGATAGTTACGTTAGTTTACCAGAGGGTATATACCTCCCATGAGAGGGATTTTACTTGCAGTCGGTCACCTTTGACACAGCTGAAATTGCTGTATTTTTTGCGAAGTTGCCGCAGGTTGTCACCATGGGTTGTCAAAGAATGATTTCAACATATGTGAAATTTTGCATGGTTCACCACCACGTAGTTTCTTACACAGAGCATATTTCTAGCACAAGAAAATAGCAACCACAATTGGAAAGCATGGGGGAACATAGCATGGAATCTTAATATATATATATATTATGGAGTATATAGAATTATCTATCATTGACCATGGGGGAACATAGCATGGAATCTTGGAGTAAATTCTCCATGTCTCAGTGGACTTCGAGGTTTGAATCCATGTGAATCACTTGGTTTTGATGCCATAGCCATAGGATGCCATAGGTACCGATTCCATATATAAGGCCTATAAATAGAAGGCCTATGTAAGGGAATATCCCCACAAAATATGGCCAACCTTATATGGTACTAACGTAGCTCCATTTTGGGATCCTGGAATTCCCATTGATCGTAGCCTATTTTCTGTGATGCCGATATAATATGATTTCTTGCAAACTCAAAGTGATCTAAACTGACTGCTGTGCGCAATGGGGCACCTCACGAATTTCCATTTCGGCTCAGATACTTCGAACAACTCACCGCTGGGCGGCATTGAAACCGCTTGCCGCGCCACCACAGGGAGCCAGCCACGACTTCAGCTCGTCAGCTTTTGTCATGGAATCAAGCGGAAACAGTGGCCAGAATTTAGCAGTGAACCAATATCTGAAATGACGAGATTGATTAATCAAGAGTTTTTTTCAAGTCAACACTCATGAACTCACCTCATCATAGATGATTTATCTATCTATTATACTATCTATCTATAGATATTATCTACCATATATCCATAGATACTAACCACATCTCCACCATCCAACCCAAGAGACTTGCTCGCGGATCGCACGCCTCAAACGACACCCTCCCCGGCCCGAACGCGTCTCGGCATTCTTGGGACGCCACAGCAGCTTGGACTCTTGGACCATCGGTCAGTGGGTTAGTTCACCCCTAGTTATAGGGTTAGTATTCGAGAGTTTATTTATATCACATATGAGACGAGGTACGTTTAATTCTACTCATACTCATATGATTTTTGATCCCGCAAGTACATGTACTTATACATAATATATACCCATGTTGGAGTGTTTTGTTTAACATGTTGGAAAGGGTTTCAGAGTCAGGTTGTACACATATCCCCATCTATGCACCTAGTGCAGATCATTATATACCCAGTCAGTTTTGGGTTTTGCTAAGCTTTCAGCCAGTAAGTAAACAATTGGTTATATGTCATTATCCAGTTCCGAATCAATAATTCAATAGCTATGCAAATAAGGCCATCATGTATTCTGTATACCCTGATCAAAGCACCTTCTTAGGGTGTCTTGAAGTCTTGTACCTTCGAGAAGGAAGTGTTTCGATCCATAGGCACATAATATTATAATGATATATAGACCATCCAGACAGTCCGAAGAAAAGGCTACTTGGATGGTTTAGGCAGAGACAAATCCCATAAAATCTCATGAAATCCCATCAAATCACATAAAGTTCTATTAGAATTTCCACTAAAACTTAAAAAAAAGCTATAACATCATAAAACTCCCATACAATTCCTATAATCCCACAGAAAAAAAAACATTCAAACATCCCCAATTTCACCCTTCCCTTCCACGCTTTTTTAGGTCCATGCTGTCCGCCGGCGGCAGCGCCGCCGGCGCGGCACGGCAGAAGTCGCCTTTGGCCCTGAAGCCGTAAGAGGGCCCAGGATGTCGATTTTTGATGTGGATTTTATGGGGATTTCATGTGGAATGAATTGGATTTGAATAGGATGGAATATCATGGGTTGTTTAATGGTACTTATTGAAATCTAAGGCAATTTAATTGGATTTAATGAGATTTATATAATGGGATTTAGATAGCTAAGTTGGTAGTTTGGTAGCCATAAGTCCGTTAAGTAGCGTTTATGGCAAATATATAACGATAGTTTTTTTGGGGTAGAACTATACCAAGAAACATAACTTGGGCCACCATGATCAGAACATCAAGTGGGATGAAGCGTTGGGATTTTGGGGTTTCAACCGTCAGAAAGCTATGCTGCTTGGTTTGGAACATGATTTTTATCTTTCCATACATTGGGAATTTCATCATCCCAAATATATGGTTTTTATATGGTTTAAATGGTTTATATAATACTTGAAAAAATGGAGGTTCACCATACCCATTATTTCATATCTTTAATATATCCTTCCCTTCGGGTCAACACTATGTCATGTACTGCCAAAATGTTGACTCCAGAATGCCCGTAGTAAAAGCTGCAGCCGCGCTTTTGTTGGTGTTTTCTTGTTTTGGGGTGAACATTCACAGTTCAATTGGTTATCAGCCGTAGTTTGCTTTTGTTTGACCCCTAAAATTTCATATCTGAAGGTCAGAGGACGCCTATAAGTCCTCGCGTCCATGTGCGGGTGCATTGCCGCCAAGACACGTTGAGACGATCACAAGGTTGCACAACTTGATTGAGAGTCTTGGTGCCTACGTCAAAATTGTGATTGTAAGCCACATTCACGGCAGCGTTGTCAACGAGCAGAATCTTGTGACGGCAGTGCAGTATTCTCGATTGTCAGTGGATTGTGTTCTCATCACAACAGAGAGGACTGGTGAGTTGGGAAAGCTCCGTACTCTTAAGTCGGTCACTGACGGCCAGATCATCATCTCAGACTATTATCCGGAGATTTTGGCAGAGTTCCAGGACACTACTTGGATCAGTTGGCCAGCCTGAGGCTCCCTCTGGAGCCTTCAGCACATTGACGGCGCTATTGTTGGCACGCGTCAACTTTGGAGGTGACGGACCTGTCCACAACAGGCCCTCTTTTGACACATGTCCATCGAGGCAATGAAGTGAGAAACCAAAGCCAAATTTGGGTTTCTGAAACTTATGACGGTAGGTATTTGTGAGGATGTAAAGTGGCCCCACATGTTTGCTGAGTTTACGGGGATGCTTCAACCCATCGGCCCGTTGTTGTCGGTTTTCATGCGTCAAAATCCCAGGTCCTACCTTTTAATGGTGCTACAGGCCCCGCTGAAAGTAGGACTAACCAAGTGAGCATGGGAAATCCCAGTCTATGACGTGAATATCTTTCCTAAAATTGAGAAAGATGTTGATTCCATCGCCCAAGGCACACCCATCTCACACGGTTGCTTTATATAATTATATATATATATATATTCACTATATATCCCATTACATCGCAGGAGTACATCCCCCTGGTCCCCCTGTATTTCTGTCATAGTGGTTGCATCCCCATGAATGACTTCACCTTTGATGCTGGAAACATATTTTGAACGCCGATTCCTCTTAAGATTGCCGCCAATCTCGAAATCATCGAATCCCCAATGTATATCCTACTTTTTCCGATTTATATCCTACTAGTAGTAGTTGGATACTAGTTGTTGATCCTTACGTAGATGTACTCCAACTGCCCCCAGGGCAGCGTCACAAAGCTTTACCTTGGAGCGACTGGTCGAATGCTCACAGGCGGAGAGCCCGACTGGTGATCCAATTCTGAAATGTTAATTTCTCGGCATTGGGTTGATGGGTGATGGTTTGCATTGGAGGAACAACTTCGATCTTATCCTAATTTTGACCCCATTTTTCAGCAGTAATCAACAGTGTCCTTGACTTCCCCGCTTGTAAAACCCCTGTAGAATCAGGGATCATGGGTGATGTTATGACTGTATTACTTGCGCCTACAGGTTCCACCCCCTAGCAGTGTTCAAAACCCTGGATGAATTTCTTCCACGGGTCTATACTATCCAATGTAAGGATTATCATGATCTATGATTGGAATTCTTGAATTAACCAAACGTTGCTTCAGAATTTTCAACACAAATTCCAATCATAGATCATTGGATCAAGACATTAATTTCATGGTCTATATGGATCTATGTCTATGTACGGATTTTCATGGAATTCGTATTCCGGGTATTCAACACTCGTGAAATCAACGGGTCTCCATCTCGAATCAGGATGAGCTGCTGTCGCAGCTCCGGGAGTTGAAGGTGCAACGCTGGGAACGCGGGGTCGGCAGCCCAGAGTCGAAGAGTTGCGTGGGGAATAAAGAAACCATGTGTAGCTGAGGATATGAACAGACTAATAGAATCTATTTGGTATATGAATAGGGATACATGATACGAATTTAATTTTATTTATATAATATGGACTAACCATATAAACTTCAATTCATTTGTTGGTTGATAGGGACTATTAGGGACCAATACCTGAGGATATGAACAGACTAATAGGTATATGAATAGGGATAAAAATAGGTATTGATATATGATTACTAGGGAGATGAATAGGGACATGAACAGGGATAGGGATAATAATTGGAATATATATATGTGACAAGATTTACAGGGGTATGAATAGGGATATGAATAGGTGTATCAATAGGGATGGTAATAGGGATTAATAGGAATACAATAAACAACACTTCCATGTAAGAATAATGATGGCGATGACGGCGATAACAGTAGAATGTTTGTATATATTAAATCAGACGTTGTTACATGATATTCGATGTATGTATTAAACACCAAACATACATACGTATGTATATAGATATACATGTATAGAATCTAAAATTAAATCACTATATATATTTATATATACATATTTATGTCTATATATATAGTTTAAAACATGCATATATATATATATATGTATTTAAAATGCATATATAATCATAAATTTATATATATATATATATAAGAATCATACCATGGCAGTTCAAAACTATTCCCTTAGACTCTTTGTTCTCTTGGGAATTTGTTTGATAAGAACATATCATCACTAGAAGTTACACTAACTTAGCGGGGGAGATGGGAACCAACCAGATATAGACATGTGGATAAATGTTTGATTATATATAATATACAGTTTTGTTTACATGTATATGTCATAATGATCGTACAAATAATCATACACATAATATATCATAACATGATTATATTTGTGTAGTTTCTTGGCAACGGTACTATATTCTTATATAACTATGTTAAATATATATATATATATATATATATATTGTATGTATAAATCCATGTAGATATGAAGCTGGGTGCAGTGACTACTCAAGGTTAGTATAACTTGCTTACTAGGGATGATGGGTTTTTGTTCTAAAATCTACGAATGCGGGGGAATATCAACCAACCATTCTATTGGAATCCTTGGTGCTGTATGGCTTTGCCCATACATGGAGATTTCACTCGGGATCTATTCCATTTCAAAGTTCTAAGTAGTTTATAAACCCACCTACAGCTGTGACATAGATATGGACACCTATCATGTGTAGTTTTTTTTTGGAAAAAAATCCTGTTTCCTCCATGTTGGGGGCGATCCTCTTGTGCTTAAGGCTGCTACCTCATGGCATCCTGTGCTCAATCGCTTCGACAGCATTCTGGCCGTCCCTGGGCGCAGATGTTGCCAGGTGGGTTGGGTTGTCCCAGGATGGTAATTTCCATCATCAATAATTCTGGGTAAATTTCATCACGACCTCACTGTTCTCCCGAGAACTGGAATCATGGTTAATAACGGAAATCATCCCCAAATGGCCGCAAGATTCAGTTTAGTGAAATACTATAATTTACCCAGATAATTCTAAATAAATATGGTAAATCACCATCAAATATGGTTATTTTTGCTGGGCAAAGATCATGAACATGTGGTTAAAACAAGAATGAGCCATCCCCCAAATCACCATAGGTAGGATGTCAACACCATCTCCCAATGGGGACTTCTGTCTGGTGATTTGTTGGGTGATGCCGTGAAAAATGAATGATTTGTACGATTTGTTCGGCGCTTGAAATTCTACACCAAACATTAGTCCAGAATTGGCAAACATGGTCACCAAGAATTCAAGTTACAAGTTGGCGACTTGGCGAGTTGGTAGATCGGGATGATCCTGTGGTTTACCAGGGCTGTAAGCCACTTGACCAAATTCCTATGGTAACATTAGGGATCTGCGGAAAGCCTTCCTGGATTATCTTTGAGGAAATGGAACCCACACATGACAAGAAAATACCCTGCGGCAGTACCAAACCATTTTGGATGTATTGGAATCGCCAAGCTGCAGATGATTCATTTGGAAATGTTGGGCGTGAATATCAACATGTTCCCGGATTTCTTGTGTTTCACTTGCTTATATGTCCGCACTAAAAAACCAGTTTTAAAGTTTTTGTTCGGGTCATATTCCCATGATTTGATGGTTTCCCATGGTTTACAGCATGGATTTTGATATAAAAAAAGGCCTCGCCCATTTTGATGCATCCTACATGATCCAATCACACTCAAAAAAATCATTTTATGTGTAGCCAATGTTCGTCAGTCTTTCAGGGTATAACATTTGCATAGGGTTTTAAATTCCATATCCGTTGTTTTGTTTTGATGGGCTTATAACTTGGATCTTTTAAATCCTTAAAGGTTCATACCCTATGGATCAAAACACTTCCTGAGCAGGAACTTAAGCCACTAAATCATACCGTCATTCCCGCTAGCACACATCATCACACATCATCACGATGCTCAAGAAGGAGATGGAAATACCACGGCGCGCCCGGCACACCAACAAGGCACCCGCAGGGTGATACCTTCCACAGGTGACTTCGCTCGGTCCTCGGCCAAGTCCCACTGGTCCCCAGCGATGGCCACGTTCTGGCCCTGGCGAGGCCATTTCAAATCAGTCAGTGACTTTCACGGGAACACTCGTTGATCTGCATTTTTGGCTGAGGCTGGAGGGTTGACCTCCATTTTTCCGACAAAAATGCTAAGTCAAAACATAATTCCCAAGTTACGGCGTTATTTATGGCGCACGCACGGCATAAATCCACGTACGGAGTGGGATTTGATGCTGAGTGGTGCAACAAGCCCACAGCAATGCAGTGGCAGGCAGTGGTGATGTTGGTGCAATGCTGTCTAATCCTCACTGGTGCTTAGCAGGGAATTTTCGGGAATGATCCATAATCACTAGTAATAATCATCCCAGCACCCCCCAGCAACCCATCCAGTCCCTACTAAGCACGAGTAAGAATCATATGCCAGGACCATCATCACTTTTTAAGAAGCTACTTGACAGTACTTGGTGGGTGCAGTTCCAGTTGTAAGCGGTGAAACAGATCCATAATTATAGGGGCCCAATATTCCAACTTATGGAGGTTATTAAACCCATGGTTGTATCCATTATTTTTAAATCTTATTAACCAGAATTAAACCTTATGACTGGTTCATTATTAGTGTTATTGCAATTAGCTTCATTCTTATTAACCATTCTTAACCACTATGAAAGGGGTTATGTATGGCTAGTAAATCTCATATAATGTTATTTTATATTATTTTCATATACCACCAAAAAAGGGGAAATATGACTGGTTCATTCTTAACCACTAGATATATCATGCAATCTCACATCCATTGCTCGTCCCGGCACCCAGGCCTACGCCGATCCTGCGTCACGCGGAGCCGATGGAGCCCCGGGCGAGGACTTGGTGGTGGAGGTGCCTTATAGGATGGTGAAGCTGGAGATGATTAGACTATATGGATAACTGATTGGTGGTTTGGAACATTTTTCATCATTTTCCATATATTGGGAATGTCATCATCCCAACTGACGAACTCATATTTTTCAGAGGGGTAGGTGGTTTCAAACATGTTTTATTTTCCATAATATATGGGATAATCATTAGCCATTGACGAATTGACGAACTCATATTTTTCAAGATGGTTAAAACCACCAACCAGGAATATATGGATAGTCATTAGCCATGGATATTGGAAGTATAAAAATGGATTATAATGGAAATAATTGGATATCATAATGGAAATAATGTATTAGAAGCTGGATCATAATGGGGTTATAAACATATGGAATATAATGGATGTATAGCCATGGATAATCATTAGTTGGATGGTGGATAGCCATTGATTACAATGGGAATATCATAGGAATGATTGGGATTTATAATCGAAATACCCCTCCAATAGCCATTTCATCTAATACTTAAATGGTAGCCTCCCAATCAAACAGCCGTTTAGTTTTTTTTTAAATCCAGGGTTGACATGAATGGGAATTATTGGAATTATGGGAATATCATAGGAATATCATAAGAATTGATGGGATGAATATAGACTAACTGGATTGGTTTCGGGAAAATCGTCCCGGAAATCCTCTGGTGAAAAACCCGTGAAATTTAGGAGTTTCCGGTTTCCTGTTTTCCCTTGGACCATTGTAATGATTTAGCTTTGAAAAATGACTTTTAGTTTCATGGTGATTTTACCATTAAACTTAAAATAAAATGGTGATTAAAATGTAATATATAGACCCATTTAATCTACTGTAGATTCACATGGCCCCCATTGAAGTATGTTTTGACTCAAATAAACTCTAGTTAGCTTAAATATTTAACTATAAACCCTAGTTAAATTAACATAGGCCCTAGGCCAAAGGGGGTTGAAAGATTTGTTTCCACTATTTTTTGCCTATTTTCAAGCTCTATGTCAATTTGAGGGTACCTATCAAAAATATGTGACTTTCATACGACGAAAATGATGACATTAAGAGGATGCAAAGGGATTCAACCATCAAAATGTGAATTTGACATGTTGGTTTACTCTTAACATGGTGATTGTTATTGGGATTTAAGCATCAACATATCAGGATATTCAGGATTTAATGGGAGTTGGATATACTTGGTCCCAGGCAAGTAATAAGCATATTATACCCCAGTTTTTTTAAATTATGGTTTTACCATTTTTATACCCCAGCCATCGTCAATGGTTTATAATTTTATTGGCCAAAAAAGGGATTTTACCGGGCTTATTTTTCCCCATTTACGATGCCTGGGATGCGCATCCAAGTGAAGATTACTTATTGTTTTTTCTTCTAACGAGTTAATCCACCACTTGGGAAATCCATACTACTATATTTTTTTTTTGGGGGGGATGGTTTTTCATACATGGTTCAAGTCAAAAGTGTGTTTTGCCATCACAACTCCTCTTGCTTCGTGGCTGTTTCGGTGGGTGAACTGGGTTCCCATGGGATCCAACTTGGTTGCTATCCTTTGGAGTATAACAGAAAATAACAATGTTTCTGGGTAAATTTCATAACGATCTCACTGTTCTCCCGAGCCCTGGAAATCAAGGTTTTTATAGGGAAATCATCCCAAAATGGCCGCAAGATTCAGGTTAGTGAAATATTATAATTTAGCCAGATGTTTAAGAGGTAGATCATCCATAAACGTGCAACAAAAATCCTTAGCAACCTGTTTTGAGTAGCAGTATATCAAGGGATTCACAGCAAGTTTGATTTCCTCCATGAAAGTGTTTTAGTTCTTGTCTCTTGGTTCCTATATGGCCGTATACCAATTATAAATGGTTATAAGTTATAACTGGTTATTTCTATGGGATTATACATTCCATAAATGGGATTATCAGTATGTATAACTGGTATTTCGGGCCATAACCCCCCAAACGATAGCAAAGTTGGTGCACGTAACTTGAGTTCATGTTACAAACCAACGCAAATACCCTCTGGTAATTTAATCTAGCTATTGAGAATGGCACATTTATAGTGGATTTACCCATTAAACATGGTGATTTCCCAGTTCGCAAGCTGTTAATTTAACCAGAGGGTAACCGGGCAATCTTCACATCTGGGCCTTGGCCAGGTCCTTCGGGTACTGCACGACGTGGTCTACTTGCATCAGGAGTTGAAAGGTCGGATCGGTGGAGCAGCGTTTGGCCTAGAAATGGGGCCTCCAAAAGCGAGGCATTTTTGGCCATGGAGGCCATGGTAAATTCAGGATCTAACCAACTTACCAAACATTGGATTCTTTACGTCATGTTTTCATAGGCTGTTGGTTTGTCACTGCACTCAGCGGAGTTTCACTGTTGTACCATGGGCCATCGAAGTGTCAAGCCATAGGATGAGATGTTTGTTTGTGCTCAGACGAAGTTCTTTGATTGACTGTACCGTTGGAATGAGATGAGTATATATATTCAGTATTGTATAAATAATATAGATATGTTGAATACGATTCAGACATACAATGAGATGCGATAAGATTTCAGGTACGGATGAAATAAGTAATTCGTTAATAGATGGGATGCAGTGCATCCACTCATGATTGGGAGATATTCACGATGGCTCGGACCGCAGCCCATTCTGAAGAAGCGGATTTTGTCCAGTGTCTTCCAGGTTTCTTACCTCAAAATGCATGAATAGTGTCATCATATTCATAGAAATCTATGTGATGATAGTGACATTTCTTCCAGTTTTCTTACATAGAGCATTATTATCTACCCCAGCTACTTACCATTCACCAATTGGAAATCTCATCCCAGATGTTTCCCGAAACCTGCCGCAATCACGCTCTTGGAACATGTTTCACTCTCGACAAAGTGAAAAACCATGTTGTCAAGGTTTTCCAGCCACTTTTTGAGGCACCGGAAGGAGGTTTAGACATAGAACACTGATCATTGGACCATAGAATCTGTTCAGCGACACCACTTTGCAGCTGCGCCATGGAGAACAGGCCCGTGAGCGATGAGGTGGCTGACCGATCCATCAAGCTTGAGGTCTCTTTGCCAAGTGGACGGTGTGAAACTGTTGTGGTCTCGCAGGTTGGCACCGTTGCTGACCTGAAACTAGCTGCACAACGGTCTTTTGGGCAAGGTTTCCTGAGGCTTATTGCCCGTGACGGACGCCTTTTAGAGCCGACGTACCCCCTGCCACTTTCTGGACTGCAAGATGGAGACAGCCTCATTGCTGTTGCATCGCGGCCAAAGATAGCTGCAATCAAGAGTGCGTTTGCCTTGTGGTGTCTGGGAGGTGATAGAGTCGTCACATGGGGCGATCCATACTATGGTGGTGACAGCTCCAGAGTCCATCATCGACTGCAGAATGTTCAAGAGATTTGTGGAGCAGGCGATGCTTTTGCTGCCATTTTGGCAGATGGAAGTGTGGTCACCTGGGGTCAAGCAAGCACTGGTGGTGACAGCTCCAAAGTCCGGAATCAGCTAAGAAATGTTCAGCAGATCTGTGGCTCAGGCTCTGCTTTTGCTGCGATTTTGATGAATGGCACCGTGGTGACATGGGGTGCAGAACACTGGGGCATCAACAATAGCGGTGACAGCTCCAGTGTCCAAGATCAGCTGCGGAATGTTCAGCAGATTTGTGGCGCAAGATCTGCTTTTGCTGCCATTTTGGCAGATGGAAGGGTGGTGACCTGGGGCAAAGAACGTGGCGGTGGTGACAGCTCCACAGTGCAAGATCAGCTGCAGAATGTTCAGCAGGTTTTTAGCACAGACTGTGCTTTTGCTGCCGTCTTGAGAGATAGAAGTATTGTGACGTGGGGCGATCCAAACTATGGCGGTGACAGCTCCAGGATCCAAAATCAGCTCAGGAACGTTCAGCAGATTTGTAGCACAGACTCTGCCTTTGCTGCGATTTTGGAGGATGGAAGGGTGGTGACATGGGGTAATGATGACCATGGTGGTGACAGCTCCGGAGTTCACAGTCAGCTCAGGAATGTCCAGCAGATCTGCGGCACATGCTTTGCCTTTGCAGCAACCCTGAGAGACGGAAGTGTGGTGACATGGGGCCATCCAAAGTATGGTGGTCACAGCTCCAGAGTCCAAAATCAGCTCAGGAACATTCAGCAGATTTGTGGCACAGACTCTGCTTTTGCTGCCGTTTTGGCAGATGGGAGGGTGGTGACGTGGGGCGATCGACATGGTGGTGGTGACAGCTCCAGGATCCAACATCAGCTGCAGAATGTTCAGCAGATTTGTAGCACAGACTCTGCTTTTGCGGCGATTTTGGCAGACGGGACAGTGGTGACATGGGGCAATTCATCCCGTGGTGGTGATAGCTCCAGAGTCCAAGATCAGTTTAGCTACATCTAGGCGTATTTCAGGGCAAAAAGAATTGCTCGGGAGTGATGGGGATGCCATATGGGAGAGGCGTTCAGAAGGATGTTTCCTATTTTTTCTTCTCTCCGTGTATGTGTATATATATATATATCAGTACATATATATATATATATATAGTATGTGTATATATCTAATATTATCTAATACTATTATATTTAAAGAAATACATGTGTGTGTGTCATCAAAGCATCTTGTTTTATGAGTTGATTACAACCAAAAC
>Ga0126342_10006438_pt1 | contig 20809 bp, 16 predicted proteins | sample Cyp1metagenome_FD_92528 | JGI IMG/M metagenome (GOLD analysis project Ga0126342, IMG submission 92528) | Coral microbial communities from Lord Howe Island, Old Settlement Bay, Australia - Cyphastrea 1 metagenome | ecosystem: Host-associated > Invertebrates > Cnidaria > Coral ...
CCCTATATAATCCTATATAATCCTATATAATCCTATATAATCCTATATAATCCTATATAATCCTATATAATCCTATATAATCCTATATAACCCTATATAATCCTATATAATCCTATATAATCCTATATAATCCTATATAATCCTATATAATCCTATATGGGTATGGATCAATACCTATAGATACATTTTAGGGGGATGAACATCCATAAATCCCAGCTATTTTGATGTGAACTACAGGGGTACAAGGTTTTGACACATTGCCATATAAATATATTTATGTGTATATATATAATAATAACAATAAGAAGAAGAAGAATAGTAATAATAAAAATAAATGTATATGTAAATCACTACATATAATTTGAAATACACCCACGATCACGCACGTGCACACGCATATATGCATTTATTTATAATGTTTGGCATATTACATAGATAATCATAGAATCATAGATATATGCGGTCACATGGGGCGTACAAAAATATCCACTTTATGCCAACGGTCTGGTACTGGGCCACACATGGGCCACACTGGGCCACAATTTGCCACACATGGAAACCTCCCTCCAAGCTGCATTCTGATCCAACGTCGTCACGAATCTAATTAGAACTCACTTGCTCAAGGGTTGTCTGAAAATCTGAATTGCTGAGTTTCAGATTGAACTTTCTTTGGGCAAGCAAATTCACGGAAGTTATGGGTCGGATCAATTGACTTACAGCAGCGGCGAGCAACCAATCAAGGTGATGCTTGGAAACTATCAACACCTGGGTTTGTCTGGAAGCAGGATACCCCAAAATCTTAGTCTTGACTGCACGTTTGCCATGTTTTACTTCCCATTTCGGGGGTCATACAACTCTGCCGCACAAACAAGTCGGTCAATTCCTCCTCCCCATGCTGTAGCTTACAATTTACAACTCCTGTCCTCAGCACACTGACCTATGGCCTCGCAGAGTCTCAAAATCACAATCATAACCGCCCGCCAATGCATGGCATGGATCATTGCAAATCATGGACTTGTGAACCAGAATCCTTCACGCTCCTGAAACATATGAGCTCTGAAAGGCAACCACAGTAAGCAATAGGAAAAAGTGTTTGTTGTTTACCATGGGATTTAGTTTTGTGACCAATCTTTTGGACAAACCAATATCATCATATTGTTGATTATGTCCAATTATACACCCACTCAATTCCCACTATGGTTGGCTTGCATTCCCCTATTTGTGTTGGTTCAATCCATTATTCTTAATGAAATCCCCTGATATGTTCCATCATATGTCAAATCATTATACATATAAACAGCTTAAGAACGATTGTTCATTGGTGAAATCCTTAGATTTGATGCTTGATTCCCATGTTCCTACACAGCTGTCTTGGCGAAACCATGGGCCAAGTCCAAGGTTGCTGTACTATGTACACCATGGGGCCCGCTCAGGGGCTGGCCTACCACGTTGGTCAGCTGAATCTCTGTCTTTTTCGGTGCGTTTTGACCATCAAACACCTCCACTTCAATTGAAAATAGTATTTACCTGCTATTGAACACATGGAGTTAGAGTTGCCACGTTGGTTTACCGATATGTAACCTGCAAATTGTGTAGAATTTCTGGGCACATCAAAAGGAGAGAGTATTTAGGTAGAACTGACCTTGTAATAATGTGGATGATTACAATCCAGAGATCATGTTGGCAACCATTTGCAACAACGTCAACCTTGGATTAAAATGGTACCTCCCAAATCAAGCAGCCCAGGGAAATGATGATTGCAAGTTTTTGTATATATCAACAATCCTTTTCTTGGTGCTCCAAAACACAATTTGTCGCCCGTGTTGTATAATCTATGTGTGTGTGCGCGCAACATGTAACGTATTTGTCTATGAATCCTTATGAATCTGTCTATATACCAATCAATTCATCTAAATCAACATTTTGAAAGAGTTTGTGAAACTTCTGAGATCCTTTTGGTAACACACTCCTTCTTGATGGGTACAGCCGAAGGCCTTGCCTGCAGTGCACATGTCTTCGGACATCGCATCCGCGTTCGGACCTGCAATGGCCTTCCTTGCATGGGAAGGCGCGTCCAAGTGCCATAGCCCTACCCATTTGTTGGTGGATTTTAATAGTTGAGTTCCAAACAGAAACTATAGAAACTATAGATGAAACTGGGTTCTAAAAAAACCAATCGTCTATCTTTGAGTTTTGAACGGTATCTTAGACTTTTCGAGTCTTAAAAAACACCAACACCTCCAAACTTGTCCATCTTGTCCGCCATCTTGCAGCTCAGAAACGCCAGTGCAATCACAGCCAGATCGCCGAGGGAATCGCAGGTAACCTGCCCTCAGGGCCTGAAATCTGGCTCTTGGGATTCAAAACCTCGCGGACCAGGGGACCGTGGAATGATTTGGAATGTGGTAACCCTGCTCCCGGGACCCATAGAAAGAAAAGAAACACATAGAAACACCAGAAATAGTTGAAGTAAACCATCCAGGTTGGTGTTGATTCATTGTTTTTAAAGTGTTCCCTGCACATCAGAGAGAGAGAGGGAGAGAGAGAGAGAGAGAGAAAGAGAGGGAGAGAGTGCATGTCTATGTATGCTTGCTTACACCACCCAAATATGGTATTTGCAAGAAATGACCATATGCTTGTATAACAAACACAAGTGCACGTCTTTACTGAGACACCTCTGTATATTCCTTCATCAAAGCCACCATTCAACAAGATCTATCCGGCAACATGGCCAATCTTAGATACCTTGCTACCCTTCACCGAGGTTGACCCATGTTATTTTTCGTAGTTAAGTATACAATCTTAAATTCCCATGTTTTATGAAGAACCCCGCATGTTATGATAGTGACTGTGATAGTTCTCCATAGTGCATGATACGGAACTCACTTCGTTCAGTTGTTCATTAACCATCATTAACCTGCCATAAAACCATAACATCCCATAACATCCCATAACCTAGACCATCATTAGCCATCATTTACCATCATTTAAAATTATTTACCTGCCATAACCCATAAGCTAGACATAGCCAACTTAATTACCCAGAAGATTTACCGCAGGAATCTTCAGCCAACTCACATGATTGGCTGCTTGGGAGTGAATTGGTTCCACACTTTCTCCTCCTCAGCAGTGACGGCACCTCACGGCCGACAAACGGCCGGGCCGCAAAACGGGTGGAAGCGGCAAAAAAATGTCTGATTTGTTTTTTTGGTGTGTGCGGGCGGGTGTTGCATATGTAAGTTGTTATTTATATAATATATATATAATATATATATATACATATATGATGGCACATAAATGTAGGAACATCAGAGAATATAGTAAATCGCTGCCATTGTGCGCAGCCATTTTAGATGTTCCATGTGAAACGTTGAGGGCTTTTTTGTAATCCCTGGAGCTCCAAGGGGAGCTCCTGCACCTAGCAAAACAACCCTATTTTGATTGCATTGCCCGTATGCTCCATGTATATTTACCTACATGACTGGGCCATTTATGGGGTAAATGTTGGTAAATGTTCCATACATGGAGCAATTGGGTTGTAGTATCTCATCTCTAGTAGCGATTGTGAAATCCACAATGCATCTAATTTGTGATGCTTAAACCACTATTGAAATATCAGGGTTGCTCCCAACACCCCATAACACCCCAGATAAAAAGGGGGAAACGTACTAAATATATCAAGATAAAATGATGTAAAATGACCAATTTTCCCCAAGAGCTGTTATCATTTACCATATCTACCAATAATGGAGGAGCAACCCTGATCGTGGCTGGCTAAATCACAATTGTTGTTTGTTGAATCCAAATTTTGCTGCGGTGAGTTCCTATTTTGTTGTTTGAATCTGACTGCTCAAAAATGATTTTTGAAAATTCCCGTTTTTTGTTGGTATTAAAAATGTGACATCTCCATTACTACTGGTTACCCTCTGGTTATGTCAAAATAGCTATTGAAAATGGCCATAGAAATAGTGAGTTTTCCCATGAAAAATGGTGATTTCCCATAGTTATGTAAACGTTTACCAGAGGATAAAACCCATTCCCATTAAACCACCATATTCCCATAAATTCCCATTAGATCCCATTAAAATGTCAGTTTACCAGAGGGTATACAAATCCGCAACTGAGGTTGGTAAACCTGCATGAAGATCGTTTTTCAGAAATCGCCCAGTGACGGACGCCGCCATGGTATCCACCAATTGCGCATCTTCTCACCACGCCATCGCCCACAATCACCCTGGCTTTTTGGATGACGACCCGGCCTGGTCAACGTTTACATAACTATGGAAAATCACCATTTTTCATGGGAAAACTCACTATTTCAATGGCCATGTTCAATCGCAAACTGTTGACATAACCAGAGGGTAGCTCTCATGGCTCCACTTACCATGGTGAAAAAGCGTCCAGCCTGAGGCGGTACCACCGGGAGTTCGTGGGAAAGTGTGGGAAGATCAAAGTCACGGCCGCCGTGGCCCCGTTGCGCTCAAGGCGCTCCACCTTGCCGTACCACCAGCCGAAGGGACTGCCTGCAGGGTGAGGGTTGAAGTCACTGTGCGCACACACACGCACATTTATGTATACATATGTATATATATATATATTATACACATGAAATAGATTAACTGTCGATCTATCTGCCTATCCTATCCTATCTTATCTTATTTCATCTTATCTTATGTATCTATCTATATAATGTAAAAATAATGAATCATGATTAATCATGTGGAATCTGTTCTGTGCAAGGTTTCACTTGCAGCAGCCAATCATAGATGGCCTCTGGTCTTGTGCATGGAAGGTGTTTTTATCATTTCATCGGATGAAACATATTTAAGTGCTCAGCAAAGGTGGCAAGATTGTGTGGCCTACAATTCATACTGTATTAGATGAAGTTCTTCACCAGATTCTATGTCAAGGAGAACATTCAAGAAATAGAGTGGCTGGTTTGGTATACCATTCATTGTTGATGTTGTTATATTACATGTGTATATATAATCTATATATATGGTGTATATACATATATAATTATATATATATATATATGTATATATTATTGGGAGTCCGGTAGTAGACTTTCATCTTCCAAACCCGTGTTGTATTGAATCGCTCGATAAAGAGAATAGACATGGAAATGCTGATGACGGTGATTTACAGATTGACAATGATCACAGTGCTTAAAAAACATGATCCTGGCCTTTTTGAGGGCATTATCCACAGCAACAATCTAAAGTTAAAGGTCTGCTGGCTACATCCCCAATTGAACTGATTTATAACCCCAAGTCCCAAATGTTGTTGGATGCTCCTGCGTCCCCTGCTGTAAACTAAAAGCCATGGCAATTGTGAAACCCTGTTTTCACAGAAAAAAACGAGCGGCTCAACATTCTTGGGCTGGGAATGTCCATTTGCAAAGTTGGATCACTTCCCATTTGTGGTGCGATGGGCCCCTGTCTTTTTCAGGTCTTGCAATGAAATCTCCCGTCTTACTACTTAAAATCCTAAATTCTTCTTGGACGAATCATCATTTTTGTTCGTAAATCCAAATGTCTTGATGCTTCATCCCACCACTTCTGAGGATGAATCTCCAGTTTCTGGTGCGTTTTAACCGCTTTAATTAAACATAATATGAAACTAACTTGCAATTCGCTGCACGGCTTTGTGAATTTAACAATTCCTCGAATTTTTGAAGTCTCGCAGGCTAACCTCCAGGGTTTTCAAGCCCCAACCCTATCCGGTTTTCTCAGGAAGTGGCCCATCTGCATCTTCCACTGCAGCTCAACACCTAGGCAGGTGAAGCCAACAAACAAGTTCATCAGGGAGAGTGACGTGAAGCATTGATTTTGTTGGTTCATCTTGGATCTGGTAGTCAAACATTGCAAGCTGGAAAATCTAGAAAATCCTATGGAGTTTAATGGGAAAATCATCGAAAATGGGGAGCTGTTTCATTGCCATGGCTGATTACCGGATAATATTTCTTTCTCAAGAAATTGAGGATGACAGTAGTTACCCTCTGGTAAACTAACATAACTATGGAAAATCACCATTTTTCATGGGAAAATTCACTATAAATGGTGATTTTCTATAGCTACACATGGAGATTTCACCAAAAAAAAAACATAGCGCAATTCCCTGCAAAAAGCCGCAGCGAGGGGCCTTGTCCCAGCGCCACACCATCGTATCCTTTCAACACTCCTTGGATACGAGGAAAGCCGTTGGATCCACCAAGATATGGGTATGGGTATGGAACAACTTCTACCCGGCCTGGTAAACGTTTACATAACTGTGGAAAATCACCATGCGATTTTCATGGGTGAATCAACTATTTCGACTGGGCCATTTTCAATGGCTATTTTGACATAACCAGAGGGTAAGGAAAATATTGTGGTGGTGTCGACCGCGCTAACATCCCTTGGCAGCAAAATGCAGACTCGGGAACAGTTAATCTCTCAAAAACAGTCGAAATCGCTAAATCCATTCTTGCTTTCTACTCGAACACTTTGGGGCTCCCCAATTTCATGCCCTGTCTCCCGTTTCCACATCAGTCTCGACACTGTAAGGATAGATCTCAGCGGCACCAGGGGGCGCAATCTCTGGCTGCAGTTGATCTCTAGCTGTCCCGGCAGGACAAAACCGCAAACGATGCTTCTGCTCCGCCGGGATGCGTTCGGGCTGCCTCAAGCAGCGGATAAGGGGGTGGATCCCATGTGGGGAAACCCCTAATAAAATGATCGGAAGACCAAGGCTAACATCACCCGAGCACAGTACATATGCGAAAAAAGAATCTGCAAACGCAGAACTTTACCCAATAAGCTATGTATATAAATATAAAATATCAAATGTTATTTTTAAAAAGTTATATATAGCAATAGAGAGAGCTAATTGAAGTGTACGCCTGATAGTTTGAAGTATTTAAAAATTGTCGGGCGTCAAACTGCGACATTCTCAACAAATACCATGGCTATTCAGAACCCGTAGAGCTAGAACTCCAAAGCCTTGGAGAACCCGAGGCCCCATGTGTCCATTCTACCAAGCAGCACGTGACTTGCGCTGACATAGTTGGCAACATATGATTTGCTACCTCAAACGTTGTGACCAAAACTGATGGGTGCTGGGCGTGTAAAAGACCAAGACTAGTAATCTTGATGATTCTGGGTTTCACGAACATTGCTATTAAACTAAGAAGTTTTAGTTGTCCCTGCCAAAGAAAGGATGGATAAAGATCCACCATGCTTTGCAAAAATCCGGAAAAAAACTAATGTTAGTAAAGCAACCATAAACCACTCATATTTTGATGGTGTATACGCCGTTTATATCCGTTTATGGTAAAATTGGGGATGGTTGAGTATTGCTTTACCATGCTTTACCAACAAAAGTTGGCCCATCACCCATGGCGACTCTCGGCGACTAAGGTCGCAGCTGTGTTCCCAGGACACCTGCGGCTGAGACTAGCCATGGGTCGGATCAACAGAGCTGAGACATAGCTTTAACCCAGTAAAACACATTGAAACATACCCATAGGATCCATGGTGCTGGTATATATGCTAACATGACTGGGGTATATTGATGGGATCCATGTTACCATATATAGCAGCACCATGGATCCTATGGGATACTAAACCCTCGTTTTTTTTTGGCCATGGTTTCCAAGCCGTGCCCTTTGCGGAACGCCATTTTTTTTCTTGGTTTCGCCTTCGCCACCATACAAGACATGGAGAAGCCAATCTTCTTCTCCCGATCCTTGGTACCCACCGGCATCAAAGAGACATGTTCTAACAAGAGGTTGGTAGCTTATGATAGGTTTATATGTCAATATACATGATCATATGGGGGGTTTCCATGGGTTTCCATAAATGGGGGTAGCTGGATTGTTTAACAATCCTATTTTAGGAAACCTCCATATCAGTAAACTCAATCTCCCTCTCTCTGTGCATTAAGCCCTGCACTGCGGCAAACCGGATGAGCAAGCTCAAATTCATAGGTGAGAAGAAAACATGTAGAACATATATCTGGGTAAATTATAATATTTCACTAACCTGAAATAAGGCCATTTTGGGATGATTCCCCTTATTAACCATGATTTCCAGTGAGGTCGCAGTGAGGTCGCAGTGAGGTCGTTATAATTTAACCAGATATATAGATTGGTGGGTCCAATACGTTTGGTTGGTGCATTTGATTGCACACTGAACATGTTTGAATCGCATCCATTCAAGAAATGGATGAAAGGAAAATCTACCTGGGCCATGTTGAGCTGCAATTCTATATATGGTTCTATTGATTTTGATATACCTTAAGTATTCCCAAAAGATATAAGATTTCCCAAACATGGGTCCAGTACTGGGTCCAGTTCTATATTTTCAGGGTTGAAATCATGGTTTTTTGTAGGTCTTCCACCTACAATCTACTGTACCAAGGCTCGAAAACCTCCAGAATTTCCTCACGTTTGCCCAAGCACATCTGCCGGTAGAGAGCCTGATGTGTTGGGAGCTACTGAGCTACCCATCCCAAAATGATGAACGAATATCCAGTTGTTGGTTGTAGAGGGGAAAAGCCAGAAAAGGATCGCCGAAGCATTCCGTCAAGAATCATGATTCGAAGGAAACATCTGGGTTTGCCTGAACATGTTAGAACATGTTAGATACTGTAAAAACGAAAACAACGGTGTATAGAAAAAACCTTCATGTTACCATGATTCAATGGCCGTTCCACTGGGCCATCATGGGCCAAAAGTCACGACCCAAATTGGCCGCCTCCCAGTCGGTCTCAAGCTTCCGGGGTTCATAGGATAGAGCTTCATAGAAGACAGGCCATTTCTCCTGGGGATCTGCAGGACCTGCAGGACCAACTTTATTGACTACCAAACATGGGGATCCGTTGGGTTCATGACGGTTCATGGTAAAAAAAAAACGCCAATGTAACGCTACTTTCCAGTGCACCATGACATGGCATTGCATTGCAATGTGTCATGTCAAAACAGACATGTCGCGGTGGTCATGTTTAAATGTCACTTTTGAACCGCTTAACCCGGCCCCTCCCGCCCAACCAGACTGCCACCTCTCTCTCAGCGAACCAGGTTCGTAAGCATTTGTGCATTTTGCCTGTATACTCGTTAGCTTGAGGTAGATACCACCACTTACATGCTAATTGGCCCTTGTTTACCAATAAACATCAATCAAACCCTATGTAATTACTATATACTGACGATATAGATCTATATAGTACAATCTATATTAATATATAGCCATGACTTTCCAAATTTGGCGGTGGTTTCAAGTTTGGTTCCTGGAAGATGCACTTCCACTGCATGGCGCAGATCTGGGAGCTGGTTTCGGCAATGCTCTTGGTGCTGAGGCGAAAGAAATTCCTGGCTCTGACCCACGGTACTTGCTGGATCATCCCACTTAGCAAGTAGCTTACAAGATCTTACAAGTTATAAACCTAGTGAATTAAGTGGATTAACCCTACTTATATCCCACTTATAACTAGGGATATAACCTACTTACTAAGTGGGGTGATCCACTGTGGTAAACCCCATCATGGGCCCCTACTGCTTGCAATCGGGTTTCTCATTCTAAATTCCAAACGGCCCAAGGAAACTTTATGGTCACTTTTGCCCCGTCTGAGAGAAAAAAAGGGTCCACATTGGACAATTCTTAAGGAAAGTATCTCAGGGACTGCAGCAACTACCATTCCAAGCCCTGCGCAAGGCCTCTGAATGTACCTATTTGCCTATTTGTACCTTCCCACAGGCAAACATGGCAAGGAAGAATCACCCATTTGCAGATGATTTGCCATACCTGCTGGAAATGGTGGTCCTTTGCCGTGCGGATGGGACCTCCCACCACAACTCTGGGGTCACTGGCATTTTCTGAGCCCCCTATCCAGTCCCTCGAACGTGTCAAGACACGATTCATTTCAAAACCTTTAATTGAATGTACATGCGTGAAAACCAAATGAAGATCCCAAAATAGTCCAAAATACCAATTTCTGTATGACTCTGTTGTCCATTCCACCAGACTTTTTGCCCACCCGCATCTGTCTCACCCCCAAGCAGTTGCCCAGAGTCGTGAGGTCTAAGGGGTCTCCCAAATACTCAGAGATGTGAGTGACCAATGGCAAACATAACCTCGGAAAACGCTTCAAATCCAATTCAAAAAACCTAGGGCCCTCCTAGTTTCGAAGCGAGCTCGGGTTTGCTGAGACATGCTGAGACCAAAAAAGGAGTTTGCCCCAATAGAGCTCAGGTGCTGAGCTGAGGGACACAGGCACACATAATGCCTTTATATTACAGAAATCATTCTTAACAATCAATCCAAGCACTGCCATTCCATGTCCAAGTTGCACATCGCAGTGTGGAAATTCTGTGGAGCTCCATGATGCTGGGGCATGGTTGCTGAAGAAAGCTTCCAAAACATGGTGTGGGCAATGTTGCACGGCCTGGCTCACAGTTTGCAACTGATGGAGATCTCTCTCTCTCTCTCATATCTATTTTCCCAGCTTCCCGTTTCCTGACGTCCAGAAAGATGTTCCTGGGAAATGAAGTTGTGGATCTGTGCCAGGCCCAACTTGAACTTCGTCCTCCCCCACGGCATCAGCACCTGCTGCAGCCAGACCTGCACGGCGGCACAAATGCTCTTAGCGTGATAGCTCCTGAGTTGGCAATTAAAAGGCCGGAGAGCCATGCCATGCCATGGCGGCTGACCAACCAAACATATGCATGGGATCTTGGACCCTTGGAAACATGGTTTAGTGGTTTACCAATATTTACAAAGCAAAAGTTGTGTTTTTTGTTGGGTGGTGCCAGGCTTTGGAATGATATGACCAATAAAAAAAATTGACGTCTTATGGGGTTCATATTGGTTTAATCTGCAAAGTGGGGGATTCGATCACTGAGAATATGAAGATTTTTAATGGGGATGTAATCAACAAAAAAATTGGGGGCCCAGAAACATCAGAAACCCTCCAGCAAGTCCACAGGGCAATAAAGAGACATCCTTTGGTTCAGGAGAGTCATCTCGCAATATGATCCATGCCTTGCCACTCGCTACCCTTTTATTTTCCCTGGCTGGCGGCTTGAACATCTTATATATTTACAAATGATCCTATATTTCCCATTATCAATGTGGATTTCCGGACTCACCGGACGTAACACCAGTTGAATCCCCAAACCTGGATGCTTGATATCTATTGACATCTCAATTTTTGGCGGTTCAACAGCTTACCAGGCGTTGCTTCGCAGCCAGTTCCAAGTCTCCAAAGAGCCTCAGGGATGTGAAGAACCTGAGCGAAGGTGACTTCTGAGGGGGGAGATACCGCCAATTTCAGGATACCCTCTGGTAATTTAACATAGCTATTCAAAATCACCATTTATAGTGGTTTTTCCCATTAAAAATTGTGATTTTCCATAGTTATGTTAGTTTACCAGAGGGTAAAACATGATGAAGCTGGTGAACCTGATGAAACTCGTAGAAAAGGTGCTTTTTTGTTGGCAAATCATCTGCCCAAGACCGTGTTGCTGCGGCGTAAAAATGCTGGTTTCCAGGATTTGGGGGAGCAAATGGGACCTTGCAACCTCAGAACAACAGAAGAATTTCATGGAATTTTCCACACTGTTTCACCCGTCTGAAATGTTCACCCTGGGCCGGATCCCACTTGCGACAAGAAACTTCTTGTGGAGTCAACAGCGGTGGTGCTTTCAGGTCAATACTTGGTCCAAACAGCTCTGACAGCTCTGCGTACAGTTCCTCGCTGGAGTGGTTGCATGCGTCGACCATCTCCAAGTCTCATGTGGTAAAGCCCATTCAGAAAGCTACTATTTGGAGCTCTGATTTATACCAACCATCCATGGTCATATTGGGGAATGTTGTTGGGTCTAGCGCATTGGGGTGTTGTTCAAGGGTCCAGGGCATCCAGCTGGGGTCCAAGAGTCGTGCAGCCGCTTCCATGTGAGAACTCCTGACCTTGGTCCCATGGAGCTTCAGTTGGCGAAGATTTCAGGCTGGGACCACATGTTTTTGGCAAATTTCACGATGCGTTCATGTAATTCTATAAATTCTTACATGATCCAATTATGGAACCCAATTTTGACCAATACCATCCAATACCCTTGTTTAGAATATGTTCCGACTGCTGGTCCAAGTCTCTTTTCCATCTACCCAAGAAGAACTTGTGAAAAACCGTGACCCCAAGGCCCCCAGCCAGTCGGGGATGTGCTGCAGATTCTGCACGGACACCATAAGATCAAAAGATAGCCTGCCATAGGGGCCCAGGGGAAGAAAAATCACCCCAATGAATTTGGCACAAACTGGCTATGTCTGAGGCCAGCGTCATGGGTGGATCTGAGAGTCTATTGGATCACCTCCCATCACGCGCCTAATGGGTTGGACCGGGCTCACCTGCACCTCAGGCTCAAACGTTTCGATCCGTTTTGGAGGGTTAATTTGGGGGAAACGCAGTTTCATAGCGAGTCATCACTTTTGATGATTCAACTTGATGATGCTTTAAAGGTAAGTTTGAAGTATTTTAAAGTACCACATCTCTAGGCGAGATCCTCCCGTACATGGAGACACAAAAAGGGAGCCCCGACCCGGCCTCTGGGTGTGACGCAGCGTTGGCGTCACCCAGTTCCCTCACCTTTGCACCGGAGTTGAAGCCATGTGTTCACACCACAAGAGCTGGTCGTTCTGGACGTTCATCCCAAGAAAATATAGTTGTTGATCCATGAGGATCCATTCTGTATATCGTCATATTCCTGCAACATCCTGCAACTATATGCGACCATTGAAGATTCACAACTCACCCAACCAAAATTCCTGCAACTCGGTGTGATTTCCCTTACTAAGCCCCCTAACGTCCAGCTCAAAGTCCACTGGGCTCTCCTCAATCCCATAGGACCTGGGCTTTGTCGGATGCGTTCCCGTGGGACTTCCTAGAAATCAAACGATGCTGTTTTGGGAGAGTTCAGTGGGTGACAATCATGCATGATTTTTGAAACATTCATGCTCATCTCTAAATCCGAGATGTGACCCCACGCGTTTGTGGAGGGATATATGATATATAAGTCTGCGTCTCTTGTGAGGCAAATTTCCAGGTGTCCAACCCCCCGCAACATTCAACCCCAAGTTGGTAGGGATGTTCAGCATCCCCACGTCCCCCACAATCCATCAACTTGATGATCTTCCGATTTTTACTGGCCCTATCTGGCCCTTCATCTCGTGAAGTTCCCTGTTTTTGTGGTGCTCCAGGCTCTCTCAACATGGGTTTGTCTGAAAAGAGGTTACCCAAAAATTTAGGGGTTCATCATTGTTTTCCTATAACAACTGCCATGTATCTGCCATGTTTGATAGGTACCGCCCATGGTATCAACACAGCCATCTCAGCCAGGGCGCACTGGGCAATCAAATGGAATCTGTGGACGCGGGGACCACTTCCCATCGGGGTGGTTGAGCCAGGGGCGCGCAATCTCATGCTGATCGGGCGCTGCTTTCGAAGCCATACCTCCTAAGGAGGCGCCAGCGGGGGGGGTGGATTTGCATAGGTTGCTGATGGATGTTTCACGCATGTTTCATAGATTCTTATACAGTAGATTTTTTTGAGTCAGAACCTGGCCGTGCCCGCAACTTCAGCCTTGAACCCCCCCGATCTGCCACCCCCATCTTGCAACCCAAGGTGCCCATACACTTGTGGTGCTTGGTCTAGGGAAGATTGTCTCGTCGGCCAGGGAGCTCGCTGTAGCTCTCTCTCGCGGACAAGGGACGGTGTAAAAGGACAACGCTGGCACCACCGGAGGCACTGAGTGGCTCAAATGGCCGACCCAAAATGGCTGCAGCCCATTTTGAGCCATAGTCGGGTGAGCAGACCACACTTAATGACGTCTTTTTTAATGTCAGGCGACTTCTTGCCACTTGGATCCACTTGGCAATACATGCTCCAAACCCGAGCGGTGAACTTGCGGAAATCCGACTTTCCACTCAATCCTACCCAGGGGCACTTGCAAACTCACACAGCATACCTTCTGCAACTTGAACGCGGCACCATCAAAACACTGGAGAGGAACAACCCATAAAACCAAAACCTTCTTCGACCTCTCTAACCTTTTCGGCGATTGCCAAGCTTCAGCCGCCCGCTGACAGTGCAGGGGGCGACGGATATGATAGTGAGACTCCAAGACTTTTTGCCAGTGCAATCCTCATCTTGGAATGGGGGGCTGCTAGATTTTTTGGGAAATTCGAGATGGGCTCCGAGATTGAAAAGGATCAATACCAAGAGATAATCATGCACCGTTGGAACCCACTTCAACCATGGACCATTTCACCAGCTTGTAACACTGCTTTACTGCGCCTCACTTGCGCTACACACGGCCAAGCGCTTGTGGGAAATTGCCAGCATCTGTGGTGGGACCTGTGCTGTTCCCAAACATGTCCAGTAAGAAAATGACGCTTCATAGAATCAGCGCAACGGACTAGCCGGTCCCACCACACTGACGCTTGCAGGGCGGGGCTTGACTGGCCAGGCCGGTCGCAGGTGAACACGGGCCTGAAATGGACATTGGCTCATGGTGAATGGCATCAATTTTGTGAGACACCCTGCAAAACCAAAACATTGAACCCCAAAATGGACTCAAACGTGACAATGTGTTGGAAGATGTTGGAACAATAATCCACACCCCATGTGAGTTTTCAGTTGGTTACTGAAGGGCCTATCATGGCCTCCACTGACCTTCAGCCCCTCTCTAGCCACGAGGCACGCCGGAAAAATCCGCGGCTCAAAAATCGTGGTGAGAACGGAACCTCAGGCAGATTGGAAGTGACACACCCAAGTTTACCTTCTGAAACTCCCCATTTCTAGGCTTTATTAAATCCATTTTCTTCATGGCTAATATATGTTAAGCTATGTTTATATAATGCGCCATTGACTGAGCTGGAAAGTCTGGAAAATGGGTTTCCTCTTGGCAATGGTCCCATTAACAAAAGCGATGTTGATATTGAGGATAGCATGGGGGTGCGGTTTCAACCTTAAAATTATGCCAATGCGCATAGGGATCACATTCTAGAATGCAAGCTAGTAGGGTAGGGATCTGCTAGCACGAACCTGGTGCTGGTGATATGTGCTCATCTCAATGGTTTGGACTTGGTTGGAAGCACCGCCTTCTCGGAGGAGGGCTGAATAAATATGAATAAATTGTAAAAGGATGTGCATGCATCAACTAATTTATATGCTCAAGCTGCTGCCTTCTGGTATCTTCTGGTATTACGTGATATTGCCACGGCCATGATGGCCATGCCATGGAAATCATGAGCATCCCATGGCCAGAATCGCTGGTCAAAAGGGGGGAACGGCGGGGCCCTGGCTGGAGGCGGTCGCAGTGACAGGTCATTTCTTTCCCTTCTTCTTTCGCTTCTTCTTAGCTTCCTGAGGGTCCAACATGCTTCAGCTTCCGGGAAAAAAAACAGCAGAGCTCCCAGAGAATGGCTGCCCAGTGGTTTGTGGTAGCAAAAATGCCTCCGAGAATGGAGGTGATTTTTTTTCATTTCAGGGCATCTTGTTTCACCCCGAACATTTAAACCCAAGCGAGTCCACCGAACAAAACTTGGGCTAGGAACTTGCAGGGTTTTCTTTCCTTGAATTCTCAGTGGCTAGAACCATGGTAATGACCCGCCGAAATTGGGAATAGTTGCCATATGTAACCCCAAGAATTATGGCCTGTAGCCACTTATGAAATCTTACCAAGCGGAACTGCACCTCCGAGTCCAACAATTAGCTAAGTTGTGTTGGTTATACCACCATATAAAATATCCCCATGATACCTCACCCTCTGGAAATTTACAGTAACATAGCTATTAAAAATGACCCATGTATAGTTGATTTACCTATAAAAAAATGTGATTTTCCGTAGTTTTTTGTAGGTTTACCAGAGGGTAGCTCCCATCACAGTCCTCCGTCTCTTCTTTCTCATCCGCCTTTTCCTCCTTCTCCTCATCGGCCTGGGAAAGCGTCAGCCCGGACCTCTCTGGGTGTCAAAAAAAAACATTTGTGCAGAGCAGAGATAAAGTGGGCAGAAAGGAGTGGTGCTTTGTGCAATTGTGATGTTCATCACTTTGTAATAAAAATGAATGGACTATCTGAACACTGATCTATTGTTGCCGGTAGGAAGTTGAAGTCACCCGACGAAGTCAAGACTTCGTTTTCGAACAGCCCAATGACAAATTGCAAATCGACAAGGCTATAACATCACACTCAAACTCATCCCATTTGTCTTTGTGTATGTGTGCGGCAAGTCAAAACAGAATAAAACAGCTCAAAAACAAGTGTATCGACCACTCTCTCTCTCTCTCTCTCTCTCTCTCGTGTTCAATGACTGGAGGTGTGACCCACAAAAAACACGGGTTTTATACGTTTTATATAGATATGGCTGAGTCAAAACCCTGGTACCTAGTGAACCCCAAAATAGCTGGTAAATGGATGTTCATCCCATTAAAAATGTATCTATAGGTATTGACCCATACCCATATGGGACCCTAACATAGAGAACTGTGGAGGTCATCCATTGGGCTTTTAAAATTTCCGTGCCTTCTCGGGCGCCTTCTCGCCCTTCTCGGCCTCTTTGGTCGCCTGGGAGCTATGGAGAGCTATGGGGCCACTTGAAAACAGGTCTGGTAAAAAGAAATGTGAATTTATTGGATGAACACCCATGGTTGTGACATGTTTTACTTGAAGCCTCCTCTCTAGCTCCTAAGATCTTCAGTGGTAGGCGGAGCTCCTCCGTGTGAGGGGCAGGGCAATTTGGGGTGAGCCATGCCTAGTGGTGACGATGATGCGCTGGGGTCGGAAAAGGCTAAGCTGGAGATGTTTGATGGATCAAATGCATCTCAATACAGGAGATGGAAACGAAGAGCACAGTTGATGTTGGCAAGTCTTCCTTGTACCATTAGTGAAAAGAAGCATGGACCGAAGTTGATGAGTTTCATTAGTGGAGAAGCAGGGGGCTTTGTTAGAACACCTGGACATAGCAAAAATCTGCAGTGAAGGCGGTGACAAGTTGATCTGGGGAGTCCTTGACGAGAAGTATGGACCTCAACAGATCGATCTTCTCCAAGAGGCACTTCGTGGTTTCTTCTATGACTTGACGGTCAAGCAGGGCGAGAGCTTCAGACAGTTTCAGGCCAGATTCACAGCTGCCAGAAGGAAGCTGGAAGAAGAGAAGGTGAGTCTTCCGGAGGTAGTTCTGGGGTACATGTTGATGAAGAAGCTGAAGTTAGAAACCCAAGAAGAATCCATGCTGCTGACGACGACTGGAGGAGATTTGTCCCTGGCCAAGATCGAGAAGGCCATTCAGTCGGTCTTCCCTGATGGCAAGGGACACCTGTCGAAGCAGAACGCGAAAGAGGTGTTCAGTACGGAAATCAGCCAGGAGCAAGAAGAGGATGATCTTCAGAATGTCATGAACCTCATGGCAGATGAGATTCAGGCCAGAGAGGAGTGGGATGAGGAAGAGATCTTGGAGGCATTCGAAAGTTACAGCGAAGTGAGAAGGAAACTTGCTGAACAAAAAAAATCCAGAGGATACTATCCCTCTCCTACGACGTCAAAAGGTCAAGCAGAATCTTGGAAGATCAGTGGATCCATCAGAGGACGCATCGAAGATGTCATCGATGCCGGAAAGTTGGCCACTGGAAGAAAGAGTGTCCCATGAATCAGTCGAGTGCAAGGAGTTCTACCTCCAAAGAAGTGATGATCATCGAGGAAGATGACCTCGTCAGTCGTCAGATGTGGGAGAGGATTAGATATGGTGGTGACCATTGATAATCGTCCTATTTTCGATCATACCATGGGGGATGGTATCGTCATCAAGGATAAGCGCATGGCGATTGACATGTTACTTGTGCATAGGGACATCAAATGTAACAACATTTGTTTGCGATGGGTAGACACTGGTAGCATGCTTGCTGATTGCCTCACGAAGCTGTCTGCTTCTGCCGGGTTGTTGTTGGATGTGTTTCGTAATGGCCTCTATAGTTTGGTTCTTGAAGCATCAGCTCCTGAAAAATTGTAGCATCTCAACCATGTACTCGGGGGTGTGTGAATTTATTGGATGAAGACCCATGGTTGTGACATGTTTTACTTGAAGCCTCCTCTCGGCACGACATGAAAAGGGTAGGTTGACCTCTGCACCACTGGGGACTAAGATCTTCAGAAAGATTAAAGACATCTTAATGAGCCTTAATGGTTTTTAGATGTTTTTAGAACATGCCCCCACAAATTGTGTGCGGTTTGAATGTGTCAACCTCTGTCTTTTTTGGGGTCAATCGATTCTTAGATATCAGCTATGGATTATTGATAAGGTATTGCATGGTATTGCAAAAGACTGGACAAGGATGCCAATGCCAACTGTGGATTCAGGTCCTCCTTTTCTTTTTCCTTCTGCTTCTTTTTGCCTCGCAGGCACTTGAAATTCTGTGCCGCCCCCGAACAGCAAGCAGCAGTAACGGATTGTACCAGTCATTGACTGGGAGATGCAAGAACTTTTTTTTCACCAGCGTTCACATCTTTCTTGGTAGTAATTATATATGATATATATGTAAGTTGTCATGGCCATGTTTCTTAACGATCACAAGCGTGCAGCCAATGGATTTTGATATCATTGAAACCAAAAGCCAATCTCAGTCAGACAAGCGTGCAACTAACCGCGATCCGGCACAGGGAACCCAAGAGTATCCCAAACTCCCAGGAGTCTAAGTCTAAGAAGAAAAAAAACCTCAGAAAATCACTGCACTTCTCTCTTTGCCCTATCAATTTCAGGATCCTAAAACGGAGGTACCTACCATATATAAGGCCTATGTAAGGCCTACAAAATATGGCCTTATATGGTACAGTACCTCCATTTTAGGATCCTGGAATTCCCATTGATCCTATAGTCTCTAAGTTTTTAAGGGGGTAATCCCCCCATGACCAGCTCAGTTGTGGAGCCTTTTTCCTGTTCCTGCTTGGCGAAGCCAGCTCTGAGCCTTGGAGTCATACGAGTCATACCACAGAGGTTGGAGAAGAAAAAAATGGTCCCAGTACAGATGGTGATATAAACATTTATATAATGGGATTTAATGGTGATTTAATGGTGATTTAATGGGATTGAATGGGATTTACCATAACATAACACAACATATGGTTTTCTGAGCACTTAACCCTCTTGTTATTTAACATAGCCATGGAAATTTGTCCATTTATAGATGGTTTACCTATTAAAAATGGTGATTTTCCATGGCTATGTCAAATAACCAGATGGTATATATATATATATTGATATACCATATTCTAAGACATCTGCAGATTCGGATGGCCATGGGCAAATCTGAGGTCAGTCACGTCTTCCTCATGTCGAATGCATCCTCCTTGTCCGCGTAGTATTTCTCTTCAATATCCTGGAGGAACAGGAAACCCGCAGCTTGTCTTGGATACCCAGAAACACATGGTGTCTCCTAAATGGAATGTCATATTGATTGCCAAGTACTACAAAAGCGACAAACCAAGGGTAGACCCACAACACGTGAGGAAGTCGGAGTGTTCTTTTGCAAGCAAGCCTTAGGGTGAATTTAGCTCAGGTGTTCCGTCAATAGTGTATTCATGGGTATAGATTAGTATGGCTGGACATGGATTAGATGGGCTTCGTAGTCATCCATACGTTCGGTTCAGACTCTGGCAATCTAACCTGGTACTGAAAAGCTCGCATTTACAGCTGATTTTCCAATTCCAAACTGGGATTCTCCATTATCATCCATGATCATCACGTTTGCCAAGAGGTGTGATTCTTCTTTACAAAATTCACAGGCAATGACTATCTCGGCACAGGGACTTGCTCACGCCGCCTGAATCTCGAAGCCTAAGGTCTCCGAGTACAGAGAGAAAGCGGCTCTGTTGGTGTACCGAACCTGCAAAATAAGCCGCACCCACGGTGCTGTGGTGGCAGAGCCCCACAAGTGGCGGAAAGAGACACTCAGAGCACTCAGCTACCTTCACAACTGTGAAGAAAACCAGCACTCTTTCAGCACCCTTTTGGCTTTGCTCAACAAAAATCAACCTGTGCTTTTCATGACTGACCTTGGTCCTTGGATGCAAAACATGTTCTCCATATTTCTCCATAAGAATAGCTACAAGATGCTACAAGCACGCCAAGAAAAAAGAGAGGCCTACCAAGTCTTCATTTTTAGTTGTATAGCTAGCTGGTTGGTGGTTTCAACCCCTCTGAACAATATTAGTCACTTGATGTCACTTGGGATTATGCTTCCCGACATACGGAAAAATAACATTCATGTTCTAAACCACCAACCAGGAATGGGATGTAAGCCGGTTTTCTGGCAAACAAAGATCGGAAAATTCGGAAAATGAGCAGGTTTAAATAGGTAAATCTGCTGTAAATGTACCACGTCTTCATAAAGTTGTATAGCTAGCAAGGATCAACAAGTAGCAGCGAAACCACGCAGGTCTCCCAGGTCATCCCCAGACATCTGCAGCTGCTGACATGGAGAGACACGAACTCCGCATTGAAGCACTCCTCCATGGTGGCAATGGAGGCCCTGCATCCAGAGATTTTCGCAATGGAAGGTGTAGGATCGGACAAAATGAGAAATTACCCTCTGGTTATTTGACATAGCCATGGAAAATCACCATTTTTAATAGGTAAACCATCTATAAATGGACCATTTTCCATGGCTATGTTAGAGACGTGATCCGGAGAGAGGTCTGCAGAGTTGGTTTCGACCAGCGAAACCCGAAACCCGAAACCCGAAACCCGAAACCCGAAACCGACTCTGAAGACTTAACTTCCCCA
>Ga0126342_10006439_pt1 | contig 20808 bp, 21 predicted proteins | sample Cyp1metagenome_FD_92528 | JGI IMG/M metagenome (GOLD analysis project Ga0126342, IMG submission 92528) | Coral microbial communities from Lord Howe Island, Old Settlement Bay, Australia - Cyphastrea 1 metagenome | ecosystem: Host-associated > Invertebrates > Cnidaria > Coral ...
GTGGTTTCTGCTTCTCACCGCGCAAAAACACTGTAAATAACAGCAATTTCGTCGTTTTTTCATGTTTTTAGTTATTTTTTGAACTGCGTTGGTCCGCTATACATGGCCATCAAATTCTTCGCGTTTTTTTTTTTTCCGACAATCAGTACTTTCGGATGTTTTTGGTCTCAATGCCCCTGCTGTGTGAGCCCAACGATGCGGTGCGGGCGGTTGCCGTCGCGAAGCGACGTGAATATGATAGATATATATATATATATATATGTGTGTGTGTGTGTTGTAACTGCTCATTTGAACTTGATTTAGATTTGCTTTACTATTTCTCTCGATGTGGTGGTTGATTACTATGTTTGAAAGCCATGTCAACTAAAGGTCCCCATTGAACCACGCTATACTCCTGCCTTTGCTGACCGAGCTAGCGCGATCGGTGGGCCCGGTGGGCCCCACGGCAAAGCCGGCCTGAGCCAACAGTGGTCTAGATTGGTTTCCCGCTTATCCCCTTCCCCGATGAAAATGATGAATATCATCGCTATAGTGAGAGTATTTGGGATATCTATCCCCTAACTTCTGGAAAATCAACGGAGATTTGTTCAAGAGCTTGGAGTCTTGGAGGATAGATTTGAAAATCATCCATGAAATTATATACCGTAAAATCATGTAAAATCCCAGTATATAAATCCCTCCAAAATCCATGTGAAATCCACGTAAAACCAACAAAAAAAAAACCTTTTGTAGTCTCCTGATGCCGTCCTGGAATCGCCAAGGTCGGGACGTCAATCAGAAGGCGAGAAGCCAGATCAAGATCCTGGAGAGATATTTTGGATGGTTCATCTAGAAATATATGGGAAAATATATGGAAAATATCGAGAACATCATCTGGTTTGGTGGCTTCAACCGGTGATTCGTTGTGAGAATGGCACCAAAAATGAGCCCTCCTCGCAGCGCACCAGGAACTGCTCAAACTTCCTATCCTTGGATCAGTCGTGCCAGCCGTGCCGCATCATCAGTTCCGGCAGAGCTGGGAGCAGTACCGATGAAAAGCTCAAGGTTTGAAGTTTGTGACTGGAAAGCAGATGACCTCAGCATCTGGTGCTGGTTGAGTACCAGAGTACCAACTCTTGAAGTCTTACGGAGCTGGTTGAAGGCATTTAAAATACCTCTCACATCATAACATCATGGCCACCAGCCAGAGCCAGCTCTCTAGAGCTATCCCCAAACCCATTACCATGGCGTGTTGTTCCATCAATGGATTGGTTCCTGAAAATTGGAACCGGAACCCCCGCTCCCGTTTTGCAAAAACACCTTGGTTTATGGTGAAGCTGTTCCCTTCAATCCATTGAATACACCATAATACACCTGACCCAGCAAAAAACCAAGCGACGCAGTCGCCAGGCACCTCCACCCTGAAAGTTCTGCGAAGCTGTTGTGACACACTTCCAGTGCTTCGTCTCCTGCCCTGAAGCGCCTGAAGCGCATGTGCCAATCGTTCAGAACAAGACAACACAATCGCATATCCCAAGAGTGGAAACATGCCTACCCTTTTCAAACATCAACCAGAAAGACCAGAGCAGCTACAGGCAGCACAACCTGCCTTCAGCTTGTGGCTCCAGCAAGACATTCCCACCTCAATCCGCAAGTCACTTTGGATTCAGAAACACCCTGAACAGATGCAGTGGATCATTTGCCATGTACCCCGGTCCCCGGATGGAAAACCATGGAAAAGCCAGCCAGTTTTTACCGAACACAACTGGCCGCAGGTGGATCAAAAGAGGGGTTGTGCACCCCAACTCCATCCCCACGAAGGTGGGAAGATACGTCGCCACGTCCAATTCACGGAACAAGTCGTCCGGGAAGGACGTCCCCGTTTTCCAATTTTTAAATCTTCTGCAGTCCTACTTTCCAAAACGCAGCAGGCACTGCCTCTTGCCAGATGCGCTATCTTTCTTAATAATTGAGCAAGTGAAACACGTGTAAAGTCAAACAGCATTGTAATGGAATGATTCATTCAACACTTTTGCGATCTGGTCTAATCTGTCCAGAAAGGACATTTGTCCTCAATCTGCCAAAATTGGTAGACTCACAAAGCACGAAACAGTGCTATAGCTTGCTCATTGTACCTCAATCCAGCATTAACTGTTCGACATGTAAGTTGTAAAGATGTGTAAGGCACATCTGAATGCACAAACTGCAATTTTGCTGATAAATTGCATTCAATATATTCAATTGCAAACAGTTGCTGTTCAGGTGGCAATTTTGGTGTTGCTTCGCTCATCGGGGAAGGCATAGAGGCAGCATTGATGTCAGCACATTCACGCCTCGTTGGGGGTCCGAAAAGGCCGATAAGAATCAAGGATCCCATTCTTAGGACCTTCACAAAGTATCATGATGTATGACTTTCCAGGGAAAACCCAGGGAAAACATGGGAAAACAACCATCAAAATGATCAACCATGGAAAACAACCATGGATTTTGGGCACTGGGATGAAGATCGCCAAGACCAAGCGGCTCTTGCTGTCAAAGGAATGGTCCGCATCTGGCAGAGTGTCGGGCCTTGCAGGTTTTTGTTGACGCATCGCCAAGCCAGGACAAAACCCTCCCTGCCAATCCATGACTTCACGTTAGCACATCCAAACCTCCTGAGGCTGCCACGTGCAGTGCACATCCTTGGCCTTCTTCAATGTTTGTGCCAACAGCTGTCGGTAGGTTCCAGGTGTCGACCTGTTGCGATTGCCCCACACGGTGAAGACCTTCATCTTGCCAGCACCAGGCATGCGCAGGGCCTGGCACAGCTTTGAATCCACTGCAGCTGGGGTTGTCATCTCCCAACCCTCCCAACCCTCCCAACCCCAACCTCCATCTTTTGAGCCAGGAAGGATGGGAAGAGGACGATAGGACCTCACAGCGAGAGCGACCTGACGTATCACCGGGATAACCCCACAGATTTCTGAGAGCTCGGCTGAAGAGGACCATGGCAGACACCTGGAGGGGCAAGGCATCTCTGATTACCGGGCTTGGATCCCCTCAAAACAAAGTGTGTCCGTACTGATACTAGCCATATCTAGCCATTGATGTTGAGCCCATTCCCAACTGGAACCTTTGATAATGAGCAGATATTGACAAGTTTCAAAACTCTTTAGAATGGCAAAAACTAGGTCCCTCAGTCCAGCGCGGCGCCTGCTTGGGGAAAATGTTCAGCAAGGATGCATAGAGCGCAATGCCTGCACCCTTTCCGAAGCCCATGATCACCACCTGATCGGAATTCCCTAGAGAAGGACACAGAAATGTGGGGTAGGCCGAAAACAAGATGACCTTGAACTTTCCGATGATTTAGCCCATCAAAATTGAAGTTGTTGGGACAAACTTAGTTTCTTTCCCAATGGTCCAGCCAATCAGTTCAACAACATAACCAGCTAAGCTACACCTATATACCTAAACATGACTTTTGGAAATGGTCCTATTTGAACATCATTAGGATCCATTACGCAGATGATCTTCAGCAGTTTTGCTGCTAAAAGTCCCCATCATATCTCCATAAAATGGTATTGAATCATCAACCAGCCACACATGTCTAGTGATGAGTCATCATTCGAATGACTCATCAACCATGATCAACCATGTTTTTTTACAAAAATGCTGAATCATGATTTTCATTTGTTTTCCCCATGAAAGTCCATTGTGATGATTCATTGCTATTCATTCTCATTTTCCATGAGACTATCATGGGGACTAATTTGTGATATTAGTGATTCCCATCCCATTCATATTCATATTCATGAATCATTTTCCATTAATTAATGATTCCCATTCATCATATTAATGGGATTCAACCATCAATAATTAAGATCTTATAATGATATAGATGGCCAATCAGATTCCCATGTTAAAACATGACATAAGAATCCTTGGAAGTTCACCACTGGCCACTGGCATCAACGGCGCCTTGTCCCAGTCGAGGCCGAACTCCCCCAGTTTGGGCTCGATGGATTCCAATAAGCAACGGCCCAAGAGCTCCACGTCGTGCAACATATCCAGGTCCTAAGAGCGGCGCTTTTTAAATGACGAAGTCCTAAGACTTGAAGATAGATATCTATGATATCTATGCTATCTATGATATGTATGATATGTATGATATGTATGATATGTATGATTGATTGTATATATTTCTATAATATGTATCATATGTATCATATGGTTGCTGAGCCGTAGCTGCTGAAGCCGGTTTAAAATATATATATATCTTTTAGAAATTAATTTGCATTCATGTCTGCAAATTTGGGGCGGAGGGTCACGTTTGCAATGAAACAGTCAAAGACATTCAAAAAGAATAAATGTGCAAAAATCTGACAAGACAAGGAGTGTAAAAGCCAGAAGAGGACAAGGACAGCCACAAAAAACACCCCAGCTTTGCCTGGTTCTCGAAGCCTTGTCGATCTCGGAGGTAGAAGGATCCATCCACCACTTCGGGCGATTTCAGGGAGAACTCGTTGAAAGCCTGGCCGCAGAAGTCGCAGAAGTTTGAAAAAACAATGCCCAAAAATCACAGTAGTTGACGAGTTGACGACCCCATGACACTTTGAAGTGCTTGAAAGCGTCAGGTCTACGCAGATGGGGTGCACTGGTCACAACTTGATAAGAGCTGGTCTCGACGCTGGACAAAACTGCAAGTGATTCAGCATACTACTATGGTGCAAGTTGGTTCTATTATACCACCATCCCGGTTCTTCACGGTTTTAGGTCAATATAGCATCCCAGCAAATCGTTGGCTGGCATTCTTACAGTATACTGCTTGTTGCTACATTCGTGCTGGATTATGCATGTATGTGCGTGGGCCTAAATCAATGAATTGCCCAAATAGTTCTACCATGTTCTACCAAACGGAATTCCTAAGTCATGGGGCTACCCCAGTCATCATCCACTTTATTTTCGGATTTTCCATGAAATAAGCCATCCAGCGAGCTTGGGGATCCCCCATGGCTATGGAAACCCACGCCTCACCGGCAGGATGATCAGACCAGGCCAAAGACACCAGTGCTGCACTGGGGGCTTGGGCTGAGATGTCCTGGAAAAGCGGAGTTCAGCTGAAACAAAAATCGTGGGATTTCGTGGGATTTCATGGGGTTTCATGGGATTTCTGGCAACTCCACCAATTTCAAGGTGGCGTTTATAGAAAGAGGCTGGGAAAGCGAGAACTTTCTACTTGGACCCTGCGATCCCAGCCCTGGCTGTCCCGCATGGCTGCAGCGTCAGACTTTGGATCGTCTCCCACCCAAACCAACAGGGCTGAGGGGTTGGAGGTATTGCCACCTCAGCTGGTGCCATGATGCCATGGCAAGGATTTTTAGAGCCTCTAAGAACAAATCACAGGATCAAGAGGAAGTTTCAATCATCTCCCTTCATTGCCTTCATCCTTCAAAATCTATCTATCTATCTATCTATCGATCGATCTATCTATCTACCTATCTATCTATCTACCTATCTACCTATCTACCTATCTACCTATCTACCTATCTACCTATCTACCTATCTACCTACCTACCTACCTATCTATCTATCTATCGATCTGTCTGTCTGTCTATCTATCTATATAATATCCCTGGAATTTTTAATGGGATTGTTTATTCTATTTAATGGGATATTAATGGGATTTTGACAAAATCCCTGGATTTTCTGTTTCCCCATGCCAAGTGACCCTCGTAAGCAGTCGACAAGGGGCCCTGGCACAGGTGGGGGTTGGAAACTCTCAGCAGGGTGAAACCCTCTGCATCCGGCCTCGGGGCTCATGGCGGCAACGGACTGGTCTGTGAAGAGCAAATTCCTGGGCGGTTCGGTGCAACTTAGGTGGAAAGATGTGGAAAGGCTTGGGTAATGAGACCGACAAATTTGTTGGGATGAAAGTCTGACTACAATGACGACAAAGTCAGAGAGACTTCAACAACCAGGAGCTGGCAAAAGTCCGGGAAATATGTTGTGGTATGGAATTTCTATTCATGATACTATCTCTTTACTGATCTGCATATTGTTACACCCAAACCTGGTAAACTGAAGCGGTTTCAATACTAATGCAATCACGTTTCAACCAATCAGACTTCAGCTTGTCTCGCTCGTCTTCCTCTCTCTTCTTTGCTGCTTCTTCTTCCTGAAAAGAAGAGGACCCTGCACAGACCCTCTGAACATGGATTGAAATCAAGGAGGTATCCACTGCAAGGACCGAACCCGTGTGTCCCAGTCAGCAAGAAAATGTGGTAGCATGCATCTACTGGCTTTAACTGCAACTAAGATGACAGTTTGTTCCCTATGCAAAACGATGCACGACTGAGAATGATCCAACAATCCCTAGGGCCCTAGGCCTTAACTCTGGCTTGCTTCTCCATCTCAGCCTTCTGTTCCTGATGAGACAGACTCAGCTCCTCCTGAAGGGTTGGGAAGATAAGCACCACCTGCGACGAAGGTCAGCATCCCAGATTTGGATAGATTTCATGAAATTTCATGACCTGACTTTTCAAAAGGAACGCAAAAGTTCCATGAAGTCCATGAAGAGCTGGCACCTTTTTTCCCATATGTGTTTCACAGATTACCCTCCTGTAATCATACAAAAAGATGTGGAAACCCCACCATGAAAGTAGATGATTATACTACAAAAAACATGAGTGTTCTACATCCATGTTAGTTTAGCCTAGGAGAACAGGAAAACACCATGGGTTTTTCACGGTTGAACCACCTTAAAAGGGGGGGGGGCAGCTGGCACGGCACCTGTGTGTTGTCCGCCGCATCAGCTGCTCGGGAGAAAGCATCGCTGATGGCATCCTCTCCCACTTTGTACATCACCGTGTCAAGCACGAACTTGTTGGCACGAACCAGCTTGGTCACCTCAACGCTTGTGAAAAACGGTTTGGTGGATGGATGCAGGATGGAACGAGCAATACTGATATAATATCTATGTGTATATATGTATGTATGTAAATGTAAATGTAAATGTAATGTAATGTAATGTTAGTAATGTAATGTAATGTATGTATGCATGCATGCATGTATGTATATATGTATAATATAATGGTGTGTATACCAATATATATACATAACTATATATACATAACTATATGATATCTTGGATATGTGGTGTATATCATATATATACTGATGTATCATAATGTGCATATATATAGCGCAATGTGTATGTGTGATATATATATATATGTAGCAAAGAGTCGTTGGGCCTGAAGTTGGATTTAAGCCACATCTCAAGATGTTTCATTTCTGTCAATTTGTAGTTATGCCATTTCGTCAAGCAGCATTCTCCATCACTGCCATCATCTTCTTGGCGTTGCCGGACAAGGAATGGACCCAACGGGCGATGTTGAAGCCAGCGATTCGTCCACCCCAGGCTGCCAGGAGTGGGGGAGAGATCTCCAGTGGCTGAGCAACGCCATGGCCATAGACCACAATCTGAGCATCCTTGTCTCCTGACGCCAAGTGAAACTAGCGTGGTGACGGTGCTGAAATCAAACCCTCCATGGTTGAAAGTAGTGATACTAGCCGAATCCTTGCACAGTTATTCACTCACATACCTTGCTACTAAGATCTAAGACTACATCTCCCACCAAAGCCAACCAAAAGCACCAGTTGTTCCCCTCCTGACTGCAAGCAGTGAATCAGTTGTTCACAGGAATCCCTGGTGGCGATCCCATCCAGGGCCAACTTGGGCAACATCCGTTGGTTCCGGTCCCTCCACCGCAGAAGCGCCACGGCGTCGGGGAAGACCTCCTCAGCTCCCATGGTCACCAGCAGCTCGCTGATGCGCTCGTACTGCTGTCGCACTGTGGGAGGCGCTGCAGCACGGGAATCCACATCAGCCCAGGCGGATTTGGAACCATACTCGCCCTTGGCCAAGTTCTTCGGGGAACCTGCGCCAGAAGTTCTTGGAATTTCTGGGATTTGGGGCGAATTGATGTCGCTGGAACGAAGTGGAACCACTGGATGATTTGGGCCGTTTCACAGATTGAAGATGTGGAAATATCCGGAAAGATCCATGAAAAGGATGATGGATGATGAGATTCCAAGATAAACAGGTTAAACCGTTAAAGCATGTTAAACCATCAAACATCACAAAGTTCACAAAGCCCTTGAAACACCTGTTGGAACCGATTGGAGCCCTGCCTGGAAGAGACAACATACACAGAGGTTTCAACTTCAGCAACTTGCACAACTGCAGCAGGGCTGAACCGGAGGCGGACAAATGCGCCGCATTGAGGAGGACGGAGTCTCCGGGTTTCAATTTGGAACCGAACTGCTCCAGCACTGTGTAGGCGCAGACAATGGTCGGTGTCAAGCAAATTTGCTCCGGGGTCAACTCATCCAAGATCTCGTTGGGAATCCTCAACAAGTCTTCTTCGCCACACGTCCTTGGTAGTTCGTCCATTTTTGTTGGCGTATGTTCAGCAGGTCTCATGCTGCAAACCTGCCCATTTTCAGACACGAAACTGCGAAAAATGCACAGTCATCCGACTCAAAGGATGGCAGCAACTGCGATTCTCTCCATGTTTCCTTTCAAAAGTCCCAAGTCTCAACCTAAAACCATAGAAAACCGCAGGTTTTAACCACATACCATTCCTTCGTCTAGCATCAAAAGTGTCCTTGCCGTGCCAATGGGATGGGACGACGAGAACTTGGCGGGTTTCGGCAGCACCAGCACCGGGTCGGTGGTCTTCAGGTCCTCGACCCGGGTCCCCGCCTGTTCCACGCGGCCCACACCGGTGACGCCCAGACAGACCCCCGTCTTTTTCAGGTCGGCGTAGACCATGGATTCATCCACGGGGACGGCCAACATACGCACCAAGACCTGGCAAAAAATGAACAAAAGAGGAACAAAAACATCAAAAACATCACTTCATCATACAGATTTATAATGATTTATAAAAATTATATAAATACGTTATGATCACCTGGTTGTGAAAGTGATTGCTATCTCGCTAGTATTTGTAGGTCAAGTACCAAATGTGCTGCTCCGTTCCTGACTTCATAGCATTTATGCAAGGACTACATTGGGCAAAACGATGGATGTCATCTGCGTGCCAGATTCAAGACAAATACATAGACAAATACATCTTAACTCTTACAACCAGTACGACTCTGCATTCAAACCACAGAGCCACACGAGTTCTTCCCCTTCATCCCAGTTCCACTTTCGTCCAAAAGAAATATATATATATAGCGTGTGTTCAACCATTGAAAATCAACTAAAACCTCCAGTTCACCATCCTTGCAAACATTTCTCAGGTGTGTTTTTCTACAAAAAAAAACATCTTCCATTATCCCATAAGAATCTCCCAAGCATCTTCTCATATGTTTCCCCATGTTTTCCCCACATTTTCCGGCACCTCATCATGGTCGATGGTCTTCTTCAAGGGTCTGGGCTTCACCTGCACCTGCACCGCACCTCCCAGGGCCTGTCCGTAGGCGTCGGTCTTGGGCGAGCCCAGGACGTGTTGCACAGGGCCCGGGTGCGAGATCTTCGTGGCCAACTCGGAGGCGTTGAACAAATGGGTCTTCATGAAGTCCTTGTCCGTTAAGACCTGGGAAAAAGTTGAACTGTTGGAGAAGGTGAGTTGGGTTAGTATGGATTATATAGTTGGAGATGGGACATGGGTTTGAAACTGAAATTGAATATTTCTGTATGGGAAACCGAATGGGATAGTATGAGATATGATTCAATGGAGATAAAGACCTGCTGAGTTGAACATTGGATTATGGTTTTTGGAATGGAACCGGAGAAGTGATATACGGATGATCCGACCTTGGTGAAAGACTGGATGGACTTGGAGAGAGTTGGAGAGACCGATGGTTTATATCACACCATGTTTTTTAGTGATTCGTTAACCATCCAATCTTAGGGATGTAGAGTCTAATTTTGACCCACACCGATATGGATATGAATGATGGTTGGTTCATGGGATGGTTTATAGTTTATGATTGGGTTTCCCACATGATTAAAATAGGATGTCAATATCATTCAATATCCACCCCAGACTTTCGAGGATCAGTCCCACTAGTCGTCCAACTGCTAAAAAAACTTCCCCAGCTTTTATTGGGGAAGGGAATCGATCCTGCAACCCCATTTCTGATGGTGAAATCTTCATATTCCATCATATGTTCATCATATGTTCATCATATGTTCATCATATTTCATCATGTTTTATCACATAGCCACATAGCCATATTTCATAGTGAAATCCCCTCAAGTCAGCCCTTTAATAATCCCCCAAAACGCGGGCGACTTCGTCAATCCCAGCGACCATGGCTTGTTGATCACGTTGCCGAAGCCACTCTGCGAAGCCTTCCTCGTGGGTTTGGGTGCCCTGGATGATGCGATCCTGCAAACTCACGATGGCCTTTTCGTCCTGTTCCTGTGGCTGGGATCCAGGATGAAACAGGATGAAACATGGAAAATTCAATGTGTGGCTCTAGATATCTCTAGGTCTCTAGATCATGAATTCCAGGGAATATCACTGTTGCTATGGAACTTGCCACAAATCGGGACGATAGGCACAGAAACATGGAAACACTAGGCATTCCCATGTGTTCTCCACGTTTTTCGTTTTTCAGCTCTTCTCCTTGGTTCTAGGCTCAAAGTGGTGTCTGCCACCCGCAAAGCCCTCCACAAACTCCTCCTCAGCGGACTTCTCTGCTCGCCCAGTGGTGTCATATCGACGTCTTTTCTCGGTATCTGTCAAGACGTTGTAGGCTTTGTTGAGCATTTGGAACTTCTTGGGGTCTCCGCCCTTGTCCGGATGCTCTGCCAAGACTTTGGCTCGGAATTTGGACCTGTAAAATCCGGGAAAAACATATGATCGGTAGCCTATTTTTAAAAAGGGACCTGTGCAACTGGTAATCAACAGATCTTCATCCCCAAAAAATTGGAATAGTTTGGGCTTCTTCATATGTTTTGACCCATCCCCACCTGATTTCATGCAAGGTCGCATTCCGGTCCACACCAATGAGCTGGTAATAATCTGGTTCCGCCATTGCGATGTGACAAAACCTGTTGGAACCAGCCAATTTTTCGGTGACTCTGAACTTTCAACAGCCGCAGCACGAAAATCAACAGCCCCTCAGCCAGGTGCCCGGCCCAGATCCGAATGCCCAAGTTGGAAAGCCGATTGTTGGAAGGGACAGCTGTGTTTTAGAGCATGACCAAACTATACAGTATACAGGATGCTCCTTCGGCGACAGTCTCAACGCAGCAACCCTTATCTGGAACCACATCAAATCTCTCTGTCGGAACATTTCTGCCTGAACCAGCAAGAACGTGATCCTTCCAAGTGGATTTGTCTGAAAAATAATAGGCTTTCAACCCCCACCTGCACGGACTAACATTGTAGCATCATTTTTGTTTCCCATCAAATGAAGAAAACTTCTCGTATATAATCCATGGAAAAACCTATGATGACAATCCATGTTCAGTGGAAAAATATGATGATCCTCTGAGATTGCGACCTTCCGTACCTCCATCGAACAAGAATGGTGCGAAAATGGCAACGGCAAAACGGCAAGTTGATGGGTGTGGTGAAATTAGCAGCCCCAATAAAATGGAAAAGTGAAATCCTACTGAAATAGTGGGAAAATATGTAAATAACTTTCCTGTATTTTTTGGCGATTAATATGATAGATATACATTAATATTATATATATACACAATAATTCATAACAGTGTGTTCCACCTAAAGTTCACTGAAGGTGAAACTCTGCGTAAATTCTGAGGTCGCAGCTGCGTACCACTATTGACGGGCGTCGCGTCTCCTAACTGCCACAAGTCAACAAGCTTCGCAAACAACAAAAACGGCAGAAACTGCAGCTTGAAATCGGGGTTCATCGTGATCTGCGAAGCCTGAGGTTGCCACCTGAATGGTTCCATACCAAAGAGCATCCACCAGCTTGGCATCGCTTTGGTCTGAACATTCCTGGACAAAGTATGACAAAGTGACGGGTAAAATGACATGAAACGCTATCATCGAGATGGCCTACTTGTGTTGTTCATATTTTAGATCGTATGCAGTACATGAATGTACCCCTGATAATCGAAACTCCAAACTCCGAGCAAATGACCATGTTTGTTGTGGACATTGAATCAGTTTTCTATTCAAACCACAGCAAACCAATCTGACTGCACTGCAAAGACTGCAAAGACTCTCACCTTGTACCCAGTTTCGATATCGACGATGCACGGTTGATGCACAAAGTTGCCATGATGCATCAAGCAATGTGTTCATACAACTGACATGTTCTTGTGTTTCAAACCATGAGGTATACCAACCTCCCCTGATTTTTTCAAATGCTGACACTCTATGGCACTGTACGGAAAATAGAATGTTGGTGAAATGTTGGTCATCCAGCTTGCCTTTCAACATATCAAAAGAAATAGAGCCATGCGAAATATGCAAAAACTATTGAAAATGTCGGCATTGTGAAGATGTGCTTCATAAAATGAGTCGGGTTTTCTCAACCTTATTGAAAAACCTCACCCAGTCTTACTAAAATACAAATCAGAACGGACTTTTTATACGGACGCACCTGCCCTTTGATCCCTTCTGGCTGTTTCCGGAGCCCAAATACCAGCAAATGACGCTCAAGAACCAAACCTTCCACCGCACAAGACTGGAGCAACAACCCCCACATCGCGAAAGAAAAACCACCAACGTCTGTTCTGAAACTCTTCCGGACAAACACTGGAAGCATCTCGTTTGGCTCTGCTTTTCTGAAGCTTGCATCAGTGGATGCGAACTCGGGCCGTTCCCCAAAAAAACAGGTTCCTATTTCAGCCACTAAAACAGACGACCTCCTTGAGCGCACAAACTATATGATAGAACATGTTCAATTGTGCACCCCACTCAAACATCCCATGTGCACATGAAACTTGAGAACTCACTTGTTTTGGACGCACATTTGATATGTACTTGTCATTTTCGTTTTTAAATAATACTCAATCAACGAGTTGACGTTGTCTTCCATGTCCCCAGAGCCAGATACGGATTTTTCCTCGTGACTACACAAGCCATGTCTGGAAGGTGAAAGCCCACCGTTTCGCTCAGCTGCTGAGCCAATCCACCTCCTGACCCACCAGGGCCATCTCCTCTACTGAGATGTTGCGGACCATCCTCGGCACATGCCAAGAGCTTCACTGCGTGTTTTCAACGTGACATAGATTAGAAGGAATGACGAAACATGATGAAACTGTGATGAAACTGCTGCAAGCTAATTGGGGTTCAGTCGTTCAGTTCCTCTTCGGTGCATTCAGATCTCAGTGGGGTGAATTAGGTTTTCTCGTCGCAGAGTACTTGTCGGCGTGCGCTTGATAAAAATTCATTGATTGGGGCATTCGAAATGGTCCTACCCTGTAGTCCGTAAATTTAATCCTGGCAACGGGAAATCCGGCCGTTACGAAAAAATCTCTGTTTTCCGAGTCACATGCCGGTGCCCAAGAAGTTGCGATACGCCGCAGTTTTGCCGCGGAAATAGCGGAAGCCAGATCCCGCCGGGCTGGCCATAATCCATTTGACGCCTCAGAATCCCCGACTTCACTTGGAACGCATTGCCAAGGAATTGCAATACCTTTTGGGGGTCCATGGAAACAATTCAGGGGTGTCACCGAGAAGTAGCTTGAAGAAAATTGTCGTAATAACGGTCCTATAGTCGGATGGTGAAAACCACAATTTTCTGTGATTTTTCTTTACACCATCACAGTTACAGGAGCATTCTTTCGGTGGCTTTCCAGATATGGGCAGACATGGGTCAAAACTCAATCAGGCCAACAGTTACATGCCAACCTGTCATCGTTGTTTTGGGACATCCAATGTTCTGAAAAACCTGGGGGCTGCTCAAAACGTTTGAAAAAAAACGCCAACACTTGGATGACCATTCTGGGACCCACACCTTTCCAGGTATCATTTTTTCATGGCCATTTTATGGACCAGACACTGTTGCGTAAGAAGGAAAATTCCACATCATGCAGAACGACAACGCATCGTTCAGCCAGGTAGGGCCGGACCGCCTCCAGGTGGACTTGAGGCGATTCTGATGGGATTTTGATGGGATTTTGATATGCTGATTGACCATGATTGGCCATGATTGGCCGACCTGGCAGGATTTGGTGATCTGCTTCCACCGCTTCAAAATGCCGGAGCTTGGGGGGGTGAGGGAGGGGGGTTCGAGGGAAAAATCACTGGACTCAGGCCTGTCAGGCCTGCCCTTGAAGCAAGAGTAACTCCAGCTACCGCTAGCTTTCGTGAAATCCGTGGCATGATCAGTGATTGCCATTCTCATAAATGGTGCATTGTTTGATGTGTCTTCTCGAAAATTTACCCATCCAAACCCATATAGTGAAAAGGCTTCAGCTCGCGCACCTCAAAGTCCAAGATCAACTGTTCCAGTGTATGTAGGCCATCTATGAAGACCAGTTCGTATCTCCGTGGCTCACGCATGGCAGCAGGCACATCTTGAGGCGAAAATCCAATGTGCAGATTCCTCCGTGCTGGTTTGGTTGTGCTATCTGCACCAACAAAATCTGGCCGGTGGTCAAAGGTGGCAATGGAAAATCCTCACTTTCAATTGGATACATCGTCTATAAATAAATGATATTGCCTATTACCCCTATTACTAGTAGGATAAATCTTTCTGGGTGTTACATTACAATATATACGTACATATAATACATATTAAATTATAATATATATATACTAATATATACAGTGTTAAGCCCCATTTCACCCGCCAAACACACCTCATTGTTCATGGTTTTTTATCCATTGAAATCATCCCAATCATCCCATTGCTGGTTGATTGAGAACAGGAATCACCCACTGGATGGTGATATTCCCTAAATCATCTACCCTCTGGTAAACTAACAGTTTGCTATGGAAAATCACCATGTTCAATGGGAAAATCCACTATAAATCACCATTTTCAATAGCTATGTTAAATTACCAGAGGGTACCAACTAGCATTTTATATATTCTATTCGCTTCTATTCTGATATTTTTGGCTAAAATCTGCCTTATGTTGATGGTAATACCCTGGGGTACACGTTGCATAGATGTGGACAACCCACCATTCGTTGATCATTTTCCAAACGGCTTCCCCATGGGTTGTCCACATCTAAACATTTGGAGGTTTCCCGAAATAGGGCTACCAAATCATCCACTTTAAGATCCATCAACCATTCAGTTACTTACTTGGGGTACCTTTAATTTTCAGGATACCCCCACCCCAAAAAAATCGCTGTCATCAACAGACCAAGGTACACATTTGCCTGGATCTTCTGCAGAATCTTTCGCGACAGCGTGGACCCCACACGTGGGCAGTTGCCCTCCACCTCTGCATCTATCACGTCCAGCACCGCCGTGGGCCAGAGCTTGGCCAAGATCCTCAAAGTTCAGAAAACTGAGCCATGAAACAAAACGGGATTTAACTATCCAAAATTAGGGAGTTCACTACGAAAAATGCAGATTTCATGAGATTTAATGGGATGACATGATTTTTTATGGAACTTAATATGGAGACAAAACTAACAATTTCATGGGACGAACCAATAAATACTGGATATTGGTGGGATATCAACTGGAGGATTACTGGGTATAGGTTATAAGCAAGGGATTTTAACCCCAATAAGTTTGGATATAGAAAATGTGGAAAAAGGATTTAGAAATGGATTGGTTGAAGTAACCTGGAAACTTGGAGTATTGTTTCCCTGTTTGAAGTATCAGTAGAGAATTTAGCACCTCAACAAAATCGGGAAAACATATAAAGCGAGATCTTATCCAACCAAAAACAAAAAATGAGAAAATTGGAAGAACTGAAACAAAGCAAGAATTTCACAAGATAAAACTGGAAACAGGAACGCAAGCACAAAGGAGATGGAGGGATCTTGGCCCAGCAAAGAAAGTGGCGAGATAAACTGCAATTGTGGATGTATGGATGGAGAATATATCATGAAACATAGGAGATGGATGGAGGATTTATGCGGAGTACCAAAAAAATGATGACATTATTCCTCAAAAGGCTGTAATGCTATATATTTTTTCACAAGTGATATGCAGTTCACTTGAACCACGCGTCCGCAGCAGCGTACCCTAAGCTGGTTGCTTATTTCACTTTTGGGGTAAGAAGTGACCATTGTTCTCTTTTTTCTGCAACTGGGAGGAGATGAATATATTTGGTTATGTCATACCATTGCTTCATGGAGGAAAAGTGTTTGAGTTCCAAAATGGTGAAATGTTGGTAAAAGGATCAGAGATAACCTATGGATGGGATCGGCGGAAAATCTAGACACAATGTACGGCTGCTAGCGCTATTTCCGGCCGAACACGAGGGGCAACACGCCGAAAGGGAGAGGAGATGGTTCGTAGGGAAAAGGAAGGATTAAACATGATGACTGTCTGGATGTCGAAGGATATGACCAAGGTACTTGATTTAGGAGTCAGAGATACCGATTGAGGAGGGAATACATGATGGAAGAACAGGGTAAGAGAGAGAGAGAAAGGAGGTATCCGTTGGTGATGCTATAATATATATATATATATATTACAGGATTGGTCCTCGAATGTCAAAAAACAGGAGAACCAATGATGTAAATAACAAAATTGTTTTGGAAGTAAGAAAATGATAGAAATAGCTTATGCAACTAAAAAACAGAATAATAATAGTAATAATAATCATAATAATCATAATAACAATAATAATTGAAGAATCAATGATGTGAACGGATAACTCGTGCATACCAACCAACGAAGAGAACCATCCAAAACAAAATGAGAAAATTCAACCGACGATCGGGAGATCAATCACAAATTAAAGGCGATCGACTTGCAGATTTTCAAAAGAAAAAAGGGGAGATCAAACAACAAATAGGGAGATCAACGAAGCAAATGAGATGTACCATAGGTGACAGAGGAGACTGAGGGGTATCACACAAAAGAAATATGTTTATATAGAAACCAACAAGACTGTGTACACCTGGAATCTTTCAAACTGGACAGTCTACTCAACGCAAATTGCTTTCTCAAACCCACGAAGCGGTGCCACAAGTACCCACAAGAGAAGGCCTCTGCAATATACTTATACCGGTATACAGCCATAAGACAATAAACATGAGGAAACATCAGACACCATGAAAATCGCAAAACTAGTGGATGTGATCTGTACAGTAAATCACCGAATGTTGGAGAACACAGCAGGTGACTGAGCTCTACACAACCAATCAAACAATCATGTTCATCATGTTCATCATGTTCTCATCATAGCTACATGTAACTCGACGTTACATCAACGTCAAGGAGCGTGGTGGAATATCCAAAGGCATTGCCGATCTCAAAGATTCGATGAACAGGTAGACTGGGCAAATATCGCAACTTCTCGAAGATCTCGACATCTGCATTGGTCATCCCAGCGCCAAAGGGAAAGGTCCGCTCCTGTACCTATTCAGATTGGAGCTGGTCGAATCCGTTGGCCATCCGTTCACTCCCTTACCCCGGTGTGATAATGATTGAAAAAAAGAAAACTGGGTGAAATGTGAAATATATATATATATAATTATATATATACATAATGGATCCGTCAATCTGTGGGTCTTTTTCTTCTCTTGGTTGGTTCGCTATGCTTCCTGTGTCCATGTCTGCTCCTTGGGGTCACAGGTGACACCCTTGTAGGCCTCCGCAAACTCTGGCGTTGCCGCAAGCATCCCTGGAAGGATGATTGGATGATGCTGAAAATATCTAACGCTTTCGGGAAAAGAAATTCAACATCATTATCATCATATAATGTTAGCTATACATAGCTATACATAGCAATTAGGTCAAATTAGCAGGTTCCTAGAATTGGGGGTAAAATAGTGAGTTAGTGTGCAAAGCTTTGCCAAGCTTGTATGAAACATATCATGCCGAAGCCTCTAAACGCTGGGATATCTCAGAAAATTGCCCAACCAGGCTGTGTTCTGGTTCAATAGCACTTTCAAGAATCATCCAAGTATCCAGTTTGCACAGTGCCCCAACGACAGATCCTGGCTATGCAACGACATAGTTTTCCCACAAGTAACAGCGCTTGCAACCACAAACCAAATTCACTATATATGTGGTGGGTATATCCTGTGAACAAACCATCAACCATGTTCCAACCAGCACTCCCTGGGATTGTTTCGCTCCACATCCAAGTTTCGCATGGAAGGAACCAGAGTGGATGGGAAATAGATGCCCTCAGAGGATAACTTGGAGGTGTTCCCGGGTTGGCACTAGATGGCTACCCTCTGGTAATCGAACAGTTTGCTATGGACATTTATCACTGTCAATGGGAAAATGATCTGCAAAGGGACCATTTTCATCCATTTTCCATAGCTATGTTGGATTACCAGAGTGTATTCAAAGGTTTTGGATAGAATCCCTTTCAAAAAAAGGATATGTTGGTGTTCTCAGCCCAGTTGGAAGTTATAGCTGACTCCTTGGCCCCTGGACATCCACCATGATGGATCTCTTGATGGGATGACTCACCCACAAAAAGGGCCACCATTGTAGTTTGGTTTATAAAGCCCCTATCTAACTGTAGATATATCCCCATATGTCATAGTTAGCTCACCTCAAGGCCTTGCATGTCCAGTGACCACATGTTCCGCTTCGTAGAGCGCATCGGTTTCATTCACAAGGCGTTCCACCTTTTTGAAGCGGGGTGTGCGGAAGGGAGCAGCACCAAAGATGGTTTGTGGATCATTTCGGATTAGGATCAGTTTTGGTGGCAATGGATCAAATACGTGTTTTGAACGGTCTAAATGTGGGTTTGGGGCAACAACATTGCGATTCAAACTGCAGCAAATTTGTCAGTATGTCAGTCACTACACGTGTCAACAGATGTCAGTATTTTTTACATATTGCGTATAGATTTGTATAATATATATATATACATACAGATACGTCAATTAATATGTTAGAATATATCTCAGAAGGAGAATGAGGTATGGAGACAAATGGGGAAAAAAGCAGGCAAGTACGAGGAAATTCCTCTGTCCCAAGGCAGCCAAAGAAATGGTTCGAGAGGAACGCAAGCCCAGAGGCATGTTGAAAATCCTCCGTCCCAAATATGCAACCCTGTTCAAAGAACTAGTCCGAACAGAAAACTGCTTGTGGACCACAGGCGAACGCATTTTCTCATTGGGTAAAAATGCGTATAGCACAACACTTGTCCCAAACACCAAACATCACATCAACATCAGCACCAGCACAGACCAAAGAGAAGTGACATTTGCAAACAAACATTGCCTGTACAGTCTGCAGTGACGCTCACCTTCAAAATATTGTCGTCAAAGCCCTTCCACGTTACAATACGACAATTTACACATACAAGATATATAAGCCTCAGCAACACAAATGTTAGCCATGCATGTCCGCACCTACCTTAGTAGCCTTAGTAACACCTTGCTCTCTCCACTTAGCAGAGTTCACCGCCCGCCTCATGTAGTTAACAATTCACGATCATTCCAAGATTGAAATAGTATTGCACCATAGGGCCCACCAAATCGGTCCTCTTTAATGTTGAAACATCCATTTTGCGCCCATTTTGAGCAAGCCATCTACAACCATCACGGGCTGGGATGGACCTGAAGCACCAGGCAGCAGAAAACTGGAACATTTGTCCAAAATTATATTGATAATATTTTTTGATAATATTTGATAACCATGGTTTTTGCAATTTCTACGACACTTTCCCATGCACAGTGGAAGTCGAAGTATCATCCGAAGATACCCTGCTACCCAGCTTATTAGCTCTTCAAAAGGTTGCCAGAACAGAATGGACCTGAGGAAGTACCCGCAAGTTGAGGATATTTCATATAGACCTAGACATAGACCTAGACATAGACATAGACCTAGACCCACATCTTGACACATCTACTTTGGCCTTGTGTTTTGGGTCGTGAAAACCACCTGATGAGATGCGAAAGAATGACCAAAACCATAGAGATCTATGGTATCAATCTTTGCCCGACCCGGACTCGTCCAATATTTTAAACATTTTTAAACATAGATCTTGGATCTTTGAGCAGAGTCGGTTTTTTGCCAAGTTTCCCTTCATTCATCCCCACACCCACCAAGCAAAACCTCTTGGTTCTAAGTCCTTCTCTGAAATTCATCAACAAAGCAATGAGAATTTGTGACATCATATCCACGATCCCCAGAAGGGTCTGCAACTATTATTAGGAAGTTTCTCTACCATGATCTTCTCTCCAAAAATTGTCAGGTATCATGGGTTGATGTTAGGTTAGTGCCACGCTCACAGAAACCCAAAGACACACAGCTGCCACAGCCAAACACCCAACCCACACCCTTAACTGACACACAACTGCCACACCCAAAAGACTCAACTGACACACAGCTGCCACACCCAAAAGACTCAACTGACACACAACTGCCACACCCAAAAAGACTCAACTGACACACAACTGCCACACCCAAAAAACTCAACTGACACACACAACTGCCACACCCAAAAGACTCAACTGACACACAACTGCCACACCCAAAAGACTCAACTGACACACAGCTGCCACACCCAAAAGACTCAACTGACACACAGCTGCCACACCCAAAAGACTCAACTGACACACAACTGCCACACCCAAAAGACTCAACTGACACACAACTGCCACACCCAAAAGGCTCAACTGACACACAGGGGTTTTCCAAAACATTCTCCAAATTCAAATGTTTTTTGCAATACCATCCTCCCAAGGGTTGGCATTTCACAAATGTTCCATTTAACAACAACAACAACAACAACAACAAC
>Ga0126342_10006440_pt1 | contig 20807 bp, 16 predicted proteins | sample Cyp1metagenome_FD_92528 | JGI IMG/M metagenome (GOLD analysis project Ga0126342, IMG submission 92528) | Coral microbial communities from Lord Howe Island, Old Settlement Bay, Australia - Cyphastrea 1 metagenome | ecosystem: Host-associated > Invertebrates > Cnidaria > Coral ...
AACAACCAACAACAAACAACAAACAACAAACAACAAACAACAAACAACAAACAACAAACAACAAACAACAAACAACAAACAACAACAACAACAACAACAACAACCACAACCACAACCACAACCACAACCAACAACCAACAACCAACAACCAACAACCAACAACCAGCAAACAGCAAACAACAAACAACAAACAACAAACAACAAACAACAAACAACAAACAACAACTAACAACTAACAACTAACAACTAACAACTAACAACTAACAACTACAACTACGCATAAATATTCAATTGACAGATTTTGTTTGGCAAGGCGCCTTCTTGCCCTTGGACATCCACGAGCTCTCTGCCGGTGAACTCGCAGTCAAGATGAGGATCAGTTAGGTGCATTTGCTGCCACGTTCTTTTGCTGGTTGCTGCTTCCATTCTGCTGCTGCCACTGCGGGCTACCAGGGCTCCTGCTTCGTGTCGTACCAGTGCGTGGATGATGAGTGAGAAGAAACCAGCAGCGAGTGGTTGAAATGGGCAGTGGCCTAGAGCAGCCCACTTGGTTGAACTCGACCATTACGGGCAGGGACGATGTGGATCTCTCCCTTCACGTGGCGAGAGCTGCTCACTGAGAAGCGGCCTGATGAGGCCGCTGCTTTCCTTCACGTTGTACCATGCTGGGTTTTGTGCCGACGCTGCGTTCATTTTTTTTGTTCCCGAGTGGTGCCTCGAAGGCTGATTCCACCACCGCCATCCACATTGAGATTTCATCTTGGGGCGTGATGGGGTGGGTGAACTCCATGTGTATGGTGGCTGATGGTGCTAAGGGCACGCAGGAGGCTTGCTGTCGGCATTGGCCCTTGGTCCTGAGCAGCCGCTGGATGGGAACGCTGGTAGCTCCACTCATTCAGCCCACAACCATTGCCATCAAGGGCTCCAAACAATGCAACGCGCAGGCCGTGCAGGGTTCCGAACAACGCGTCTAACAACATAGACTGCCAGTTTCAATGTTTGGTCCGAAGCTGTTATTGATGGTTTTTGTGTGAAGCATTCAGAATTTGCTAGTGCAACCCTTGGCAGCATTTCTTGGAAGGCGTTCTTCGCATCCAAAAGGGTTTATGCTTTGGTGGCTGAAAAGCTGGAACGCACGGGACCATTCAGCGATGGTTTGTTGATAATCAGGCAGAGGCGTTGAAAACGCATCGGAAGTAGGGGAGGAAACTCAGTCCAAACACATACAACATTTTCAGTTACTGTATGTTGCAGTTTATTTGCTGCTTCTTCTTGAGCTGAGCGGTCTTGCCTTCGGAATTAGGCGAAGGAGGCGCTCAACGCAGCAGTTCCTTTGTCCGCACAGCGGTTGAATTTGACATCATGAGCCGATGTCCCCCATGACGTTTGTGCAAATGTTGACATGCTGCCCTTTGAATTTCGCGTTGATCTGCCAACGGCCGGGAATTGCGCTTGCAATTTAGAGGCCGAAGTGCTTCAACGTTGTCTTTCGACAGATGATTGCGTTTAACCTATGGAACAATTTTGAATCATGGACTTGTCATGATGATTTGAATTTGCTCCGTCCCTGGCATTGGAAGCGTTGATTGATACTGGTGGATACCAGACCAACAAGATTCGACAATAGAACAAACCCCTGTTTCGGATGCAATTTGAGAAAACAAATGTAGATGGTGAAAATTCAATATGACCACAGGGCTCAAGATGTCCTCGAAACCTTGTCATGTGCCATGCACATGTATGTTGGCTCATGGAGTTAAAATGTCTGTGTTTGCGGTGTGTTCTTCTGCCTTGCTTTGTTGCCTTCTTGTGTTCCAAGCAGCAGGCATGGAATTCATAGTTCAGATAAGTGTTGCGCTGCAAATTTCATGTTCAAAACAGGACGATATGGCAGCAGTGCGACATATGACTCATATGACTACATATTTTGGCATTGAACGTATATTCTTTTGTGCACCTCAAATGAAACAAATGACCCGTATGAATTTGGCAGAACCTTACCGGTCACCATTCTCAGTTGTTGGTGGACGCAGTTCGTTTTGTGATCACCACCAATGCAAAAAACACACGCACAACATTTGCCGTGTCTTCCGCGACGTGAGCACACCGGCATGGAAAAAAACATTAAGAATCGAACATATTCTAACATCCACAAAGGTTTTCGGCAGTGTAACGATTTGTGGCATTTACACATGTGTTTCTTCAAACATACAGTTTTGCCCCATATTTCATCACAACGCGTGACACTGGTTTTGATCTCACGAAACTTCGTTGATTAGTTTGTGCTGCGGATGGGCGTTTTCACATTGGAAATTGTTCTGCAGAATCTTGAGGCTCCGTGCAGAAAATGCTGTGGTTCATCAGGAATAAATGGGTCCACTCAGTTAGTTTTTTTGAGTCATGAAACCATGTTCATGTTGGACACCTAAAAATAAACCTCCAATTTCGGAAGGTTTATACCGCGTTTTTCGGGCTGAAATTGGGGACATATTCATATCATTCATATCTACAAAGTCGCCTCCGCTTTGACATATTTTGTGCATGAACACTCGAGGGGTTACCCAAAAAATGTCAAATTTTGTGTCCAACATTTTGACCCTCAAAAACCCAAATAATTGCAACCGTGGGTCCGACACATGCGTTTCTGTGCCATGCGTTTCAAGGTGAAAAAAAACAGAAAAAAATGTTGTGTCAGCATGGCTTATTTTTTCAACATGATTTGGACCTGTACAACCCAGGTCCGTCAGGTCCGTCCCTGATTCCTTACTAAGTCAGGTGAGGATCGACTTTGTGATGCTGGAAAACTCTGACTTGTATTCAATGAGTTACAACATACCATCTTCAATCCAATAAGACAACATATGTGCAACGCTTGAAAGTTGGATTACATTGAGGGTAGCCAACCCTAATTTTTTTGGGACGTATGAATTGATATATGCCCATTGTAAGGATTGCCACTATGAGATGGACGACCATACCACCATTCCTGTTGCATCACCACAATGGATTGATCAAGATGATATCCTCAGTAGATTGCTGTGAATATACCGATATTGCTTGAATATGATAGTAAAACTATTGTGTGGTATAACTATAGATACTATAGATATAGAGATATAGATATACATAGATATAGATAGATATAGGTAGATATAGGTAGATCTAGATAGATATAGATAGATATAGATATAGATAGATGTAGATAGATGTAGATAGATCTAGATAGATATAGATAGATCTAGATAAATATAGATAGATATAGATATAGATAGATATGGATATGGATAGATAGGTAGGTAGGTAGATAGATAGGTAGGTAGGTAGATAGATAGATAGGTAGGTAAGTAGATAGATACATAGATATACATGTGATATTTCTTTTTTGACATCCCCCAGATCTCCAGTCATTGGTCATGTCACCAGGGTCCAAAGACGGTGGGAAGATGGTGCCGACCCTGGTGGGAAGGGTCGCAACGGAATCCATGGGACTTTACGGTGCCGAAACAAAAAGGGGGTTACCCTCTGGCAAACATACAAAAAGCTATTGAAAATGGCCATTTATAGTGGATTTACTGATTAAAAATGGTGGTTTTCCATAGTTATGTTAGTTTACCAGAGGGTACTATTAACAACGGAATAGTATTAATAGGTGATAATAGATTAATATTATAGGAAATAGGATTAATATTAATATCAAGGGACTTTAACAACGGAATAGCATTAGTAGGTAATAATGGAGTACTAATAATAGACAATTAGGATTAGTAATTATCATAATTGTTACTATTATTGGATAATACTTGAAATAATCATGGATCGGGATTATAATAGGGACAGTAAGAGGATTTACCGTTCATTCTGGTGCTTGAATGGTGCTTGAATCGATTTTAAATGGAAAATCAAGTATAATTGGGGTTTAAACTACAACAATAATGCTTATTAAATGGTCATTAATGGTTAACCATAGTTCATAATCGTTTTTACTGGATAATAATGGTTAGTAATGGATAATTTTTCGGATAATACTTGGTATCATAAGAGAATTTGCCCTCCGGCACGCAAAGGTGGCGATAGAAAATCCCATGCAAATGCAGGATTTCATGGCCAAATCAACAACAAAATAGGAGAGGGGCCATTGCCTTTTTTGATTACTGGAGGGTAAACCTGAAAACACTTGCTTGTGCCCGTCCATTCTTAGCCAAGTGTCACAAACTGGTTCCTCAGGTGTTCCAAACTGGGACTAGCAGTCAAAATGACGAGTCATTCTATGGTTCCAGGAGCTATCAGTTTGTCAGTGGCCAATTCTCTTGTTGTGTTTTCCAGCAAAAACTCCACTGTTTTGTCATTGCCAATCTAGCTGGTCATATACATCCAAGGTTTCCGGCGAAGTCCAAGCCCAATGTGTGCTGCTTAAATCCCCTCATTTTGGCTGATTCAAGCCCAATTTTTCTCAGTTAACCTCTGGTAAACTAACATAGCTATTGAAAATGGCCATTTATAGTGGATTTACCCATTAAAAATAGTGATTTTCCATAGCAAACTGTTAGTTTACCAGAGGGTAACCCCCAATTGTTCCTGGTGACATCCCCATTTTACATCATTTCGCCTGGTAAAGATCGCCATTTCAAACATCTGTCCTGGCCCTTCGGTGGCGAGCAGCACATTTTCAGGTCTTCCAAAGGGGAGAAGAAGACCTTGGCGCTACGTCTCTCCAACCTGGCTCCTGTGCTTCTGGAGGTGAGAACATCGGAAAACATGTGGGCGGAGACCTGCAAAATTGGGAGTAGAGATTACTATCATAGATGTCCCAAATTCCCATTGGTTGGTTGATTAATAGAGGGGTTTGAAGAAACCCCTTTAACAACAGGTAAATGATGATAGATGGTATACCAAACCGGCCCCTCTATTTTTACCAAAAGGACATTATTGATTACTATACCCAGTTTGAAATTTGTTCATGAAATTTATAACCCATTACCCATGCATCTAACTGGGCATATTTCATTTATCTAGCTGGGGTATTCCATTTATCCCCCTAATATTAAACACTCCATAAAGGGTCCCAGACATATGTGATTTAGTCCCTTACTCAGTCAGTATAAACGGGGGCCGAAGGGATTATACCCAGTTAGAAAATGTTTGAAAGTTGTTGATAACCCATTTCCCATTCATTTAATTGGGGATATTCCATGAAGTTAGTTGTAGTATTTCATATGATTATTACAACTTTTTACTTGGCTGTTCACCCCTTAAATCGTAAATGGGTTGTACCCCAGTTACTCCGGTAGGGTAAGTAGGGGCAATGTCCAGTTATAACCCAGTGACTAACTGGGGTGAGCCAGCAAGTACTATACCTCAAACTTGACCCGGAGAATCAAGGTTTATATACTGTAGGGGAAAGTAGTCTTCCAAACCCGTCTTTGGCAATTTCGTCATGTTAGGTAGGGGGATGGTAAATTGAGCACTGTTGTAGTAGGAGTACCAACCCCAATTTGGCTGCATGAAGAATCAATTTCGATTGTTTTTTTGATACACCTTGAGTAATTATTCCTCACAACTCACAAGTCCAGGCGATATCGATCCAGTCAACCATCACACATGGGAATATTAGCCAACCAGAGCTTGGGATGTGATATAGCTTGAAGATTTGGGTTACCAACTAAGCTGCCAGTGGATAGCAAAGGCTACTGTTGCGGGCTCCTTTCCAACGCCAGTTGTGCGCCCACTGCTTGAACTTGTCCCATACCAAAGCGGCAGCCTTTTAGACATGGAACCCAGCAAAGTTGCCATGGCACTCCATTGCCCCCATGTTTTTTCGTTGGAAGGTCTACCCTCTGGTACAGGTAACATAGCTACAGCTATGGAAAATGGCCGGTGAAGACGATCATTCGTTATAAAACATGGTGGTTTTGCAGTTTCCATTCCCAGATCTCCACATTGCAGAGAAATCTGCTCTGATTCGCTCCGATTGTGCTGTTGAGGCGTCCCTTTCCGGGGAGTTTCATGGCCGGGGGAAGGTGCGAATTCCATCTGGGTTGATCCTTTGAAACGGGGAGAAACATCACCAAAATCCATAGACTTAGGGGGCATTTGAACAATTCCGATGATAACATGGTAACCTAACATACACTTATCAACTTCCAAATCAGTATGAGTTCGGCATTTGGTTTGAGGATTCATACTTTTTCTCTTTTTAAACGATGGTTGATTAATGCTTTTGTGTGGTTTTTTTTTGAACAAAATAATAGGAGTATGAGGTATGAATCCTCAAAGATATGGATTTGAACCAGCAGCTGGGACAAACCTGCTCGATGGTAAACATAGGGTGTCATACCAGGGGATTTAGAGTAACGGAGAGTGCGAACAAATTTGCAGTGAGAACCAAAGATAGCAACCAGTAGGCGCTGGCTCTGCGGCCCAAACCTAATACCATCTGGTTATGACTAACAGTTTGCCATGGAAAGATCCACCCATTTTTCATAGGTAAACCATCTATTTCTATGGGCCATCTATACCATGGCTATGTAACAAATAACCAGAGGGTAGATTTGCTGTAGGTCCATCGAAGGAAATCTGAAGATCCTTTCAAGGTTAAACTCCCAGATCATTTTCAATGGGAATTTCAGGATCCGATTGATTAGAGGTACCAATCCCATATATAAGGCCTATTTGTTAGGGCTAAATTTCAGGGAATATCCCCAGAAAATATGGCATTTGGTCAGTGTTTGAGAATATGGTTTGGTCTGAAAATAAGGTACCCCCAATTCCAATAGATTCAGCCTTGCTAAACATTGGGGGTTGATCCAACATTTTCAGTTACACACGTCATTTTTGAAGCATAGGAGATGCTAAACGACTCTTGGGAAATTGCTGGCATTCAACATTCTACTTGGTGGCGAACTACCACGGCTCGTAAGTGGGTTATAACCCCAGTGATTTGCATGGGATTTTTGTAGGGTTAATCCACTTATAACTGGGGTGAACTAACCCACTTACGATTCGTGGGTAGTTCGCCACCAAGTAGAAAATTTCCTGCCCCAAATGCTGGGTAGCTTCTGAATTGGTTTCTGGTTTCTGCTTCTGGACATGAGGAGAAACCGACGAGAAACCGATGTCGAGACATCGGTCTTCTTGATTTTTTTGGAACGCATATATATATATATACATAAATATATATACATAAATATATATACATAAATATATATATATATATGCACATATATATATACATATATATATATATATATATGTATATATATATATATATTGCGCAAATTGGGAACAACAGAATGGGATGGGCCAGGGCCCCAAAAATGATACGGTGGCAGTGTAACCACGTTCGTTCTATATATGCCGCTCTCCAAAAATGGTTAGTCCATTCCCGGGGTCTGGTTAAGAATCTTCGAAACCTGTCTTTCGACTGTTTCCAGCTGTTCATTCGGGTTTATCCAAAAACAGGGTGTACCCTAATCCATAGCCACCCATCCAAGGGTGTTACTTTTATGTTATGCCCTCATGCCCATTAAACATCATTAAGCCATAAAACCATACTGTACTAATTCACAGATGAATTCACCATTCAATGGATTGGTTTAAGGGAACAATGAAACCGGAAACACTGCTATTTCATAGGAAAATCTATGGTTTCCGGTTAAGATTTTCCCTTAAGCATCTTAAGCCAATCCATTGAAGCGTAGAATCCCAATGAATCCACCAGTTTCTTCGGAAGGCGCTAGTCTTCGACTTGCCTGCAGAGCTGCAAAGTGGAGAAGCGCCCTTGCCGTTACTCGGTGGAAGACATCCGCTCGGGGATCCCTGAGAAGAGGACCATCTGCTTACCCTCTGGTAAACTAACATAACTATGGAAAATCACCGTTTTTAATGGGAAAATCCACTATTAATGGTCATTTTCAATAGCTACGTTAAATTACCAGAGGGTAACTATGGTGAATGGATTGGTTTAGGGGAAAATTTAAACCCGGAAAACCCCCATATGAAAAATGGTAAAAACACCCATGGGTTTCCGGTTTCAATTTTCCCGACTAAACCAATCCATTGATATGGGGAATCCAAGGGTTCCAGGTTTCCAACTGTTCCTTTCCCAACATTTTGATAAGTTTCCAAGTTGGGGAATCCAATTTTTCCAACATTTTCAACTTTTCCAACTTATCAACTTGGAAATTGATCAACAGTTGGAAACCTGGAAATAAGAAGAGACGTATCATCCATTGCTAAATCGTTTTGGGGGAATGGGGATCAACATGCTTGGGTTTTAGCACGGGGAATTCAGTTGTTTTTTTCCAAGTGTAGCAACCCCCAAATAGATCGAACAGTTGGGAAACCTGGATTTTATGGGGAAATCATCATCTAACACATGCTGGAAACACATTTTTCGATCTTTTTGGGGACATAATATATATATATATATATTATATGTCCCCAATTATCTATATATTATATATTCTATGTTTTTTTGGGGACTTTATATTTTTTTTTAGTTGGATTCAATCCAACTTTTCAAGGTCAAGCTCTTTCTGCTTGTGATGGGCTCACCGGGATTCCCATTGAACTGCCAAAGGGGTCCACTTGGAAACCCCTGGATGTGAGAAAATGAGCCCTATCATCCCATCATACCCCAATCCCAACATCCCACTATGATTTGATGTTGATGTGATTAGAATCCTAGGATTCTCCCATGTTTTCTTTTTTTTTTCTGGGTATTAATAGGTGTTTGATTTACCTTTTTCTGTGTATATCCCTCATTTAAGTGGGTTTGTTGGTGTTGGAACTCCATCGATTGTTCAGTTCCATTCTGGAGGTTATGGATCATGCTGTTGCTGCTGGCACCTGGTGCGCCTGAGGACGCCAATAGGTGCGGGCTCGCCTTTGCATGTCTGGTAGCTGGTTGATTCAACAACAGCAGATTTTTGAGGTCGAAATGGATATGAATTGTGAGTTGGAAATTATGAAAACCACTAGAACTGGATGTTTTTATACAGAAACAATCATGAATATGGTGGGTTCCTGGGTACATACTCCAATTGATTGACCCATCTCCAAATAGGTGAAGTGGACAGGGCGGGGAATTTTGATCCATCTCCGCTGGTGAAATCTCCCTTATTGGTCGGTTGTACCCTCTGGTTATGTCAAAATAGCTATTGAAAATCATCATTTATAGTGAGTTTTCCCATTAAACATTGTGATTTTCCATAGTTTTTTGTATGTTTACCAGAGGGTATCTCCAACGTTTTGTTGGTTCAATGTCCCTTCTGACTGCTGATTTTCGTAAAGTTCTGGGTCGCTCGTTTGGCCATCTTGACGAGGTGCGCGACCTTAGTGGCCTCCAGCTGTATCGACTTGCGATATGAAGTGGGACGCCCCAGTGCTGAAGAGCAAACAGTACCGTTTCTAAATCGAATATTTCTGAGAAGAACCAATCTCTTGTTGAAAAATCATCTACAAATAGATGATCCAAACCTGAATCCTGATGGCTGTTAGTTTCCACATCCGCAGCTTTAGGTTCCGAATCTGCTCTTCATCAGAATCAGAAATGGAAAAAACAATGGGAGATTTCCAGGTGTCGGATCACCAAAGGGTACAGTAAATGGAACGCTACAGCGTAAATAGCGACTTTCAGAGGTCTAGGAGGAGCCTCTGGGAATTTTCGGAGAGATGGAGTTCTCTCAATTTACCAAATCCCATGGTTTTAGTGGAAAACCTCTAGCATCGAGTGTGGTTTATCAATGTTTATTGCTGTCATCCATGTGAGGACTGAAAATCGGGTAAATTGGATGGTTCATGAAGTTCAGAATCACTAAAGTTACGATCATCTGTATGGTTTTTTTCCTGATTTTAACTTTTGACCTATACGCATCATGGTCTATTTCACCGCTGTATATCCAATGGGCCGGTAAGTTGATGTCCAAAGCTGAAACACCCTGGGGCCCTGATTTTTTCCGATGAATTGAAAGACATTTTGTTTCTGGGATTGATCTTCATCCTTCCAAAAGCATTTTTTATTCGAGAATCCCTACACCACAGCTGCTTTCTTAGATCCCTTTGATGCCGAGAAAACTGGAAAATTGGATGCACAACAGTGGGCTATCCATCCAATTCTTGAATCGTTTTTTTTGGGCGATTCTGAACTTCATCAAGCATCTGGGTAGATAAGGACCTCATTGGAATGATGGTTAGTACTAATAACTATCCCAAAATGGTCCAACCATTTTAGGCTAGTGAAATGTTATGATTCTGTTATATATAATTGTATATAATTATTATCCCAGCTATTTTCATCTGTTATAATACCATTTATTTTAGGTACCACAGTTTATATCCCAGAACCATCCACTTTTGGGTTCCGAAACTTTGCGGAAATTGCTGGCCAATGCCATTGGTTCTCCCAGGTCATGGATGCCTTGAATCGGCAAGCCGACTTGAGTCACTTGGTGTTGGAGATGGGAATCCAAGAACTACACGGGGAAAATCGACAAAAAAGTCGGATTTTCCAGCATCATTTAGCAGATTTTAACAAAAAAGTGGGACTTGATCGACATCAGTTGGGATTTGTGGATTTGCCGAAGGAACACACAGCGATTGACCGTGATTTACGGTAAAGTAACATTGGGTTCACAAAGAAGGAGGATTCACCTCAAAAGAACGGGAGTCTACCCAACAGACATTGGGATGAAGTCAAGAAAGTGAGAATTTATCCAACAAACACTGCGGAGTCTGCCAAAAGAAATGGGATATTTGAACAGCAAACACAAAACTGATATGACTGAGCCAAATGCTTTGCACCTGTTGATGACCCGTTTTATGACATCATAAGTGGTGGGGACAGCAAATCACATTTTTCCTTGCTTCGTTTGCTTTGTTTGTTGGTGAAATAACACTTTTTTTCTAGATCGTTTTTGGTCGATTCCCCTGTCATTTTCCTATGAAAAACCATGGGTTTCCAGTGTCATATGTCCTCCTTCCCGGCTGAGATTCAGATTCGGCTTTGCCCCAAAAAACAGGCTTTCACGGGGGATAGCACCTGGAATCAACCGGATTGGCGCTACCCAACAAGGACATGGTTTCACAGGGAAGAGGATCAACCACTGCATGAATGATGTCATGGCCGAATAATACCACCCGATTCAACAAGCAGGAGTCCAGATTAGGGTTGACATTATGAGCATCGGTCCATTGGTGCATATCAAGCAAAACATGTATCATTCAGTTCCTGGCCATATGCCAGGTTAGGATCCGATTGGTTTAGGCGGGAAAATCTTAGAAAATCTTCACCGGAAACCATGGTGTTTTTACCATTAAATATGGTGGGTTTCCGGTTAACATTTTCCCTGAAACCCATCCATCGCACAGGTGCCTCTCCGGTGCCCTTCTTCCGCCGATGTCGCTTCGGGACAGGGCGAGTTACGGGGGACTTGGGCGAGGAGGCTTACCTTCAAACGTGTATATGCTTGGGTTAAACCATGTGAAATCTTAGGATTTACCCAAGCAAAATGGGGATTTAACCAACAACTATGGGACTATGTCGCTGGATGTCAGTAACTTGACATGATCTGTGGGTGTGTCGGAAAATGGCGTATTTATCCCAGTAATTTGAATAAGGAAGATGATCGACCATCCCATGCGGGGGTACAATTCTTGGACGACAAGACCATTTGAGCATCAAAATCATATTTTTACTGTCAAACACAGGATTGAACCAACAAACATGGAAGATCAATCAGCAAAAAACGTATTTATCGTCAAAAATTGGATTTGACCAGTAAATATTAGGATCAAACCATCAAACATGGTGACGTAAATATGCAGGATATATGTTAACCACATCTGGTAAACACAACCATTAACGCATCTTCAGTTTATCAATTTGGATTTTATACATATTCAAAAACAACAGTAGGGTTTCATATTATTTCACCATTGTGTGCATGAGTCGTAAAACGGGATGGCGTAAATCAACTGGAAAGGTTTTCCAGAGTCGAAATCCAACATTTTTTCCAGCATCGGACTCTTCATTGCATGCTATAATTCCGGTTGAGTTGTTTGGCATAATCCCGCCGTCATTTTTCAATATCAATCTGGCAATGCATCGCCAACTGTATCAGAGATTCAAGATATTGCGAAGAAATTGAGTGGTTTCAAAGATTCATTGGCGCGATGGGGAAATTTCTCATCATGTTGGGGTCACATTTAGGGCATCTTGGTGATTTTTTTCATTGTCTCCTGAGAGTTTGACTAGGGGCAGCCAACCAATCAGTTGCGTGGGTTGACGGCGAATATCCAAAATCAATTTTGAAAGTTCTTTTTCGAACAATGTTGTAGACTGACTGAATCCCTTCCCCCTGATATCAATAAAACACACACACAACCCCAGCACTGGATCTAAAATTTTGGGTGCTGCTATTATTGAGGGTATGTAAGAGTAGAGGATGTGATTACATATTATGTTCGAAGCCAGTATCTCTCTTGGATTTTCTTAGTCAGCTCCCCTCGTATGATAGTATTTATGAACAATATAATCATAGACGAGGTTGCTGCCAAATTCTCTCCCCGGAGCTGCTAATGACTTCCGCAAACAAAGATCTCTGAAGCAGGAACCAGAATAGTATTGTCACCCTTTTTTTTCCACAATGATTTTGTAAATCTCCTCCTTTTTGGTGTTGAGTGGTTTTGTTGGTCCCAACGTCTTGCAACTTAACCCACAATTTCTTAGAATTGGTTACCGATTAGCAGCATGCTCACGAAACCTAAGATTGAGGCCCCTGCAAAAGCATTGGGTTAACTATCGGGCATAATTTTGGTGACAAATGGTAATAAACTCCATAAGTTGAGATATTGGGCCCCAACAAAAACTATGTATGGTTTATAGTTATATGGAGGTTTCCTTTCCTAAATTGGGAGTACCCCCAGTTATCATCCGCTTTCATAGGACTTTCCATTATCAACTATTCATTTTGGGGATTTCCCATTCATTTCTGGTGGTACCCCCAGTTATCATCCATTTATAGATGGATTTTCCATGAAATAAACCATTCATCCATTTTGGGTATCCCCCATTTTAGGACCCCCCAAATATGTCCACTTGGAACGCCACGACATCGCATCCGCCGCCGGCCGCCTTGGGCTTCCAGACCTTGGACGCGGCGGACCATGGCTGTTCCCAGCGATATTTTTGCCCAAGAAAAAGTGAGAAATGGCGCACTTTGAAGTTTCTTGACTTCAACATTTTATGATTTCTGATGAACATTTCAGGCACTCACTGGTTGATATCAAAAAGACATTCTGAAGAGGTGCTTGAGCCGAATCCAAGTGTTGCGGTCATGGTGCATTATGAGGTGAGAGTCGGATGGCTGTGGGTCTGTGAACATCCCGATTTTGGGTATGAGTGAAAGACCTATCAGGAACCACAAAGTCTAGTAACTAGCAAAATTAAGTCAGCAATTAGACATCCAATTTTGGATATTTTTGAGTTTCCCCGTTTTGACTCAGCATCGTCAGGCCAGAAGATTGATCCCCCCAACATGGACCCTGAGAATCTAAACCCATGTGAGGATGTCATGGTACCATCATTGGTATAATGTTAGTTGGTACAATTAATGTTATGGTTTTACCACCAGTTGAGGTGGTGATGGTATTATGTAATGGTATAATAATGTAATGGTAAGGTCATCATGTTAGTTTGGGGGGATGGTTGATAGTTCATGATGATGAGACTGTTGAGAACAGATTATCATCCCATTAACCATGATCCTCACTAAACCATGATAAAACCAGTATGAACTATGAAGCATTAAAAAGAGCATTAAAAAGAGCATTAAAATTGTTCGTTCAAATTCCCAATGTTATCTTCAGGTTATCGCCATTATTCTATCTGTGATAATATAGTCATTTCAAAACTTTCAATTACAACCTTTTGCAGGAGTCAGAACCACAATGCAAGCATTTTTATATTACCCTCTGGTAAACTTTTACATAACTATGGAAAATCACCATTTTCAATGGGAAAATCCACTATTTCTATGGCCATTTTCAATAGCTATTTTGACATAACCAGAGGGTATATAACTTAATAACCATGATTCACCAAGATACAGCCATCACGAATCATTGTTAACCATGATGTAATCTTGATATGCAAGCACAAAAAAGTATAATCATCATTGACTATTGAGACAACCACTAGAAAATATCACCACTATCAGCCGTTATTCACCATTATTATTATCCCATTGTTCAGACACCATTATTCATCGTGTTTTTTTGTGGAATATTCTTACCTGATTATCCCATGATTCCGTAAAGGTTCATCACTATCAATGATAATGTTGCCATTATGACTGAATAATTCTTAACCATGATGTAACCTTTATATATATATATACATATAACCACTATAAACTATTGTCAGCCATTATTCACCACTATTAAGCACTATTAACCATTGTCAACCATTATTCCACATTATTCATCACTATTAACCACTATTAGCCACTATTAAGCCACTATTAACCTCTATTGATAACATCCACCATACAGCCAGGATGGCAGTTTTCACGTCTGCAGGTGGTCTCAGTGGCGGAGCTTGGTGGCGCCATGGTGCGTGAGGGCAAGAGTGGCTCGGCGCCTTCAGATGTGGCGAGGTGGAAGATGGTGGTTTTCTCCAGGGAAACATGGGGATTTTTTATGGCTTTATCCCAGCAAGATAAGGGATACCCTCTGGTAAATGTTTACATAACTATGGAAAATCACCATTTTTAACAGGAAAACTCACTATTTCTATGGCCATTTTCAATAGCTTTTTGTATGTTTACCAGAGGGTAGAATGGGAATTTGAATGGGAATTTGATTCAAACTTCATGGAACTCTAGGGAATTATTGGGGTTGAACCAACGCAAAATATAAGGGACGTAATGGGAGAATGGGATACAACCAACAAAAACCATGGTTCGAAATAGTCAAAGATGGGAGTTTAGTCAACGAAATATGGGATTCACATGATTTAAACAGCAAGAATAGGAGACATAATGGTATATACTGGCATACAATGGGATATAACAAAACAACCAAGATGTAAAAACCACCAGTTTACTTGGATGTGCATCCAAAGAATCGAAGTGGTCCCCCCTTCAGTCTGTCTATACCTAGAAGCATAGCCATTATACAGATTGTTCACCCTATAATCGCAAGTTGTTTGGTTCACCCGTAATTCTACCCTCCTGAATAAACTGGGGTGAAGGAACCCACCTCCAGAATTTTGCATTTTTTTAAAATCCACATCTAGAATCTAGACAGAGGGGTTTATTAATCATGTTGGTTGGCTATACATCCCATGAAATATCTACATGATTTTCATTCTCTAACCTCATTTTTGTTGGTTTAAATCCGCATAAATCACAATTTTTCGAAAATTAAATTCATTAAATCCATTTTTCTTGGTTAACTCCCCTCAACTGAGCTCCGACCTAGGTTTGAGCTCCCGCCTCGTGGCCCGACTGGGTGTAGGACCGCAAACCTTGCAGCCTCGCGGTGGTTAAAAAGTTGGCAAACTTCGCCAAGAAATGGGGAAGTCTCCAAGAATATGAGGGACAAAACGGGATAAATGTAAGAAACGATGATGTATACCCGTAATATCTCAAAAATATTGGCTATAAACTTGGTATACCCACGCCAAATTCAGACATAATTGTTGAAGATGCGGGAAACCTGGATGGAATACTTTTACCAACCAGCAAAAATCGGAATATACGAAATAAACATGTATCCATCAGAATTTGGAGAACTGGGGATGTGGGAGTTTCTTAAGTCATGCGGAGACCCCAAGTTGTCATGCAAGTTATTGGCCATTCTTGCTCGGAAACTCATGGTGAAATGTGGTGCCCAATTTGAAGAGACAGCTATTTGATGCTATTTGATTTCAGCAAAACGGGATTTACAGTATATACTACCATGACTACCCTCTGGTAAACTAACATAGCTATGGAAAATCACCATTTTCAATGGGTAAATCCACTATAAATGGCCATTTTCAATAGCTATGTTAAATTACCAGAGGGTAGGTGGTTCAGTCATAAGAATCATAGGGATTTAAGCAAGAAACGAATGTTGATGTCAGCCGTTTCAGCCAAGTTCAGAATGTTGGTTGAGTAATTTCACCAAGCAACATGAGGATTTCACCAAGAACCATGGCGAGACTCAGAGAGACTCGGCCATGAACAAAATTGTATTTTGAATCAAAAACAAGGTTGCGACCAACCAGGAGAAACAATGATCTCATCCAACAAACGGATGATAATAGTTCATAATAACTTCCCCCCAATTTCAAACATATCCAATCATAGGTCCTCAAAATGAATAGATAGAATACTCAACTAGGGTTTGGTTTGGATGATTTCACCAAGGAATTACTGGACTTAAATCCGCTTCTCTGGATACGCAAATGGAACATACAGGGATAGAAATCATGGGAAACTTGGAAACACTTAAAAAAAACCCATTTTGGCTGGTTATCCCTGTATGTTGCTTAATGGAACGGGAATACTTCCTCATTGCGAGGCGGCGTTTGGATCTTTAGCTTGGGCCCCTGCCAGGAGCTGTTGTGTCTGAGCTGGAACGGGTCGGGAACCCGGCTGGAGCGGCTGGCGATCTGGGGGTGGGGATGGATCAAAACTTATGGAAATAGCGTATACAAATGGGATTTATACCTATTTATATAGAATGATTTGGAATGATTGAGATGATCATCATTGATCCTCGCACTTATATAGAATCAAACGTGGCAAGCTGGGAAATCTACCCCAAAATGGAGCTTTGTAGCTAGGAAAATCATCCATGAATGGAGGATTTTAGGTTGCCACATTTGATTACTGGAGGGTAGAATGATCTAGATGTTGCTGCAATCGAGCGTGGGATTCAAAGTTGACCAACTATGTTGGAACTACACAACGAATCAACGAAAGATGGTACTGGGATCTTGATATTCCCCGGCGAAGCACGGTAATCAAGTTTTCTTGTTCAAATCTAAGGTTTAGCCATGAGAAACATACAATTCTTTCCGTGAGATTTATGAGGTTTAGATTAAGAATACTATAATTTTCATGAGAAATTCCATAAATACTATGAATTCCATAAATACTATTAATTCATTCCATAAGGTTCGGTTAAGTTTAACAATACTATGAATTCTATAAATCCCATGAGAAACTTAAACTCATCCTATTCGAGCTTTGTGTTCGTTCTTGGAATTGGAGTCTGAGGCTGGAGAGCGCTTGCGTTTCAAGAAGGTCTCAGGTGGGATTGGGACTTAACGTATGGGAAAAAACTTCTAATGGGGATATTTATATTATATAATTATTTATGTATAATATGTATTAATATGTATGTATATATATGTACAATATATATATATATATATATTATATATATGTATAATAATATGTATATATGTACATACGGCAGGCAAAAAGGGGTCACTTTTGTTGATCTTGATTGAACATCAGCCATTGTTTTTAGGGTTAGATGGATAAACACCACACACATGTTTTTCTCCAAAAGATGAATCTCCTACTAAAAACAGAATCATCAACTGACTTATTGTCCAGTAACATATGGACAAGTCTCCGTTTAGTTCATGATTTTTCCCCATTGATATTCATATTTATAATGGATTTTCCCATATTTTCTCACATTTTCCCACGATTCTGCTGTATTTTCCCATGTTTGTCCATATTTTCGAGCTGATTTTCCCAGGATTTTCCCCGCAAACTAACCCTCCCAGGCAGCGGCCCTGAGAGCGGATGGGTCAGTCTGGCAGCTCAGATCCGGAGGTTTCCGGATGGTTTCGCCTCTGGTAAACATACAAAAAACCATTGAAAATGGCCCATAGAAATGGTTATATAAATCATGTTAAATCCATTTTTTTAAATGGAAAATCCGAAACTAAGACATCTAAAAATGGAACACATGGATAATTTTGGGGTAGATAAATCCATTTTAGCTATTGCAAATGGACCATAGAAATAGTTGATTTACCTAAACATGGTGATTTTCCAAAGTTTTTTGTTAGTTTACCAGAGGGTATTTCTAATGGAACATCTAAAAATAAAACATGGATGATTTGGGGGTAGCCTCATTTTAGGATGTCAAGTGATGTCAAGATAGGTAGATAGATAGATTCATAGATAGATAAATAGACAAAGAAGGAATAAATCTATGTATGAAGAAGTATATATCCATCCATTCATACCAAATATACTGTATATATATATATAATATATATACACTATATACACATATATATATAGACACACATAAACAGTATATTGATCTGCAAATCCCTGTGGAAGATTCTTTGTTTAAAATTTCCAGAGCGAGGCGCTCGGCTGCTGGAACCCTGCGCCGCATCAAAGGCACCGAAATTTGCGCGGCCTGTGGCTGGTAACAAAAATCAACCGTGTTGTGGGGACATAACGGGATACCCGGCCTGGTAAAACATACAAAAAACTATGGAAAATAACCATTTTAATGGGAAAATCCACTATTTCTAAGGCCATTTTCAATAGCTAAGTTGGTGCACATAAGTCCAATAACTATGGTTTATATATAGGTGATCTATCTATAGTTAATGAGATTATAAACCATTTATAACTGGGGGGGGCACCACCTTGTAATGGGATAGAATCAATGGATATCATGGGATAAAGCACATAAAATGATATATGAGATTGTCCGATCATGGTGGATTTAAAACCAGTGAAAAGGCCATTTTTTTTAATGGGGGTTTTCATGATGATCCCTGGATTTTGAGGGTACAACATATTTTGAGACTAGTATATGTGTATGTGTATTTGTATCCGTAAACGCACATAGATGATGTTGTACAAGAGATATTCTATATGTCACACACAAACACAAACACATATATGGATCACACATGCCTAGATACATGCATATATTAATATACTGACCAGAATAGGGGATCACCAGCGATAGGCGTTTCACCCGAAATGACAAACACATTTGAGCAAATCTTGATGACCAGGCAAATTCGGGATACAAGAGGAATCTGCGAAAAAGAGTTTTCGAACAAACATCATGAGAAAACATCAAGCAATATACCCTCTGGTAAACGTCTACAGTTTGCGAACTTGAAGCCATGGCCATAGAAATAGTTGATTTACCCATAACAAATGGTGATTTTCCATAGTTTTTTGTATGTTTACCAGGCCGGGTATATCAAACACATTTCAGCGAAGCATTGGACCAACAAAACTGTGCGAATCGCAAGGGCCAACTCCACCAATCGGTGAGGGAGGAATATCAGCTGGATGTGACCAACAAAAACAGGAAACACTATTGGCATTTATGGACAGTGATGGTGGGAAGAGCACTACTTTGAATAATGTGAGTAAAACATGGTAAAATGTTTACCATCCCCCAGGAAAATCACCATAAATATATAGGTGGTATGTTTACCATTCCCAGGAAAATGGGTGGTTTATGACATTGTTTTACCCACATTAATCATCATTAGTCATCCATTAATCACCATTATTAACCATTATTAACCATTATTAACCAATATTAACCAATACTAACCATTACTAACCATTATTAACCACTATTAACCAATATTAACCCATTAACCATGGATATTTACCCACATCATACCAGTTGAATTCTGACCCCACGATATCCGATATCGACCAACTTCACGGGTTCAGGAGTGGGGGACAGATTTGGCACTTTCACAAGACCCACTTGCGGCTTGCGTTCACACAAAATTCGGTTGGTTTCATCCTAAGGTTTTACCATTTTTTGTTGCTTACCCTCTGGTAAACTAACATAACTATGGAGAATCACCATGTTTAATGGGAAAATCCACTATAAATGGTCATTTTCAATAGCAAACTGTTTGTTTACCAGAGGGTACATCCCCATTTCTGGTTGGTTGCCACCTAGAATTCGGTCAAATAACATCCCTATTGTGGTGCTTGTGGCGGTCAAAAATTTTGGACCCGAACAAGTCCTCTGCTAATTCAACCTGGATTACAAATAGTAGGTGGTTCATGTCACCATTGTTGGTTTATTCTTCATTTCCCATTTCTGTTGGTTGAATTCCCAATTTCATAAATCACTACATTTAGAGATGACTCAATTAGATAGCCCCATTCCCCATTCTTAGACACCCCGTGCTATGGTTCCAGTCGTATGTCATTTCATCCCCCCTAAAAAACCATGGTTTCTAGGGTTTTTTTGATATGAACGGGGTAAGGGATTATTTTCAGACACACCCAAAAGTGGATTGTAGTTGGTTAAAACCATTATATATCTCACTAAACATCCCATTTATAGCCCATCTATCTTCGCATTTATAGTTGGGAAGAAGTATTTATCATGTAATCATACAATTGTTTATATACAGATATACATTATTATATCTCCCATTTATCCCCATTAATATCCATCAAATATCTGATTAATATTTCCATCATCCCATTCTTGATGGTCAATATCCCATTAATATCCTATAATCAATGGGAATTCCAGGATCCCTTAAAATGTCCAGTGATATAAAATATCCCATTCATATCCTATAACATATGGTTAATATCCCATTAATATCCTATTAATATCCTATAACATATGGTTTATATCCCATTAATATCCTATAAAATATCCTATAACATATGGTTAATATCCCATTAATATCCTATAACATATGGTTAATATCCCATTAATATCCCATTAATATCCTATAACATATGGTTAATATCCCATTAATATCCTATAACATA
>Ga0126342_10006441_pt1 | contig 20802 bp, 18 predicted proteins | sample Cyp1metagenome_FD_92528 | JGI IMG/M metagenome (GOLD analysis project Ga0126342, IMG submission 92528) | Coral microbial communities from Lord Howe Island, Old Settlement Bay, Australia - Cyphastrea 1 metagenome | ecosystem: Host-associated > Invertebrates > Cnidaria > Coral ...
AAAAAAGGATATCATATCTGAAAGTTCTTTCAGAAACAAGACAGTTATAAAATCCACGTGGTCGGAAACCAAGGCAAAGACTTTCAAAAGTATAAAAATATACAAAAAAGTTACAAAAAGTTACAAAAAGTTATGAAAAGTTATAAAAAGTTAGCAGAAGTTATAAAAAGTTAGCAGAAGTTATAAAAAGTTAAGACAAAACTTACAAATAAGTTATTAAAGTTAACAACTTCCTTTTATCTTTTTGATAAGTCATGTTAACTTCCAACATAAATCCTTTAACTTCTGTATATCTAGGCTAAGCCTGTAAAGTCTTATAACTTTAAGCGTACAGTCTTCGTATCTCATGTTCCATTGTTGAGATTTGTCCACAAGGACAGGTGATAGGCAAACCAGTGCGAGCTGGACCCACATTAAACGATGCGGACCAATTGGTGTGTCATGTGGTGACCTGATAATATGCATCAAGTGCCTCAAAAGATTTACCCATGGCGTCTGCGTAATTTTTGGCATGTTGTGGCTCATCTTTCTTGATTCTGATCCACCAATTTCGCCTTTGGAGTTGTGACGATTTTTCATGGAAAAGCTTCTGTCTTTTGGCACAAGTAATCAGTGGCGAGATACCACTTTTGGAATTTAGCCAGGTTAGACATTTACGTTTACGGCAATAAACATGGTGAGATATAGACGTTCATCGGGGGTACCTCGTTTCCTCTGCTGCCGCTCAGGAATCGCAATGTCGACTGGCTCATGGGTCCTAAACTTTTGCTTGCGATATTTGACTCACTTTTCGCGTTGTTTTCGGGCATTTTTGGGGTTCTCTCTGGTTTTCTTCTTCAAATTTGCAAGGTGCTGAATACTGTGATCAGGATGACAGTCTTGGCAGTGTTTCTTGATCGCACGCTTTCGGTCTTGATCGGGCAAAGAAAGCAATGCAGCTTTGCAAAGAGGGCAGGACCATGCTTGCTGGTCCTGCGGCAATTCATGCGAAACTTCAAAGATAGTTATCTTGGGCCGTGCAATAGAATCTGTAGGTTTTTCGGGGTGGCGTGACTTCCAGTGGTGCCACTTACTTCGAATGACAGAGTTTAAGTTACATTTTTTGACGGGGGGGTCCCCCCCAATTTTTTTTACTTACATTTTTTGACCCCCCCTGCCAAACATGAGCCTAAGGGGGTGGGGATATGACAGATCCATAGCGACCTTCAAACTTGGTCTGGCATTCTGGGCAAACCCAAACCTGGCTTTGATGCAACATTTTAATGGCTTTTTTTCCTGTCCATCTTTTTAGTCTTAACGCCTTTTGGGGGTCGGCGAAGTCTCCTGATGCCCTTTTCAAAAGCAAAAGGCTTTGAGCCAACTTTCGGAGGGTCAGGTCCAACACATTTCCTTTTAGGAGCAGGTTCGCTAACAGCAGAACTGCTTGCGGCACCTTTTCTAGAAATGGAGCTGACTGGCATTCCCTTTTTTGCGGTGGACGACTTTGGTCCAATTGGGTTTCGGTAGACATTGCTTATCAACTTGCTTATGGCTAGCGGAGGAGCTAGCTGGCAACCAACTCTTGTAGGATGCTGCATGGCTCTGGTTCGTCTTACCATCCCTTGAGTCCACAGCATACTTAACACTGGAAATGGAGCAACGGAGGAAAGCTGTTCGCTTGTGGTATGTTTTTGGCATGACCTGGGAGTGGTGGAATCACGATTTGCTTGACCCCGGACTCATGACCTGGTTCACCCTGCCATTTCCAAACTGCGATGTTTCGGGAGAAGCGGGTGGCAGCAGTGCTCAAACACGGACCATCGATCCATCTGTTGGACCGCGCCGTGGCACTAACCCATGGTTCAATATTGTTCATAGGTGACCGGTACCGGTCCATCCTCAAGTTTTTCGAACCACCGCGGGTCGGGTTTGAAATCACGTTTGACATGTTCATGTCTGGAGATGTGAGACCTCACTTGCGCACGTAGTGTGGCGCCAAGCTTTTTGCTGGCATTGATACTTTCAGTGACATCACGTGAGTCTTGGAGAGCACACGCAACTGCCAGCGATCTGTAAGCACAGTCGCCATCTCCTCCCAAATCACAAAATGAAAATCCTTCAAAGTTGGTACAGGAATCGTGGGACTTTTCTTTTTGTTTATTGGCACGCTTTTTGTCAGGAGTTGCGCCTTCAGCTTTTCCTTCAAGGGAACTGCGCTTGGCTTCAGTCATACGAACATCGCCCGTGTCTGCTTGGCTGTTGCTTTCAGCCTGTGCAGCTGCTTCATCTTCTTCCATGTCGTCTTTTTGTGTGGGAGCGACCTCGTCGCAGGACAGCACCTTTAGCGCCATTCAAACTTGCATGTTTACAGAAAGTGGACCAAATGCCAAAAAAACAAGTTTGAATCTGTTTTTTGTATAGGCTCAGGTTTTGGACTCGAAGCGTCTTGCTGGGGTCGCTCCTTGCATCACTTTTTTCGCTATTGATGTAGGTGTCTGATTTTTAAGCGCTTCTGCTGATGACGTGTCAGGGTGCCAAAGGTCCATGCACTGCTTATCGTTACATAACTACCCCACGCGGGTTTTGTCAATATCATCATGTTGTTGTATAGGGTTGTTTAATGTTGCTTTGGTTTTTGGAAAGACTTCGTTCCCGTGAATCGCTTGAAACTGCAAGTATCGTGTTTTTTGTTTTGATGGGGTATGTGCTCATACATCCCTTGTTGGAAAAAGAGGCGTGCATATATTCATCACTATTCCATACCGAACTGTATCTCCGACTTTGTTGTTGGCATTTTCTTTATTTATGTAGTCACTCTTCCTTGTCACCAGCATCTGGATTTGTTGGTATATCCTCATTTGTTTGATAATAGTGTCACTATACCCATATTTGTTAGTTACTATAACATCACATGTTTTAGCCATGATTTACTGTTCAGTAAAGCAAAGCTAATGTAAAGAACTTTATAATTATATATATATGTAACATGTATATATATGTAATATATATATATATGTAATATAATTGTGTATAATTGTGTATATATATAAATATTATTATTATTATACACATATTATCCCAGGTTTATACCGGTACAGTGTCACCAGCACCTTGTTTATTTTGGTGAAACGAAACGCGTGCGTTTCAGCCCTGTGTTGGTCTCCGCGGCAATCGCCAATGCTTCGGACGGACTTTGGCCGCAGAGTTTTGCTACTCCTCCGGCTGGAGCCGTAAAGGGCACTGCGGTGCAGCGAACGTTGACCCGAAGGACCCGAAACAAAGGTACAGCTATGGTTTATGTTTCTCAAAATGGGGTTATGATGGTATAGCTACATCATAGTATATAGATAGTCAATGGCTATACTAGGTGTAATGTAGTAGATAATCAATGTGAGGCCCTTGTTCGATAGCTAAGTTGGTGTAAATAAGTCCAATAACTATGGTTTATGGTATTTATAACCATAGTTACTGGGGCGAATCTAAACCAACTTATAACTGGGGGGCCTCACATTGTAGATACCATCAACATCCATCAACCAAGGAGACATGTTGCTGAATTTAGATGTAGATGTCTACATATGCGTTCAAATATGTTTGTATACTTCTTTGGAACATCTGGAATCTTAACGCTTAACTTACAACCTTTATACCAGCAATATTCAGAGACAAGTCTACGCATACACCTGTATAAATATCTACCTATGCATGTACATACAATCATATACATGTACTATCAATTACTATAAATCATATCATGATGAATATCACACATAAAGCGTCGTCAAGCCACCTCCCTTCTCTCTTCCGCCCCCGTCCATCTCGAGCCACCACTATTGGGGCCATCATCCCGATTCTGGCTTAGAATTCTGCTGATGATAAACAGGAATCATTAAGGGTTGGATTCCCACCGGGAACAACGTGTGCTGGTTGATCTTGAAGGAATTTCGTCATGGACTCGCCCATCCCTACCGTTGTTTATTGTGTGGCCAATGATGTCGCTGTAATCATCCACAATTGGTGATACACCTCCCTTTTTTCTTGGGACATCATGGGACCATATTGCCCGAATAAAGCACCATCAAAAAAACCGCCACATTATATAATAATTATATTATATCCAATTGCTTATCCTGTCCATGGCTTAATTATAATATATATAAAGCACCATCAACCAAACCTCTTCAACATTGCTCACATGAAGCCACCAGGCTTCTCCAACAGCCATCCCGCGCTTTTGCCTCTTGTTCCGCGGCAGTCGTTTTGGAACTGCGTAAACACGTTCGCGGTGCCCTACGATAAACGAGGCGCCGATACGCGCCACTTTGGTGCTCAAATCAAGGAGAGGTGGGAAACAAACAGTAGCACACCCATCAAGGTGGAGTATCTTTGCCAACATTTGGGTCATTCAAAAGGTGTACATGTTGGATGTTCACAAAACCTAGTCTTCAAACATGGAGTTTGGTTTCAATGGCTGCTGTTCTCGAGTAAAGTGGCAGCAGAACATGTTGCTTTTATCGATGAATTGATTGCAAACACTACCGGAAACCATAGTTTTACTCTGAAATACATTCATCCAGTTTATTTGTGGAATACTACTGGATAAATACATAGAACGTCCAATTCTCCAGTTTATTTGTGGAACTGAACCTGGTCAGTTCAAAGGAGTTCCACGCTGTATGGCTTGGATCACCGAAGGGGCCAGGGTAATCAATGTAGGATCCCTTGTCGATGCTGCATCAATTTCCAGCAATTCCCCGGGGACACGATAAACAGTGGATTTTCATGGATGTTCCATAGCTATTAGTGAGGCCCCCGTTCGGAATCGCTAAGTCGGTGCATAGCTAAGTCCGATTTCACTATGGTTTATGGTATTTATAAATATAGTTACTGGGGCGAATATAAACCAACTTATAACTGGAGGGCCTCCTAATTTACTGATGAAAACAACTGCAAGGTATTTGAGTGTCAAGCATCATTTCTGCGTGGAAACGAAAACGTGCCACGACAACTGTCAGCATCTCAGCTCGATCGTCGGCCTGGGAATTGATGCAGGGAGGGGAAAAAGGGTGGAACTCGAACATATCTATGTAATATTATATATACTTGTGTATGTACATGTATATAATATAATTAAATATCTATATAATTAATTTAAAAAAACAAATATATATATATATATATATATTTCTGTATCATTGAGCGGGAATGTTTCATGCTTTTGATGATGTTCTGTTTGAAGTACTTCTTGGGTTCAATTTTAACATGGCTCGGATGTCCAGATAATCTTTGGTTTTGGTTTCTGAATTGATGACCTCAACAAGACCTATGTTGGAAAAATGCCAGGAACCCAAACTGCTAAAGAAACATCCTTCGTCATTGAGAAACGGCTCGCTTTATCATACCTGGTTGGTGGTTGACCTACCATCTTGAAAAATGATGGAGTTCGTCAATGGGAAGGATGACATCCCATATATGAAATGGAAAATAAAACGTGTTTGAAACCACCAACCAGATCTATGTTTTGGACAGATAAACCTTAGTTGAAGCTTCTGACCGAAAAAAAGAGTCAGTGGCGTTCCCAATCATCATCTGAAGTAGGATTCCTCCAAAAATCCAGCACATAGATTAATTAATTATGGGGCATACCAGTCCTACTTCCATATTTCGCCCCCAAACTTTAGATTCATAATATTATGTTCGATTCACGGAATCAGGTCTTGACTTCATACTTTCTTTTGCAGATTTTCCCATCAAACCTCCCCCCAAAACAAATCATTCCAAATCTCCACCTGTTCTCCGTTCTCTTCCAAGGATCCTCCCCCAAAAGAAGGTCCAAAAACTCCGTACCTTCCCATGCCCCCCATGCCGTGCCCGGAACGCACCTCATCTTCTGCCGGCGAGGTCCACGGTTTCAGCATAGGCCAGGCCTTCGCGGATGTCCTCCTGAAGTGTCTTTACCGCCTGGCAGCGATGAAAAGAAATGGTGGATTTCTGGGCCAAAATGGAGGAAAATCGTGAAGAGTGACTTGAGCAAGAAAACAATGGGATTTATGGATATGATATATATATATATATATATTATGGCTGATTTATGCTGGAGCTAAGTTGACCCACAAAAAGAATTCTATGGTTTTGGGGAAATATACAGTAACCATAGTTAATGGGGTGAAACCAACACACATCACTGGGGGCCCTACCTTGCCCCTTTTTCTGTCAGGTTTGTCAGCCCGCACAAGTAGTGGTGTGGAATACTGTGTGAATGCTGTGATTCACAAAACCAATGGTCGGAAGCAAGTTAATTTTAGAGGCCACAGTGCCATGGAGGGAATAGCCGCCCAATCGTAGTAGCCGAATGAGACATTGACTTGGTTGATGGGATTTCTGGTGTATACAGTGTACTTGCGGTTTGAATAACTAGGAGACCCTACTGTGTTATCACTGTCACTGGCTTGGCACCCCTCTTGTATCAATGTCACTGGCTTTCCCATAGTCAGTAGTCACGGCCCATCTTAGAGCCCCTCCAAAAAACTTTTAGGTGAATATTTGTTAATGCCTAGACCTAGACCCTCACCCCAGTTTAACTGGGGTGTTTATCCACCAAAAAATGGCGCGTTTTATAGCCAGTTCTTAGAGTACTTTAAGGGTCGAGGATGATCAAGAGCGATCCCCGGTTATATATAGCAAATTTAGCCAAAAGTAGCCATACCCTTAACCCAGTCATTCAACCGCGCCGAGACACCAAGTCCAAGTGTGCTTTCTCTTTGGCACTCATCTTCGGCACTGCCTTTTTCGACTTTCGACGTACACAGAAGCGTTTTTTGAACACTTTGCTATGGGCTATGGATAATCACCATGCTGAATAGTTAAAACATGGAACTAGAACTATGTTACTAGAAAGTGGCATGTCTATTGCCAGAAATGTTGGAACTATGTTAGATTGCCAGAAATGTTGGGCAATAAAAATACCACTTTTTGGAAGCCATTTTTTGATTGGCCCAGGTTTCCGCTGACCACATGGCGGCAAAAGCTGGGATTTCACCTGCAAAATATGCTCTGAACATTGGCTATCCCAAATATGGCTGAACATAGAAGCAAATAATTGACACCATCAACGATATTGATCCATACTGTACGTACATACATACATGTTATGTGTGTATATATATATATATACACGGTGTATATTGTACAACTTACCCTCTGGTAATTTAACATACCTATTGAAAATGGTGATTTAGTTCGAGGATTGTCCCATGAAAAATGTTTTTTTTTCATAGCAAAATGTTAGTTTACCAGAGGGTATACCTTATGTAAATACTATACACAGGGTTTTCATTTGCCATCCACACATCCACATTCTGAAGCATGATAGGTGGATCAGAAATTCCCCGGCCCACCAAGTGTGGGAGACCAGTGGCCCATGGGGAACAAAACATAGAGAAATTCTTTGTTTGTACACTAAGCACCTGTTGAGTTTTGGCAAATAAAAAAGTTGATTGGAATATTCCAGCGTGTCTGAAATCGATCTGGATGGTTTCAGAACGGACTCCATGCCGGCGCGACACGAAAGGGGTGTAAAGCAAGGATGTCGTGTTACATCACCGTTTCTTTTCGATTTCCCCTTGCTTATGATCTCACTCCCATGGGCCATGTTTCATCCACATCTTGTGCTCTTGCTTACATGTGTTGGTGTAGTAGCGCAGTAGCACCAACAAATATAGAAGAGTGACTTATCACTATTTGAGTAGGAATGTATGTTTCCACTCTTGGGGGGGGTTACTGTAAATATGTGCAATTTCATTCCTTGCTTATGCTCCCATGCCCATTGATCGAACCATGCGTTCTTGATTCTATTGCCCGCATCTGCAAGCACAATCCAAAAACACCTAACAATTTCCACACAAAAAGGTATCTATTAAGTCCAAAAAATCCTGACAATGAAAAAATCCAATTGCTTCAATTTCACTTGGATAATCTGATCATCCCAAATGGAAAAAGTGTTTCGAGGGTCATTCCCACTACATCTCAAGAATTCCCAAGAAGCGTCAGCATGTGTAACAAGAAAACCAGCTTAGCAAACCAAATCCCATTAAAATCCCATTCATTCCTTTAACAAAATCCTACTAAAACTCCTGGTCCCATTGTTTTGGTTTTGGCGTTTCTCCACGTTGTTTGCTGTTCCGGTGGCCGCCATCATTTGCCATCGCCTTCACTTCTTCCACGCCCTTGGGACCGAAGATCACCTGCCGGGAACTGGAAATGCATGATGGAAATGAAAAATATTTGGCACATGCTGGGCAAGTGATGGTTAAAACCCAGTTAGTATGATGATGATGATGATGGTGATGATGATGATGATGATGCTGCTGCTGGTGGTGGTGGTGGTTGTGGTGGTGGTGGTGGTGGTGATGGTGATGGATGGTGGTGATGCATGGTGGCGATGCATGGTGGTGATGCATGGTGGTGATGCATGGTGGCGATGCATGGTGGTGATGCATGGTGATGATGCATGATGATGATGATTGATGGGGATTTCAACACCCCTTTTTTGGGGGGATTTGTCATTGCTATCTTTCTCCTCACCGGTGATTGTTCTGAGATTTTAACCAAACATACCGTGTCACTTCTGTGGTGAAGACATGTTCATTGTTTGTTTGTATATGTGATATGTACCGCTGTAAACCTTTGTACATATATCAAATATGATATACTTGGCAGTAACAATAGATATAAATAGACCATGTATGGACTAGCTACTTCCCCAAAAATCATCTGAACAAACATGAACAAACAACATATTCCTTTGCAAATTGAGCTGAGTTCCTACAAGAAACATCATCAGCAATGGGATTATCTAGGGTCATGCGCCATACACTTCACCAACATTTGGAAAGGAATCTCTGATAGTCTTCATTAATCTGCTCACAATCCTGGGCAGGGAGATTTTATACCACCAATTTCAGGCAAATGGGTGTTGGTGGGACATGCATCCCTCAATTCTGTCACTTCACATTATTTGGTTGCGCGCTACTTGTATTATGATCGTTTATCAGGTAAAATCAATGTAAAATCTGCGGGCAATGTGCATTCTGCTTTGTTGACGATTGGCAAACATCACATCATGATATCATGGAATACTCAAGAGAACGTTCCCCTTCCATACTCAGCCGAGCAATGCTGCAGTGATTCCACAGACTGACAACGCGACAGTAGAACCCCGGAAAAGGAAACAATCCTTTCCCATATATAATCACAAGAAACATCATCACAATGGTGCTAATACTCAAAACAGTAACAGTAATAACAACATCTTGATCATCATCTATATATCATAATCTATCATCTGGTCGGTGGTTTTAACCACCTTCAAAATATGAGTTCGTCAATGGTTGGTGGATTCTCCCATATATGAAATGGAAAAATCAAAGTCATGTTTTCCAAACCACCAACCAGATAGGGTTTACCAGATTGGGTTTAGGGGTACACGATTTTTCGACAAACCCGTTTTTTCGATTTTCAAAACACTTGAGCAAAGATCATAATCTATCTGATAGAGAGATTAATATCATAATACTCAGAATACCAAATATTATTCTATCATATTCTATCATATTGGGTATCATATCATTTCTGATATTAATATTCTATCATACACCCAATATTAAAGATATACCCAATATCATATTCTATATCAAATTTCTATCATATTGACATATCTTTCCCAAAGATCCCACGGCTGATGTGTCTCTCCATAGGATGTCGAAAAAACCATCTGCCCCCATCCGGAGTGGTCCGTCCGCGCGAGCGCCTCGGAGGAGAAGTACTCCACTCCAGGATGGATATCCTGAACGAACGATGCCGGTGCCACAGCTAAGTCCATAGTCCTCCAATGTCACCATGATTTATGGTAATTATATGGTAAATCACGATGAAATCTATGGTACTATTTCACTATAGGTGAATGGGGTCTATATAATTTATGCACCATAACTGGCCAATTTCACTATGGTAGATACGTTATGGTATATTGAACCAACGTTCGCATAACTGGGGGGTACCATCTTGGTGGATGATGCCGACTTACGATCCAGGGGATGATCCAAGAAGGCTATTGGATTTGACTGTTCTTTTTCTATGGCTGAAAGGTTTCCCATAAGTTTATAGGAATCAGATTCTTGGGAGTGGCTTATCCACTATGAAATCGTGGTTGAAGTTCAGCTTGGCATTCTAGTCTTAAAATTTCACTTTAGGATTGGAGCTGACTTTTCGGCATACAGTTTCACGCAATACTTTTGAGACTATGCCGCTGCTTTATCATAGTGCTTCTGGCACAAAGTTCCAATTGAACGCTGGTTTTGCAACGAGCCTCCTGTAAACCCTGGAAACCGATGACATGATTTGACTTTGGATTAATTCCTCAACAAGGAGGCTGAACACCATGAAAATAACCCAAGATATGATTCAACGCACATGGACACCTCCAGTTCAATTCCCAACATATCAATAGGAACATATTCAACACAGAGTTAACTCTTTTGCAATGGAGCAGCAACACGAGGTATTCAGAGTTCACGCCTACCAGAGACAGGTTGAACAGTATACAACAATAAGAATCAAATTCATAATTGAATTTTCATTGCTTATTGGAATCTACTCCTTTCGTTTCAGACAAACCCACATTACGAGTGGTGGGACACATAGTATCTGAGGATGGACATTGCGAGCCACGCTCTGGGCCCCCAGACGGTTTTCAAAAAGGCTGGCTCAGCACACCTTGCGACGTCACTGGAAGCCTCTTGGGGATGCACACGTACTTGGTGTTTCACCGTAGCAAGGTGTTGCCATATAGCCATATATCACTTATCGGATATTCCACATCTGGGCTAAAATATGATTCTCAACTATGTGAGATGCACCCCAAAGTAAGGGGATTCTTTTGGAGCGGAGTTTCATGTGCTTCACCATTTTTCATCATTCAGGTAAGTCATATATGGCAGCCTGGTAGACAACATGGTTGTCCCATGAAAACAATGAGTTACAATCAGTAATGATCACTAATAATGTCATTAGGAACCATTAAACCATTGAGTTTTTTTTCCAGGGAAACAACCGGATTTCCATATGAGCCATGGTCAATACTCACTATATGGTTGATGGTCATCCCATCCATAGTAAGGATCCAAAAATAATGGTTAGTATAAATCCCGAGTGGAACCATTGGATGACTAGCCCCGTTTTTAATGGTTATTAACCATGAGTATTGACCATAGCTCATATCAAACCAACATGACTGTGTCCCCCAAAACCTGACAACGTTACGACGTCGCCGCGAAAGTGACACCGCAGCGCAGCCGCGCCTTTCGCCGGAGAGGCCGCTGAGCACGGATTGGGCGAAACGGGCGGCAGCATAGGCCTTGACACACCAAGAAAACATAGGATACTGTTGGGGTAACTATATTTTTCTAAAATATAAATACTACAAATATACATCACATACTGCAGCATACTTTGATATTTGATATAGTGTAGTTCCTATCTAAAAAGAAGTGTTGTGGTGTGTTTATTTGCAACATCTGTATATGTATATATATATATACATGGTTGTACCGAAGTAAATCGAATATGGGATCTTCAAACATATGCCCATTCTAGTCAAGTTTCTTGGAGATTGTGTATTCTTTCTACTCCACGATGACAAAACAATGTGTAATTGGCATATCACCGAGATGTAACACTTGGACTACAAAAACAATGTTTGGATGTATCTACTGTACTATAGAACTGTTTGGGATCTAGCAGAACCAATCCCATAAAAACCCAGGATAGCTTCAAGTACTGTAAGCCATGATAGGCCCAACTATATAAGCATCCCAATGTGTATACATGCATATCTCTTTATCTAACGAACTGGATATACTTGTGGGACACAGGTCATCATCAATAGGATACTGGAATGCACCAACTTCATCGAAACCGAGAATTCTTGTGGATCCCTGGATGGCCATGGGGCAGCGCCAGCAACAGGGCCAAGTTTGACCAAAATGGGAGGTCAAACGTGATTGGTAGTGGTTAATGGTAGTTAATAGTTAAACATGGTGATTAATGTATATATATATATATGGAAAATCCAGTATTCATAGACGACTTATAGATGATCTATGGATCACTTACCCTCTGGTACATGTAAAAAACATAGCGAGCCGGAAAAAACACAATTTTTGATGGGTAAATCAACTATTTCTATGGATATGATAGCTTCAACAGCTTTGTAACAAATTACCAGAAGGTAGCATGAATTAACATGCACTAAAAAAGAAGTGAGTTAATTCAACTCAATTTACCAAACAACATGTCGTTTGTTTCAAGCAATGGTATTCCGGTATTCCCATAAACCGCCACTTTACCCATGGGAAACATGATTATGTATACATTGTTGATCTTTTTGAAAAAAATGTGTCAAACCCCTGGTACCCTGCTCATCCCAAAATACGGAACCAAGTGGCCACTAAGTTAGTAGTACAAAACCTACAATTACAAAGCAGGGCCCCAAAACCATAGCTAAATTGGTTTATGACTAGTAGTTCACTAGGGTATATGGGAATGATAACTATAAAATACTATAAATAACTATAATCAATGGGGTGTGTAAACCAGCAAACAGAACTGGAGGGCCTCAACTTGTATACACCTATAAAATAATGATATTAATTAAATTAAATGGGTCTTCTATATAACTTCCTTTTGCCATGACCCATTCTCTGGCAACCGCACCATGGAGAGCGTCGAGCTGCCTTTGCCTTCACCAAAAAAAGTGCTGTTCCACGAAGATGGGTCGGTAAGGCGAAGTACAGGGCTCGGTAAATGTCCCAAAAAAACATGATCCAACAATTGGTGATATCATCTCCAACTCCACCAAATAGTCGAATGTGATGTTGAAAATCCCGAAGGGACGTTCAAATTTACCAACCCTTGAAGGATGCTAGCACTGTGAATCGTAAATGTTGTAACTTAAATGTGGATGGAACCTTCTGCATGTAAGAATCATCATGATGTATATCTTTACATCAATTACATCTATCTGGCTGAATTTTGGGATAGTTTCCCTTAGATTCACCATGATTTTTTATGTGATGTCGCCTGGCGCGTTTCTGGAAAGTTCATCCGACTGGAAATGAATGGCAAATGACGCGATGGCAAATGAGATTTTCTCCTCTAAGATTTGGGATAGAATGTGGATGTAATTGGGATACAACCAACTATAGTAGAGTTTAAAGCTGGGATGAATGGGATAGAGTGGGGTACTTAATCAGCAACGGGTTTGACTGAAAATTGGTGATTTACCATCATTATGTGGCATTTTGAACGACACTAATGATTATAATTATAGTCCTTCGGAATTGGGAACGCAGAATGTTGAGACAAAACTCAAGTAGCTTTTTGCCGTGACCCTGCAAGTCAAATCACCCATTTTACCCACCATGGTAGTGATGATCCTCAATTAAGACCCTGGTAAAATGAATCACTGGGATTTTCTCGGCCACATGAACAGCTTGAAACTTGACTTGTATAAGTTGATGCACTATACGGTACCCCGATGCAGCAGGTGGAATAGCCTGTAATTATTGCGACTACCTGGACCCTCAAAGTATGTAAGCATGGGTACAAGTGCCACAGAAGTCTTGAGCACGTGATTCTGCTAATTTAGCATGTTGAAGTTCCAATGCCTCCGCCAAACTATGCCCTGGAAAATGTCCGATAAACAAAAAACAAGAACATGAGATTATCTTCCCCTAATTTGTCATTGATTAAATGATATTTATGCCCATCCATGTTTACCCGCCGTTCAGCCATTGTGCGCCCGCTAGGCACCTTTCTTGGCATCAACCACTTCAACACCAGCATCCTGACCCATCGATGTGTTTTTTCTTATTGAGTATCGAGCCGTGCAACAAAAATAAGGGTGAGTACTGGGTATGTACATGATTGTATCGATGGAACTACATACAATTGCGTATATTCAGTTTCCAAGCGCGACTCTGGCATCTATTATATATGTATATATTCACGTATATATTTTATCTCTATATATTATTTAAATACATATACACCTACACATAGGTTCGAGGCCAGTGTAGCACCAAAGAGTCCAAAGCTGCTACCAGTGACCCACTTCAGGTATGCATGTCGTCAACGTATTCAAAACATGGTAACTAGTTCCACAACCCTGAAATGAGTCAAATGTTCCTTGCTTTTTAATTGAATAAATCACGACTAAATAACTATTTTCGCTAGCTTTTGGTGGGTTAATGGGTTAATCAAATAAATGAATGATTAGTCAGCGCGTGCATTGTATATTCCTTGCCATCCGCCCTCACGTCCAGATCCATGGGTGAACTACGAAAAAACTGTAACTCTCAACATAGCCTTGCTAGAAACAACCACCATCTGGTTATGACTAACATAGCCATAGAAAATCACATTTTTTTAATAGGTAAACCATCTATTTCTATGGGCCATCTATACCATGGCTATGTTAAATAACCAGAGGGTATCTATATTTTGCATCCACCAAAGGGCAAAACTATCTTACCGCAGTATAGATGGTGAATGTATCCCTATGTTCGCCATGTCGCAGTCGCAGTGACATTGACATCACCGGGAATCAACCAGAACTGTTCCTATGATGTCGTATGTCATCTTTTGACTCCCTCTTGGTTGACTGCTTCATGTTAAAACCGCATAAAACCGCAATTGTGGTGTGTCCGCAAACTCTGTCTGCCCTAACTTCAAGTATCTGAATATCTGCATTCATATCTGGATTCTTTGATACTCCATTCATCAAGCCCTGTTGTAAGATGTTATAAGGTTCATAGACCCCCACCTGTTCATCAACCCTCAGAAAAATGTGCCATTCTTCAGTGCCAAGTCTCTGACGAATCTTCGCCGTCGACGGCGAATCAAGGAGAATCCCACATGACTCTCGAAGTATCTCTAAGGTTGATGACATATTATCTGATTATATGGTATACTATAAATAATATACATATGTGTATATATATAAATATATCATCATAGAATATCCATAAATCATATATCATGATATTATACATTATTATACCATCATAGAATATCCCTGAATATCCCTTTGATATGGTGATCATGCGGGTTTAGCTACTTCAAGGATATCGCTTGGTCATTTCAGCCTGGCAACTGTTGCCAAACCCCAAAGTTGTGTTGCCAATCCACAGATCGGCCCGTTGACAAACCCACGCAGAGAAAAAGGGGTGTTGAGAGTTGACCCATTTAGGGAATGGTTAAAATTTACAAACAGCACAGAACCTGTTTTTGTATATATATATGGGTAAATTACAATAATTCACTAACATGAATTAAGCCATGTGGGAATGATTTCCCTTACTAACCATGATTATAGTGAGGTCGCAGTGAGGTCATTATAATTTACCTATATATATATATCAATATTTGATACATATATATATGTGTACATTGTCAACATGATAGACCCACATCTAGGCCCAAAAAAATCCGAAGGACATACTGCGGTAAAGCCAATAAAACATCCCAGGAACCCGCAAGGGATGGTTTGTCGCTTCACCCCAACTATTAACTATACTAGTAGTTGTCATATGTCCTAACGAACCGTTCATGAACTAAACCAACTTAGCTAACAATCAAATATAAATTCATATATATATATATATCACTTGTTTGTATCTTTTTGCTGGTTCAACGTCCATTTTCCATGCTGAAATCCAACGACCTGCGCCACCGTGGTCTGTTGCCCACCAACGACCTGCGCCACGCCTGCACACGATGCATCAACTCCGCACATCGGGCATCGCCCAAGCGGCTCGCTGCCGCGTCCTGGGCCAAGTTGAATTAGTAGGGAAAATGGGGGTTTCACCCAGCAAAAAAGTGCTTTTATGCGATTTTCATCTGCAGATTTGTAATAGGCAAACTGGTTCACTAGACGTTTACGTTTATTGAATGTATGGATGTTTATGGCAAGTGTGAGACAAGTATTTTAGGTGTATAAAAATACAACCTTTTAAAATAATGTGGGATGCCACATTGCAGTAAACGAACCTATGGAAAACCGCCATGTGTAAATCATTTTCGGCAGAGATATGGATTTCTTTAGTTATGTTCGTTACCGAGAGGGTGCTTGGACCCCCAAAACCATCCCCAAATGCACCACTCTGGTTATTTGCAGACAAATCAAAATGAAAATAAAAAACAATGTTTAACGGTTAACATTCAACAAATGAACATGACCAAATTGTTGGGATGAAAATTTCAAATCCAATGGAAAAATTACTGGCAATTTCATCGCATGGTATCATCAAAAGAAACCTAACGGTATATCGGTATATCAACCAAATTTTGAAGAATAACCAATTTCACGCGGCGTTTTATTTTGCAATGAAAACTGGTTGGTGGTTGGGCTACATATCATATGATTTTGTCAGGAGGTCACTTCGTTTAGTTTTCAAAAACGGTTTGTGTTTGAACCACTATTCAGGTCCAAACAACATGAAAATGAACTGGGATTTGACCCCGGGCAGGATTGAATGTTGACAGATTTGCAGACCAACAACCAACAAACATTCGCAAGGTGTCGCCAAGCTCACCCTTGACACAAAATAAATGATGTGAAACACAAAACAACAATTTCCCAGGTTTTCATTCGTTTTTGAAATTGCATGCGTGTGTTTCTTGGTTGTGAGCCTAGGGGTACATGGGGAGAAACCACAAAAATCCAAATTTCGGGAAATGTCTGCAATGCGCAATATTCTTTGCACCGTTCTGAGGACGTGCGCAAGCGCTGTGTGAATCGCTTCGGTTAGACACAAATATCCCCAATGGGCATCACACAACAGCTACAAGTACGGCTATGGGGTTGAGACAGACCCTCCAAGACGCGGCCATACAGTGTTTTGAGAATCCTAGAACATCATTTTGACATGCAAAATAAAAGGAAAGCAACTTCTATTTTCATTAAAAACGACAATGTTGCTGCCCCAGGTGGTTTGGAATGCAATCCCTGTACATGGTTGGCTGCTTTCTGTCTTCCACAATGTTGTCGGTCCAAAACTTGCTGGCTTGCAAAAAAACGAAAATCATTATATGTGTGCGATTCGATTGATGGTTTCACCACCCATGCTGGGGATTCAATTCAAAAATGCCCAAGCACATGAAACATACATACCAGGATGAAACCTCTGCATCGTGTGGATAAACCCGACGTGCTCCTGCGAGAAGATTGGCACCGCACAAGGGCCGGACATGGAACCAGAATATCCGCCAACCACAGGAACCTGCAGCATACCGTGCAAGAATCGCGGCTATTCACATGCCCTTGGGGCCCTTGGGTATAGGTAGTTTGTTACATACCTATGGCAGAAATTGCCCAATTAGCTCGCCGGTTCAATGATGGTTTTCAATCGCTATGTCAAATTGCGAGATGACATCACTGAACATCGAGTTTCTGGCGCTTGCTGCCTGGCAATGCAAGACGATTGCAGTCAACCGACCGCGGTTATGTGCTGACTGTGTCTTGTAGTGTGCTGCCTGTGGATTGGTTGTCTGCAGTCTGTGCCACTTGCGCGCTTCACGAAGGAGCGCTCTGGGCTACTGGGTGCTTCAAGGCTCTTCCACCAACAGTGACAAGGGCTGAAGACACAATGGTTGAACCCACTGAGCACCAGTCTTCCATGCCAAAATGTTAGCACGTTGGGTTGCAGCTCAGTTGCAGGAAGAACGGCGTGGTGATCTTTAAGAGAATGTTACACTCAAGATTGTTTATGGCGGGCTGTGAGAGCCCGAGTGAGTTGATTGAAACTCCTGCGGGCATGCAGGAAATTTACAATTACCGAATTTTAAATATGCTGTGCGCACACACACACAGGCTTGCCAGGTTTCTTACAAGTTACTACATGAGCGAAACACAAGTGCATAAATCGTCATACGTACACATGATGTGTGCAAATGAGGGGGCCGAAGGCCAGCCCCAAACAAGCAAAGCCTGTAGGGCATTATGACTATGTATCATCCCAAAGTTGGTTGATCACAAATACATATTTGAAGTCTGTTCATTTTTGCTTCCATACAGTATACAATCTTCGGCCAAGTTCTGCCTTATCATCAACAATGACCTGTTCGCAATGCACCGCGGGAATCTAGAGCTGAATATCCGGCGATGCCTTCTCAGGGCAAACCCTTGAAAACATGGTCTACTATTGGATTTATTCCATGGGTGGTGTCGCTTTCTGGTAAGGATGAGATCTTTTGCCAAATCTGGACGATCTTAGGAAGACATGAATGGAACATGCAGGGTAATAAAACATTTTGGAAACAAGAATTGACGAATAAAGTGAACACATACATCTTGAATCTTGAGAGAGTCGGCCTGCATCGGCCAGGTGGGGGTTTTCCAGGGGACAATTGGCCAGCGTTCCAGCTATAGTTCAGGAATGTTACATCATATACCATCTGGTTATGACTAACATAGCCATGGAAAGATCCACCATTTTTAATAGGTACACCATCTATAAATGGGCCATCTATACCATGGCAAACTGTTAAATAACCAGAGGGTTCTGACAACGATGGATCCACCAAGGTGGACAGCTGAGAGCTGATACACAGCATGTCAAGCGACGCTTGCGTATACTCGGACTGCTTGGGTTGCTTCAGGTTGCGATTAGAACGTTAAACATCACCTATCCAGTAGATTCCCCATTTCTGGGGCATTTTTGGCAGTAGGACCTGCGCACGGGTACCAAACTGGAGGGGCACCCAAACCATTGACAAGCCACAAGGGGAAACATAAGAGATGTACCACAAGAAATCAAATTCATTCCAAAGGACAAGATGTAGCGACCATTGTAATAGGAAGGCTTTCTCTAATTTGTGCAAGAGGTTCCCGGAACTGTAAACATATCTGCGAAATCAGTAATTTTCGAATCTAAATAGATCACTATGAATAACTTTTAACATCTACATAACTAATATTTATTTGGATGGTTAACATCTATTTACCATCTATTTACGGCGAGGTCATTGAAATTGGCCAAAACCCAAAGGTGAAGCCGGCGAACCCCCGAAGCGATGGTCATTTTTTTCGCCCTGGAAAAAAAACCTGGGTTTTTGGGTGTTGGTAGTTACCATGGTCAACAATGGTTAATAATGGTTCAGAATGGTGATTTAATGGGATTGATACAAGGTGGTGCCCCAGTGAGCTAAATCGCTCAGATTCTAAGTCCATAAATCCAATTTCACTATGGTTTATGGTAGATATATTGACATACTTGCTATGGTTTATAAACCAACTTATAGCTGGGGGGGTACCACATTCGCCCCATCATCCGAAAAAAAAACAAAAAAACTAGGGGGTCAGTGCATCCCCATGATCTGTACTTTCTAGAGTTTTTCTTGAAGCAATGGACCTCACGAGTAGTTCAAACTCTTCGTTAACGGTGCTGTGGCCATGTGCATTTGGCCGAGAAGTTACCATGGGGATCAAGCATGGAGATCCACAGCTCCAATCTAAGTCTATCCTAGTGGTCAAACTTGGGTACAACAAAAAATGCATACAGAATTCAAAGAACATAAACCACAATCTGTGGCCCCACAGGTCTGTAATTTTGATCCATACCCAATTGTATTAGTTATATTGACATTTTTGCTAATGGCATCCCATGTTTTTTCAGGTAGGATTACATGTTTTGCCGGTGATGTTGACATTCTTGTTTGTTATATATGATAATGCCTGTTGATAAACACTCATTTTAGTTGGTGATATCCTTCTCTTTAGCAAAAAAACATCATTGTCATGCCTGAAATCACCATGTTTGTTGTATTTGTTGTAATCATGTTCCACCTTATGGAAGGTATGTATCCTCACTTGAATCGTTTGCGCGCCGTTGATTAATTGTCATCCTCCCCCTCTCTATATATGAAGGGTCTATTTGAAAAACAAACCGCAAAACTTATCGGTTAGTCATCATTTCTCGCTACAAATTTGCTAGTATTTGGGTAGCGTACTCCACATTCAGACAAATCCATAATGTCTTGACTTGTCATGTGCTACTTTCTAATGCAGCAATTATGTCCGCATATTTCTGGTTATTTCATCTGACATTATCCCATTTTTGTGGCTGGTGATGTTCTCATACTCGTTGCGTCAATATTGGGAATTGGGAATTCGTAATAGACGTTACCCGAAACTTAGCCTACAAAGTGGCGGGAATGCAGCTGTTATAGTTAACCGCATTTACCTGCCTTAGTGGTTCCACACACATCTCACTCCAGTGAATTCATATTCGTTTGATCCCAAATGTTGCTGGTGGAATCGAGGTTTGTGATGGCTAAACGGCTTAAAGGCTTAACTCCCCCATTGATGCTCGGTCCTCATTACAACAGACACCTATTTCCAATTATGTTCGGATTGATTGTTTTTGAACGCGCCACAACAAGTGTCCTAAACATCCCCGATAGCTCAATGTATGTTGCTGGAAATATCCAGATATCACGTGGTTGGTTATCTTGGATTTGTTTAGTGGGCACAATAAAAAACATACCACTAGATTCCCCTAATTGTGAATGAAACAATGAGGAAACAACAAGGACAACTTCCGCATATCCAGATTATATATCCAATTGTGCTGATAATATCTGAATTAATTACTTTACTTCGTGTGATCCCCACCATGACATTTATACATTTTCTTACTGGCAAATCTTCTGGCATTCTATCTGACATATCTTCTGACATTCTATTTGGCATTCTATCTGGCATAT
>Ga0126342_10006442_pt1 | contig 20801 bp, 23 predicted proteins | sample Cyp1metagenome_FD_92528 | JGI IMG/M metagenome (GOLD analysis project Ga0126342, IMG submission 92528) | Coral microbial communities from Lord Howe Island, Old Settlement Bay, Australia - Cyphastrea 1 metagenome | ecosystem: Host-associated > Invertebrates > Cnidaria > Coral ...
AATCTAAAACCATATTTGTTTCCCAAAGAACGGCGCATGCCAGAAATTTCAGCGGCAATCAGATGAAACACTGTTTTGCTAGACCAGCATCAAAATTTTGATGTCGCTCGAGTCTCTAGGTATTCAAACATCAATTGAATCAAATGGAAATCACCAGAAGATTTGATCAACTCCCGTCCCTCTGCAAGCAACAAAATTCTAAGTTTTCTTAAGCGTTTCGTCGCCCTGGGCTTCGCACATCCAGACACTAGCAGCGTCAAATCAGCACGTGCAGGATTCTTCAGCAAGGGCGGGAAGTCCACATGCACAAACCTACCGCGGCAACACTATTGTGGATCGGGATGGACCATGCTGTATACCCATTATATCCTATAAGGCTATAAGAGTTTATGAGGAACCCCATTGATGGTGAGAATTGGTGAGATGAGAATACCAAATTTCTTACCCAGTCCGTAATCCGATGTTGAAAAAGGTCCAGCCAAGAGGAAGCTGAGCTGTGACATGCCCTTGATCCCATCAGAAGCCAGAGCCTCTACAGCCACTACCAGGCTATCATCCATTGGCCAAATTGATGCCTTGCCTCTGACCAACCTAAACATCTTAAACCTGAGTAACCTATATTAACCTGGGTGTCCGGACTCAAATGCCAGCAAAGAAGAGTCGAGTCAAGCAAGGCTCTTCGTTGACAGCACCAGGTCGATATGTGCGAAGCCCAGTGCAAAAGCCGCAAAGCCCGATCAAGCCATGCTCCTTCCGCGGTTGGGAGAGCGGTGCAGGGAGACCGGTGTAATCTGAAAGGACTAGTGGAATTCTTGAACCCACAAAAAAAAGAAGAGATGAGCAATAAAGATGAATAAAACTGTGTTCTCCACATTCACATCCTTTAAGGCTTTCCTTAAGACTGGCCGATCGATGAATAGGTCCTACCAAAGACCTCCAATTTCACAAACTGTGGTTCAAGTGCAAGAGACCGGCACCAGCAACTTTATATTAGCAATGCTCGGAGTTTTTTTTTTGTATGATTTTGTATGACTTTCATGACTTTCGCTTCGCCAATTCCCTCAGTGATCCCCACATCCTCACACCACATGCGTCACCGGTGTCACCGGTGTCACCCCCGCGTCTCCTGAGGGACGTTGAGAAGTCGAGGTGTCCACAGTCGATGAGCAACAGCGAGGAGACAAAGCCCACTCGCGCCAAGCCCGCAACGGACAAGGCCGATCCCACGCAACAAGGTTGTCGCAGCAACAAGGAAAATCCCGCTGCGGCAAAGTCCAGAATTGATACCAACAAAGCAGGTCATGCGAATGATCTCACTAATGCAACCAGGCCAACACTGCAAAAGTCCACCACAGAAGGAAGAAAACCCAGCTGTGCCCAACTTTGTAAAGACAAACTTGGGCCGGAATTTCCACAGTCTACCAGAGAAAGCAAGAACACAAAACCAAGTCGTGACGAGCCAAGCACAGAGATCGTAAGGTCCAGTCACGCAAAATCCTTTGGGAAAATCAAAAGGCCCAGTCTACTTACATCTAAAACGAATGGAGAAAGGTCTGAACATGAGAAACTTCGGAGGAACGGAGTGAATCCCAAAGTCGCAGAATCGACGATCGGCAAAGCGAAAACGGGGCCAGCGCAGCTCAGTCCTGAGATCAAGACTGCTGATTCCAAGCGTGTGAAGTCTTGTGCCAGCGTGGACAAGTCAAAGTAAGCCGAGTCCAGCACCAACAGGAGACTCTCCGATCTTGCAAAGCTTTTGAGTAACAGACTCAATTCAGAGTGAGCCAACTCGAACATTGAGGGCGAAAGGGCTGGTCTGGACATTCCAAAAACCAAAATGGATGGTTCGACTCGCTGAAATGTTCGTGCTGACATGGAGGAGTTGAGGTGTCCATAATCCAAGAGTGGCAGGGCCAGGTCCATGTATGCAAGGCTTTGAAGCGACAGTAGTAATTCTACTGTTGCTACATCCACGAGTGATAGCGCGAATACGAGGTCAAGACGGCTTAAGCCAAACAAAAACACAGTAGGTTCTGCATATGCAAATTGGCGCAGCAAGAGTGAAGAGTCGATCTTCACAAAATCAAGTGTCAGCACAAAGGACCCAAACCTGGCAAAACTATGAGGTGAGAGAGATGAACCAATAGTCACGGTATCCATGACCGAGAGAGAGAAAACGCTGCCAGGACGTGAACAACCAAAGGCTGACACGAAGAAATCAAACCAAACATGGTTTCTGACAAGCGTCAGCAAGCCAATATGCACAACATCTAGCGCTGGCGACGATGGACCAAGGTATGCAGAGCTTTGCAAAGAGAGCGTAAATCCCAGAGTGATCGCATCGAAGACCGAAGGCAGAAAGTCGAATCGCGTCACGCCTGGGATAAAGGGTGAAGGATCAAGACGTGAATACGAGCGCAAGAACAGGGCGAAGTCAAGCCTCAAAAAGTCAAAGGCTGACACGGCAGATCCAACTCGACCACAGGATCTGATAGAAATCGAAAAGTCGAGACGCAAGAGGTCCAGAGCTGGAGCTACAGAGCCCATGCATGTGAAACTTTGAATCGACAGCAAAGAACTGAATGTTGCCGCATCCACCAAAAATAATGAGAAAACGAATCCTGCTCGTGACAGACCAAAAATTGATGCGGCTGGTTCAAGATGTGCAAATTGTCGAAGCAAGAACGGAAAGTCCAGCTTCGCAAAATCGAGTGCCAGAACAGGCGAGTCCAATTGTGCGGGGCTGCGCAAGGACAGGGAAAAATCAGGAGTCCCAAAGTCAAATATCGAAACACTGGAGGCTACTCTCAAAATGCCAAAGACAAACACCGGAAGTGCTGGTTGTAAATGGCTTCGCACAAATGAGGGGAAATCAATGTGGTCAAAGCCTAAAGTAAACGCAACTGAGTCCAGACATGTGAAGCACCTGGCTGATAGTAACGAACCTAGCTGAGTCGCATCGAGTACTGAGAGAGCAAAGACGAAGCCTATTCTTGAGAGCCCCCAGCACAAAAGCGCCAAACCAACTCGCACATAATTGTGCAACAACATCAAGCTTTCCACGTTCGAATAATCAAGTGTGAATGAAGCAGGGCCGAAGCGTGCAAAGCTCCGCAAGGACAATAAACTGCCAGATGTTGAAGTGTCGATCACGGAAAGCAAGAAGACAAATCCGATTCGAGACAAACCAAAGACGGACGCCGCTGAATCAATTCTTGAATATTGCCTGGAGAACATCGAGAAGCCCACGTGACTAGAGTCCAGAATGAGAAGAGACAAGTCTGATCAACTGAAGCTTCTGAGGGAAGGGAACGATCCCATAGTAGCGACGTCAAGAGCAGGTAAGAAACTTCCTAGCCGTGATAGTTTGAAAACAGAAAGGCTCAAAGCCAGATGTGCAAATTGCCTCGAAGGGAGAGTTGGTCCAAGGTGTGTCGCGAACAGAATCAAAATGAAAAGGCCAAGTTGTGCGAAACTGTGCGCAGAAGGCGATGACTCTGGAACGGTGTGGTCCAACACCAGCACTGCTGATTCCAGACAGGCTGGACTTCGCAACAGCATCGCCGGGTCTAAATGGGTGTGGTCAATCACTGGCAGGAAGAAGACGAAGTCTGCTCGTGAAATGCCGAAAGTGGGCACCGAAAATTCAAGTCGAGCGAAGTCACGGATGAATGCTGAAAAGTCTGGGTGGCTAAACTCCAAAATCAACACCAAAGGGCCTGGACATGCGGACGATCTTAAAGACAGCAACAAATCAAGCTTCGCAAGATCCAACACAGACACGAATGGGCCAAGTCGACTCAAACCACACGGGGAAAGTGTCAGACCTACCCTGGCATGTTGATGCAAGAGCAATGATGGGTCAAATTTGGAAAGGTCCAACACAAAGAGTGCAGAGCCCGATCGGCTAAAGCTGCGCAGCGGTATTGTGGGGCCAGAAGCAACATGGTCAGCCAAAAGCATGGCAAGTCCCAACTTGCTGGAGCCTTGCAAAGATGTTGGGGACCCAAAGTATGCCGAGTCAATCAACGAGAGGCTGAATACGAAGCCAACACGCATCAAGCCAATCACCAGCAACATCAGCTCCATCTTTGCATGGCCTTGCAGAGACACAGGCAAATCAAGAGCGCTGCAGTCCGAAACAAATGGCAAGCTTCCAGGACGAACAAAGGACCTGGCAAACAACAGCAACTCCAAATGCATGAACTCAAAGGCTGGCACAGCAAAACCAGACCAAGCCGTGCTGCGAAGTAACATCAGCAAGCCAAGTACACCAAAGTCCGAAGGAAACGTGACAAATCCCAAGCATGCCATGGACTGCAAAGACAAAAAGAAGTTCATATGGACTGCGTCCAAGATCGACACCAAGGGGTCAAGCTTCAAAGTACTAAAGGCAAACACTGCAGATCCAAGTCACGCAGGGCTTCTGAGTGACACCGACAAATCTGAGTGCAAAAAGTCCAGAACTGACACAACCAAGTTCAGCCAACAAAAGCTTTGCAAAAACAATGACGAAGCGATAGACAGTCCATCAAGCAAAAACGCAGTCAGTGCCAATCAGACCAGGCCACAAATTGAAGGGACCAATCCCATGCAAGCAGAATTTTGCAATGATAGCAACAATTCCAGATGGGAATAGTCTAAGACCGGAATCAGCAGCTCCATTCGGACAAAGCTCCGAAGGAAAGTCGTCGAGCCCAAATGAAGGAGGTCCAAAACCGGTAGCGATGATCCAACCCGACCTAAGCCACAGATGAACATCAGCAGAGCAAGCTGGGCAACGTTTCTCGAAGATGAAAAAGAGCCAAAATTCACAAAGTCTGATGCAAACAACAAACTACCCAGTTGTGTAGGACTGTGTGGCAGAATGAATGATTCAAAAGTGGCTGCATCCAAAACCGACAAGGAAAGACTGAGCCACGACATGCCCAAAATGAACGATGGAAAGTCCAAACGGCCATGTTGTTGTGATGGCGAAAGAGAGCCAAAGTGTCCTGAATCGAAGATCGAAAGAAGGCTGTCAAGTCATGCGAACGACCGGAGCAAAAGCAAAAAGTCCATCCGGGCATAATCCAGTAGTAAAGGTGAAAAACCAGGGCAAGAAACTCCCACAAGTGACAACGAGAGATTGGGGCGAACGGAGCTGTGCACGAGCATCACAAATCCCGGGTTCAAGAAGTCCAGGGTGAACGACAGAGCGTCTAGGTGAGCAGGGCTTCGTGCAAAGATCGAGAAATCTGAGTGTGAACTGTCCGATGTTGACAACAACGACTCCAACCATATCACACCCATTAGTAGAGCCGGTGGTTCACAATGAGCATGGCTTTGCAACAACGTTGGTGAGCCGTAATGCACAAAGTTCAAGACAAACATAGCAAATCCGAAGCGAGCGAAACTTCTCGCCGGCAACAAAAGGTCAGATTGCACATAGCCCATCACTGAGATGCTACTTGGCCCGGAACTGAACTTGCCAAAGACCAACGACAAAAAGCCGGTGCGACAAAGGGTTTGAAGAGACGTCGAAAATCCCAGGACCAAAAAGTCCAAAATCAGCAACAGGGATCCTAACCGTGAATACGATTGCACCAAAATCAGAGGGTCAAGATGTGCAAAGTCAAGTGCTGGCAAAGGTAGTTCAAGCTGCGACTTGCCTACTATGGAGGATGCAGAGTCAAGTCACGCGGATTCTTGTAGCAGCGAAGGTGGTCCAAGATGCAAAAGGTCCAGGACAAGCATCGCTAGATCGAGTTATGCGAGAGACCGCACCAACAACAACAAGTCCAGGTGAGTGTTGTCAATCACAAAGAGCGAGAAAACAGATTCCAAGCAGGACAATCCAGAGATAGACATGGCACTGCCCGTGCAAGCTACACTTCGTGAAAACATTGCAGAGCCCGGGGCCACAAAGTCCATTGCTGAAAGCAGGAAGTCGAGATGTGTGAGGCTGTGCAGTAACATCAGCAGGCCCATTGAAGCAAGATCCAGCAGCAGCAGCAACGAACTGAGACACGCCACGCCTGATAATGGAAAGGTCAGTTCCAAGTGGCCCAAACTATGGGCCGAAGGCAAAGGCGCAAGGTGCAAAAAATCAAAGGCGGAAAGTGCAGATCCTGACCGGGCGAACGAGCGAATTGAGGTGGGGAAGCCTAGCAAGGCATGTTCCAGCACCAAGAGCAATAAGCCCGGTTGAAGACAACCACACACGGAGAATGCAAGTCCGAATCGCGCAGAGGAACGCACTGACGATGAGGAATCTGACCGCAGGAAGTCAAGTACAAACATGACAAGTTCCAAGCAACTAAAAGATTGGGTCAACAGCAAGAGTCCAAGGTGCGTAGAAGATATGACTGATAGGCTGAAGACTGAACCTGTGCGAGTCAAACCCAAGGTTGAAGCGATTGAGTCCATACGAGCATGAGATCGGACCAAGGTTGGGAAGCCCAGCTTCAAAAGATCCAAAATTAGCACCACAGGACCCAATTGTGCAGATTGTCGTGGCAAAAGCGAGAGACCAAGATGCAGGAAGTCCAAAACTAAGAGGCTGGATCCCGTGCAAGCAGTGCCGCAGGCCGGCAGCAGAGGTTCTGCGCATGCAGAGCTTCTGAAAAACAGAAAAGGTTCCATGCGCAAGAAATCCAGGGCAAACACCACCAAGTCTGGTTGTGAAAAGGATTGCAGTGACAGCAGAAAATCGAATTGGGCAAAATCAAGAGCCAACGCAAAAAATCCCAATCGCTTCTGGGAGAAGGCTGACGTCACCGAGTCGCATCGTGCCATGGAACGAATGGAGAACGAAAATTCGAGGTGACCGAAGTCCAAGATCAAAAGCACAAGGTCTAACCGAGCAGGTGATCTAAGCAACAAGGAGGATGCCATGGTCACTGCATCCAAGGCAAGCAGCGAGAGATCAAGTCGAGCTACTCCGGCGAGGCTCAAAGGTAAACCAGTTTGACCGAAGGATCGCAAGGACAGCAACAGCTCAAGGTGCAAGAAGTCAAGCACCGAAGGGGCCAATCCCATGTATGCTGGGCCACGCAGCAACGTCAAAGATCCCAAATGTGTGTAATCGATCACTGGAAGGGAGGATACAAACTCAAGGCGTGTCAATCCCAGCACCGACAGCATTAGATCCCCTCTGCCAAAAGCTTGGAGAAATGCGAAGAAGCCCATGTGCAAAAAGTCCAACACCAACAGCACCAAGCCGAGACAAGCAGAGCCGTGCAGTGGCAACATGAAGCCCATATGGAGGAAGTCCAATATGAACAGTACTGAATCCACTTAGCCGAAGCCATGCAGGGAAAGCGAAAGGTCAAGATGCACATTGTCCACCACTGGCAGCAAGAAAACTGGTCCAAGGCGGGTTAGGCCAAAGACCAAGACAGCCGAGCCCAAGCATGCACAACTCCTCAACAAAAAGGACAACCCCAAGTGCAGAAAATCCAAAACAAACAAGGCCAGTTCCAAACAACTTGCACTTTGCACCAAAAGTGATGATCCCAGGCACGTACTGTCAGTCACTAACAGCAAGGATACTGGTCCAACTCGCGACAGTCCAAGCAACAAAAGCACAAAATCAAGTTGCGTGAGGGAATGTGGTGACAGACTCAAGCCCAAATGCAAAAAATCCAGCACCGACATCGTAAAGCCAGAACAAGCAAGACTTCTCAGAAAGGGCGGCAGGCCCGTATGGACAAAATCCAAAGTCAACATCAGCAGTTCCATACAGGAGATGCCACAGACAAAAGGTGTGCTGCCTGCACTGGCGAGGCTCCGCATAGAGAAGGAGAGGTCGAATTGTCCAAGGTCTAACGTAGACAAAAACGAGTCAAGTCTCGCAAAGCTGTGGATCGACAGAGGCGGCTCTAAGGTTGTGACGTCCAGTACAGATATTGCGAACATCAAACCTGATCTGCTAAGTCCTGAAGGTGGTGCTATGGAGTCAAGGTGACCATAGCCTTGCAACAACGTGGAAAGGCCCAAATGAAGAAAGTCCAGAACAAACGTCGCCAAGTCTGTGCAAGACACACCTCTCATTGACGTGGCCAGGCCAACCTGCACAAGATCTAACAGTAACACAGGGAGTCCACACCACGCTGAGCCAAAGGCTGAAGGCACAAAGTCAAATCTTGCTGGAGATCGAAGTGACAAGAACCAGTCTATGTTCGAAAAATCACAAACAAACAGAAGACTACCAAGTCGCACAGAGCTGCGAACAGGAAGCGGCAGATCAGGATGGGTGTAGTCAGTTGCTGACAGCAAGGATACGAAGCCAATTCATGTGAGTCCGGACACCAAAATCATGAGGTCAGATCATGCCACACTTCGCACAGGCAAAGAGCTGCCCAAGTGCAAGAAGTCAAGAACTGACGAAGCAAGATCGAGGCATGTGACACTCCTGACCAAAAGCGGAAAGCCAAGATAGGTGCTGTCAATGATTGACAGAACGAACACGAAGTCTGAACGGGACAAGCCCAAGAGGGGCACGGTGAATCCCGTGTATGAAAAACTTCTCACCAACAGAAACAACCCAAGGCGAAGGAAATCCAAAACCAATGGTGCTAGGTCTGGGCGCATAAGGCTTTGAATGAACAGACTGGATCCCGGGTGAACTGCATCCGGCACAGATGGCAAAAAACCCAGCCAGGCATTGCTACACGGCAAAAAGGCAGACTCTGTTCGACCAAAACCTCGGTGCAAGGCTGCGAAAATCGTGACATCAAAAACTACACATGTTACGCAACATGGGGACTACATGGCCAACAGATTAGGGCCGATTAGGGATGATGGGGGTCGGCAACCACGGGTTGGTTGATTTTGCTTGAAATTTGATGAAGTTTGCCATAGTTTGCCATAGTTTGCTCTACAAAGAGCTTAGATGATTTATCCATATTGATCCCAACACAGATCGTGCAACACAGATCGCAGTTCGAAGTGCTGGGTGTCCGGGCTGTGAGGGAATAGGCTTGACCCCAAACGCAAGAAGTCTAAGACCAACAAAGTCAGCTCAGAACAAGCCATGCTTCGCACTGGCAACAAAAGGTCTAAGCATGTGCTGTCAATCACCTCAGATGCTGCAAGCACTGCAAGCTGTTGGCAAGCTGTTGGCAAGCTGGGATGACATAAGTAATACATAAGTGCCCAAAAAAACTGAAGCCAAAAAGGAATATATGGAATGCTGCAAAACATCAGTTAAATTCAGTTAACCTCTTGTAAGATCTTGTTGCCCTTCCTCCAAAACTCTGCAAGAAAAGTCATCTGCCGTTTATCATTGTTTTAAAGATATGTTCCTTTTCACAGGCAATTCTAACATTTTGCTGCATGGGCTCTAACCGTCCCTTTGGTTTTTTAGAATGTGTTGTTGACCATGCTTCCCGGTGACATCCTGCGTTCGTGACGTCCTTGTGAAATGCAGCCGCATTTATGTTCCCCTTTTTTCCCCCACGGTCTATCTAAATTCATCATGCGGAGATGATTTTCTAGATGATTTAGGGAGAAATTATGGATGATCGATGATCCATAGGATTCCATAGGTGATTTTCAGTCATTGACCAAAAAAGGAAGTAAGATTCAGGCAATTTCTGCAACCTCTGAGACTCCAGCAGGGAGTGAGAAGACCAGACCCACGCAGCTTAAGCCAAGCCTAGGGCAAAGTTGATGACTCATGGGGGTGCCATGGAATGCCCGCATCGAAAGTCCTACATCTGTTGAATTTCTATTGAAAAAGAGAGCAGTTCCCTTGGTCAGCTGAAACTTCTGGATCAAAAGTGAATGAAAAGGCTGATTTTCACATGTTTGCACAGCACAATATACATCATCATGCATCTAGCATTTCAATAGCTGGTAGTTGTGGAATGTACGGATATGTAAGGGATGTTTACTTCATAATGTGTTTACATCCGGCCAGCTCCGGCTGAGTTCCAGACAGCAACACCATTGGGTCCAAGTGTGCAGATTGTCTCGATAAGATCGGGAAGCCCAGGTGTAAAAGGTCCAAAACAAACGAAACCAATCCACTTTGGACAGAGCTACGGATGGACGGCAAGGAACCAAGCCATGTAGCGTCGGTCACTGGCAGAAAGAACACAAGGTCAGTGCAAGCCAAGCCAAAGGGAAACAAGAAACTTTCCAAGTGAACGGAACTCCTCATCGATGTCAAGAAGCCCAAACGCAGGAAGTCAAGCACTAGCAAGAAAGGTCCCAAACATGCAAGACCTCGTACCAACAAAATGAAACCCATATGCACAAAGTCCACCACAGACAGTGCGGACTCAGGATGGGCGAAACTTCGAAGCAACACGACGAAGCCCAAGATTGTGGTGTCGATCACTGGAAGGAAGAAGACAAAGCCCACCCGGGACAAGCCAAAGATCAAAGGTGCGAAGCCGACCTGCACGATGCTGCGCATGAAAAGCAAAGATTCGGCTTTGGCAAAGTCCAAGGCTAGCAGCAATGAGCCCGAGCATGAGAAGGACCGCAAGAAGAGAGGTAAGCCGACATGGACAAAACCCAACGAAAACAAGAGAAAATCTGATAGCAGCTTGCCACAAACTGGAAATGTCAAGTCAACACGACCAGAATTTTGGATCAACGTGGAGAGCTCGAGATGCAGAAGATCCAAGGCCAACAACGCGAAGTCAAAACAAGCAGAGCTATGCACCGACATCGAAGATCCCAACAGAGTGCTGTCGATCACCGGCAGAGCAAAGACGGAGCCTGATCTGCTTGAGCCCGGTAAAAACATGGGCGAATCAAGATGGGCAGAATCTCTCAACAACGGCAATGGTTCCAGATGCACAAAATCCACGGCTGAGATCATGAAATCAGGATGAGCAAAGCTTCGAATCAACGTCATGAAGCCCACCATTGCAAAGTCCACAAGCGACAGAGCGCTGCCTAATTTTGAAGAGCTTCGAGTAGACAAGGACAAATCGACTATTCCAAAATCGGGGACCAGTGAGACAAAGTCTGGGCATGCCATGCTGTGGAGAAACATTGAAGGTTCAAAAGTTGCAGCATCGATCAGAGATAGCAAGGACACGAAGCCAGCTCGTGTCAAGCCAAACACAGGTGACGTGGAACCACCTCATGCCAAAGATCTCAATAGCGTTAAGGGTCCCAGGTGCAAAAAGTCCAAAATAGACGTCATGAACTCGAAGTGGCCGAAGCTTCTGAGTGAGAGCGATGGCTCCAAGTGAGCGTGTTCCAAGACAGACGTACTTGCTCCTAGCCTTGAACATCCGAATAGAAGGGCAGCTGATTCCGCGTAGTAGTAAGATTGTGGTGGCATAGAGAGACCCATGTGGCTGAAATCCAACACTGGAAGGGCCAAGTTAAGACATGCAAAGGATTGAAGCAACATTCCGAATCCTGAATGCAAGAGATCCAAAATAAATGTTGGCGATCCAATTCTGCCCAAACTCATCACCAGAGAAACTGACTCAACTCTCGCCAAACTGCGCACCGAGAGTGACAACTCAAGATGAGAGAGGTCCAAAACTGACGGAAGACTTCCTGGTTAAAGAAAGCTCCTGGCTGACAGAAACGATTCCAAGTGTGTGCAATCGATCACTGGAAGTGAGGAGACAAAGCCCGCCCGACTAAGGCCGGAGATAAGCGCAGTGAGACCAAGTTGTGTGTACGATCGCACAAAAAGGAGGAAACCAATTTTTGCAAAATCTGAGACTAACAAAGAGAATCCAAGACATGTAAAAGATCTAAGCAGCAACATTGAGCCTGAGTGAGCTGCGTCCAATATAAATGAGGGCGAGTTTGATCTGGTGCAACCGCAGACCAACATGCTGAAGTCGAAGTAGCTGGAGCTTCGGGTGGACATCGCAGGCTCCAGGAGGGCAAAGTCGAGCACCAGCAGAAGCAGCTCAAGTCGACCAAGGCCGAAGGGAAACAGCGACAGATCAAGGCAGGACATGCTGTGAATCAGCGCAAGTGAGTCCACATGAGTAAAGTCCAAAAGTGAGAGCACCAAATCTGGTTGGACAAGTGACCTGATCGACAAAGCTGATTCCAAACAAACATGATCCAGGAGTGACAGGAAGAAGTTCATGCAACTCACACCAAAGAGTGAAGATGCGGGTTCAATACGAGAGAAGCTGTGGGCGAAAAACAATAAGCCCAAATGGAGGTGGTCCAGCACAGACACTGCGGAGCCTGACCTCAAAATGCTTTGCATCGGAGTCAAGAAACCCATCTGCACAGGATCCAACACTGGCATCAGCAAGCCGAACTTACCAAGACCAACAACCGACAAGGTGAATTCAAATTGTGCATGTGCTCTCAAAAACAAAAAGGGTTCAGGATGACCGAAATCCAAAACGGGCGAGGCAAAGCCGCAGCAGGCAAAGGATCGGGTTGACATCAAGAAACCTAAGTGCAAAAGGTCCAACGTCAACACAAGAAAACCCAGGTAGGCCATACTTCGAATGGGTGAGGAGAGTCCCGGATGCACATGCTCCAACACAGGCAGGCTGGAGCCAAGGTTAAATACTCCAAACACCGGGAATGCAAATCCAAAACATCCAAAACTTTGAAGTGGCAAGCTTGATCCCAAATGCAGAAAGTCGGACACAAACAGCGCCAAACCAGGACAAACAAAGCTTCGGATCAGAAGTGGTGAGCCGAACGTTGTCCAGTCCAAGACTAACAGGGAAGAGCCAAACCTCACCCTACTCAGGACTGAGAGGTTCTCGTTCGCAAAGCCGTTTGGGAATCGAATATCACCAGAGGCTAACAAAATCAAGTCCATCCTCACGTAGCCTTGTAGGAGCAGGGTAGAACCAGGATGCAGAAAGTCCAGGATTGAGACGGCTGAAGCCACACAACTCAGGCTGCGCGGCGACGAGGAAGAATCTGACTGCGCAAAAGCCGATGCCAAAGGGAAGAAGTCCATGCAGCCCAGACCACAGGACAAAAAGATCGGCTCAAGTCGAGCAGAACTTTGCACCAGCAAAAAGGGGTCAGAATGGGCGAAGTCTAATGAGAGCGGCAAGAAATCGAGTCTTGCCAAACTGAACACCAGAGAACTGGAGCCGAAGTGAGCGCAAGATCTCAACAAAGCAGACAAGTCCAAGTTCGAAAAGTCTAAGACCGAGGGAAAAGGGTCAGGTTGTGCAAAGGACCTCAAAAACAGAAAGCTTGACAAATGCGCGAAATCCAGCAGGAAAAGTGGTGGATCAAGACAGGCCAGTCCCATAGCAAGAACTGAAAAACCCATGCGCCCAAACGGCCGAATGGGCACGGAAAATCCCAAATGCAAGAAATCTAGCACCAGCATAGCCAAGTCAGGGCAAGCGAGACTTTGGGGCAACATGAGGAAGTCTGAATGCAAAAGGTCCGATGCTAATATGAGCAATCCAGAACATGCCATGCTTTGTGTTGATGGCAAGGATTCAGAGGTAACTGCATCCAAAACAGGTGTCAAGAAGCCCATTCGTGACAGGCCTAAGGATGATGTTGTAAAACCCACTTGCGAATAGCCTTGCAGTGATGCCAAACTTCCAAGGTGCAAGAAGTCTGATGAGGACATCGCTGAGTCCATGCAGACAATGCTTCTGGCCAGTAACGAGAAGTCCAGCTGACTGTGGTCCAGGATTGAGGGACTGAAGCCCAAGCGTGCCACACCTGGGGCGAAGGGGGCGAAGAATATCCATCACGCGTTTCCGCAACATAGCAATACATAGCAATACATAGCATATCATGTGCCTACTCCATGTGCTATCACCCAATGAACATCTATGAGAAAGTAGTGGTTAATCATGATTTAATCTAATCATATATATAATCTAGATATCTTATATAATCATGATTATAATCTACAGAATCTACAGTATATATCAACCTGTCAGAGGTTAAACCATGTTAAACCCCCATAAAAATCGCAGCCAAGCAGCCAAACAAAGAATATGCAGAGTCTGAAGTGGTGAAGCTTCTTGCCGACATCGTGGAGCCGTAGCGAGTTGTCCCCATTGCCAAGACTAGGGAGCCGCACCTGCAAAAGGTGCAGGATATGGACCATAGCCATCCATAGGTCAGCCATAGATGACCATGGAAGTAACTAATTCTCACAAAAATGCTGAAAAAGTGTAGTAACAGAAACATGTCGTAACAGCCTGTTTTACGAACAGAGAAATCATCCAAAAATATCCAAAAATCATCCAATAGAACCTCGTTGTGCCCCATTGCACAAAACTTGGCCCACCCTTTGTTTTGGCCGCCTAGCGAAGCTGCGTAGCAAAGGCGAAGATCCCAAGTGCAAGAGGTCCAGGATTGACAAAGCTGAACCCATCCAAACGGCGCTTCTCGAGAAAATGGACAGGTCTAAATGCGCTGCATCCAACAAAGACAGGAACAGGCCCATGCCAGAAACGCCACAGACTGGTAACAACAAACCCATGCGGCTACAGCTTTGAAGGGACAACAGAGAGTCGAGATGCAAAGGGTCCAGAACTGGCATGGCAAGATCAAGTCGTGAAACGCATCTGGCTAGCACCGACGAGTCGCAAATTGCTGCATCTAACATGAACATGGGGAACTCAAGCCGTGCTACTGAAACGACTGGTGATGGCAATCCAATGTGGGCGAAACTGTGAAGCGAAAGTGTTGAGCCCAATCGCAAATGATCCAAGGCCAACATCGGAGGTGCAGGTCACGCCGTGCTTTGAAGTAGCAGCAAAGGGTCAGAAAGAGCATGGTCCAACACGGGAACCGAAAATCCAGGACGTACCAAGCCAAAGACGAGCACTGCCAAACCTTGATAAACAGAGGATCTTGGCAACATGATCAGGTCTAGATGCAGGGGATCTAGCACTGACATTGCAGAGTCGCAACGTGAATAGCTTTGAAGTGGCAGCAGTGATGCAATATGCGTGAAATCCAACAAAGGTGCTCCAGGTCCAACTCAGAAGAAGCCATGCAGCAACATGAAAAAGCCAGGATGCAAAGAATCCAAAACCGACACAGCAAAATCTGAGCGCGCGGGACTTTGCAGCAGAACGAAAGATCCCATGTGGAGAGAGTCAAGCGCAGATATAACAGACCCAACTCAAGCTGAGCTCCTTGCAAACAAGAGCAGTCCCGAGTGTGTATAGTCTGTGACCAATGGCAAGAATACCAAGTCCAAACGGGACAAGCCAAGGATCAACGCTGCAAGGCCCAAGTGAGTGTGGCTTCTTGAAGACAACAATGAGCCCAGACGTAGGAAATCCAATACTGGCACTGCTGAGCCCAGTTGAGCAAAGCTACGGATCAACAAGATGGAGCCCAAGAGGACGAAGTCCAAGGCCAGCAGCAAAGAGTCGCATCTGGCCATGCTCATCGTCAAAACTAGAAATCCAGTTCAGACGCAGCCTCTTGGGAGTAAAGCTGAGCCCAAGTGTAAAAAGTCTAGGAGAAACACGGCGAAGCCTGCGCAAACAAAGCTTCTGGCCAGCAACAGCAGCCCAGGATGTGAAAAGTCTAGCACTGAGGCCAAGGATTCTAAACGGGCCACACTCCTCAAGAAAGTAACTGATTCTGCTTTGATGTGGTCAGGTGCGGGCAACAGGAAGCCCACTCTGATGGGTCCGAACACCGAAGACAAGAGATCTGCGCATCCAAAGGTGTGCAACGGCAGCAGCAAACCCAGGCGCAAGTAGTCCAACACCAAAAGGGCAAAACCAAGGCATGCAAGTGAACGCGCCAACGGTGGAGAGCCTAGGTGTGCGAGCTCCAAAACCGACAGCAATGGACCCAAATGACTCAAACTCCTAATTGGCGCAAAGGGGTCTGGCTGGACACTATCCAGAACTGATAGGGTTGAGCCCAAACATCCCAATCCAGAGACCGACATCAGAAAGCCCAAACTTGCGAAGGAGTGCGGCAAAAACATGGACTCGAGATGCAAGAGATCTGAGGCTGACACTGCTGAGTCAGTCCGAGCAAGGCTTCGTGGCAACAGCGGCAGCTCCAGGTGTAAAGAATCAAGCGCTAACACCAAGAAATCGAACCAAGTGGAACTTCGCAGAGACAGCAAAGAACCCAAAAGGGCAAAGTCCACCACAGGCATTGACAAACCCAGGCGGCCCATGCTGCAAATCAAGAGTACGAAGCCTGATTGTGTCATGCTCCGAAGCAGTAGAGGAAGGTCAAGACGCAAAGGATCAAGAGCCAGCAGAGCTGAGTCCGGTTGACCAGAAGATCGTGTCAACAGCAAAAATCCAAGCCAGGTACTGTCAATCACTAACAGGGAGAAGCAAAATCCCAATCGGCCCATACCGATGACGAACGGAGCAAAGTCGGTGCGAGCCGAAGCTCTGGCAAGCAGTGGCAAACCTGAACGCAGGAAGTCCAACACCGGCAGCACAGAGTCGAGCTTGGCAAAGCTTTGCAACGGTGAGACAGGTTCTGGATGCAAGAAATCCAAGACCAGCGGCAATGACCCCGTGCGAGACATACTGGAGGCAGAAACTAAGAAGTCCACTTAACCAAGACCTTGCAACAACAACGCAAGTCCCAAATGCAAGAAGTCAAGCACCGAAGCAGCCGAACCAGCTTAAGCATAGCTCTTAGGCAACAGCAGTGGTTCCACGAAAGCATGCTCCGACAAAAGCAAGAAGAATTCCAGGCATGTCTGGCCGAAGAGTGAAAATGCCAAGCCAAATGTCACGGAGCTGCGCACCAACAATGTCGAACCATACCGGGCCCATCCATATGCCAAGGAGGTGGATCCTAAACAGGCGTAATTTCGCAGCGAAGGTAAAGAGTCTAGGTGCAAAAAGTCCAAGATAAAGACTGGAAAGTTGGGTCGCACGAAACTTCTGACTAGCATTGAAAATCCTGACCGCAGGAAGTCCAACACCAAGGTGGAAGAATCGGATCGCGCCATGCTTTGCAAGGACAAAATGAAACCCAACTGAACACCGTCTAAAGGTAACGAAGAGGATTCAAAACGCAAGCATTGCATGAGTGAAGATGCAAAGTCGATGTGCCCCAGTGATCTCAGGGGCAGCAGAAAGCCAAGATGCAAAAGGTCCAGGGCCGACGTGGCTGAATCAAAATGGCACGTGCTTTGCACTGGAAGGGAGGAAGCTGAGTGAACAAAATCCAAGGCTGATGGCAAAAGGCCCATACAGCTGAATCCAAGAATCAACATCACTGGATCGAGATGTGCCATGGATCGCAAAGAGGGGCTGAAACCTAAATGCAAAAAGTCCAGGGCAGAAAGCACCAAACCAAGGTAGGCACGACTTTGGACCAATGACACTGAACCAGAAAGTCCATAGTCCAAGACCGATATCATGAAGTCAGGTCGGCCCATGCCACATGCAAACGGGAAGAAGTCTGATCAGCCAAAGGATTGTGAGGGCACCTGAGAGTCAAAATGAGAAGAATCCAGGAGGAACGCTGGTGGTTCTGAGCATGAGAAGCTTTGAATAAACGAAGAAAGTTCTGAATGCACTGCGTCGAGGACAGACGAAAAGGAATCTGTTCGAGCTTTTGAAAAGAGCGGCACCGGGAAACCAAGACAGCACATTGATCTTATTGACATCATCGAGCCCAATCGCAAATGGTCCAGCAGTAGCACTACAGGCCCAGTACAAGCAAAGCTTTGAACTGGAGGCAAAGATCCAATGTGTACAAAGTCATACACAAACAGTGCTGAGCCCAGTCAAGCCGTGCTTCGCATTAGCAGCAGCAAGCCTACCTGTCCAAGGTCCATGGGCGGCACCATCAAGTCCAAACATGCATGGCTGTGCAACGACAGGATCAGCCCAATGTGAGCAAAGTCAGGCACCAACACCGAGACTTCGAGATGACCCATGGATCGCATAAACAGTGAAAGGCCCATGTGTGCAAGGTCCAAGAGAAACGGGAAAAATCCCAGTTGTGCAAAAGATCTCAAAGAAACCAAGAATCCCACATGCAGAAAACTCAAGATCAACAGCAAGAATCCCAAATGTGCACGGCTTCTCAGCAGCATGGACAAGTCGAGCTGCACAAAATCCAGCACCAAAAGTAATGAACCGACCTTCCCCATCTTACAGACTGATGGTGCGCTGCCCACACGAGCGGAAGATCGAACCAACGAGCTGAAGCCCAGTCTCAAGAAGTCGAGGGCAAACGATGCACTACCTGGAGGGATGAGGATGTCGCTTTTTTCTGGAAAATTCACCAGACTTTTCAAGGTCATGTCGCAATGAAAAAGTCCATGAAAATCCATCTGTGCGATAAACAACTTGGATGGTGTGCACTGAAAAACCCTTGAAAAACATGTTTCTGCGTAGTTTCCCATATGTTTCCCCAATGTTTCCCAAACCATTTTTGTAAACCAATGATGACCCAAACTGCACCCAGTCGCAAGGCACCTGGTTAAGCAAGACTTCGCAGCAACACTGGGAGGTCGAGAAGAGTGTGATCTAACACCAGCCTCAAACCGTGACTGACATGACATAGGTGACTGACAGTGTTTCTGAACAGTTTCACATGACTCTCTGGAGATGACATCAAATTCTCCTAACTGCTGGTGCTGATGACAAGATGATTAGTGCCCGTGGCAGCAAAAAAACAAAAATCGTGGCCAGATGATTCACCAATTTGGAACTCACCAAAAATCGGTGCCAAATTCACCGGGAGATCAGGATGGATTTCAAACCTCTGTCATCTCGACTATTGGTGCCATATTGGTCCGACCCTACTAACCCAATTAAAAAAAGTATCAGTATCTATACCATCTGGTTATGACTAACATGGCCACAGAAAATCACCATGCTATTAATAGGTAAACCATCTATTTCTATGGGCCATTTCCCATGGCGAACTGTTAAATAACCAGAGGGTATATATATATAACCATCCTCGATCTCTAAGCAGCCATCAGTTCAGGGTTCATTCTCCACTGTTACTGCTGTTTGGTTTTCTACTCAGTGTTTTTGTTGGCCCCAAGAAATTCACAATCCCATTTAACCCAGCAGCCAGTGCAACCTCTATAACAACCATATGGACCATACATGTAACTCATGTAACGATATGTAGCAACCCATTTGCTTAAAGAATACCGTGTATATCAAGATGATGTGTGGACTTATGATCACTTGTGTGTATAGTAAGATCTTTATCTATATGCAAATCATAGTATATTATGCATATGGCATATATCAAAATAATTGGAGACTTTTTTCCAGAACCAGCCGCTCTTCAGGCTCGCCGGTAAGGCCAAGGCACAAGGAGGAGCCAATACGTGAGCAGCCAAGTACCAGCAGAGATGATTCCGACCATCCAAAGTTCCTGGCGAAACAATGGATCATTGGTGGGTTGTTAAAACCACTAAACCATTACGAGAACCGGCCTCAAAAATAGCCAATTGTAATAGATACCAAAATGGCCATGATCATTAATGTGTTAGAGGATGTCAAATTATATAGTCCTGTTTGGTACTTATGAAAAACATTGTGGAAAAGAAAAAAAACACTTGGGCAGTGGTTGATAATTCTGACCCGTACCAATTAGATAAATCGTGCTTAGAAATACACAGTTGGTCTAGCTTGCCCCACATCTGGCTACGAAGATTTCCCTCGTTGTTCATTGTGGGTCAGTTCAGCCTGGTACCTGTGGACAGCAAAATGGCTGGTACCCCAAGATATTCTATGTGGATATCATGTGAAATTTTATTTAATTGAAGCAGTAATCATGTGAAAATGATGCCTTGAAGAACCATTCTTCAACAAACTGCTTCAATTCGTACGATTCAATGGTGAAATTCTTGGGAGTTCCAACAGGGATCAGGGATGGCATGAACTTCGCGCTCCTGACCAACAGCGAACTGCCCGAATGCAGAAAGTCGAGCGCAAACGACGAGGAAGCCAGTCGCCCCATACTTCGCACTGGAGCTGACCTTGATCAGTATGGATGATGGGCAATGTTCCCCATATCTACATTGAGGGCATGGATATCTGCAATGACCAAAGTTTTCCCAGTTCCTTGAGGGCCCAGTCTGGTCCAGTCAACAACTCAACGATATCAAGATCTCTTGAAATAAACCAGCTGTCACACATCTAAATCATTCTGGATCCCTAGTTGAAACACGGAAGTGAACAATTACATACAATTACCCCTTGATGGTTTTCTTATTTCAAAGGAGTTATCCAGTTTTGTGCTCTTCCAATCGTGCAGTGCTTCCCCTCAGGTTTCCACGAGTCCATGTGCGCACGGTCCAGCAACTGACGCACGGACGGACCGGTGCATCCCTTCCCCGCTCTGTGTCTCACCCCAGTGTGTCACTGCTGCACATGTTGCATGTCTAACGTTGAATGTGAAATAATGTGAAACAAAGTTCCGCAAGCTCTGCACGACCTAAAACACAGCTCTGGGTGTTCGCACCGACACGGATGGGTCCATGCAAGCAGAGCTTCTGATAGACGCCATGAAGTCGATGTGTGCCTGGTTGCTGTGAGGTTGCAATCTGGCGCATGTGGTGCATCCACCGAGAATAATCCGAGAAAGATGTGAAGAGTTTAACGACTCATCAACAACAACAACAACAACCACAACCACAACCACAACCACAACCACAACCACAACCACAACCAACAACCAACAACCAACAACCAACAACCAACAACCAACCAACGACCAACGACCAACAACCAACAACCAACCACCAACGACCAACGACCAACGACCAACGACCAACAACCAACAACCAACAACCAACAACCAACAACCAACGACCAACAACCAACAACCAACGACCAACGACCAACGACCAACGACCAACAACCAACAACCAACAACCAACAACCAACAACCAACCA
>Ga0126342_10006443_pt1 | contig 20800 bp, 24 predicted proteins | sample Cyp1metagenome_FD_92528 | JGI IMG/M metagenome (GOLD analysis project Ga0126342, IMG submission 92528) | Coral microbial communities from Lord Howe Island, Old Settlement Bay, Australia - Cyphastrea 1 metagenome | ecosystem: Host-associated > Invertebrates > Cnidaria > Coral ...
TGTGCAGTGTGAGGTGTGGAGTGTCGAGGGAAGGACACGGTCGGGACAGGGTGTCTTTGAACTATAGGTCATTTATGTTTGGGAAACTTCCGCCGCCGGCTTGCCCGGGTCTATGTTATAATGATTATAATGCACCGAATACTACAGTAAAATGCATCGTGAATGTGGCTCCATTTCCTCAACTTGGGAACATCTCTTTGGAAACGACTGAGTGATCTCAGCCCCTTTCAGCGCATTTTTTGCCGCAAGGCCAGTTGGTGAAAGGCCAAACAGTGAGGCACGTGGATCCAACATGTCATAGCTTCTTCGATGGGCACGCTTCACCGATTCACAGGGTATGTGGTTTCCATTCTACAAGATTCTACATGTCACAGACATCGCAGTGGATTCACATTCATATATGGATGGATTTGTAGTCATACACCCACAGTTTCAAGTTCTTCTCGTTGGTCACAGGATATCAGTAAAAACCACATCTCCAACTGGTGCGACAGGTCCTCAAGAGGACGGAAGCTGGCGGCTATCCCAAGTCCACCGATGCGTCCGTGGGCGACCCGCAAGGTCAGCTGAAAGCCGCTGAGGACCGATGGCTGACCGATGGTTGGGGGATGAAAGTCATCAATGGTACCCTCTGGTTATGTCAAAATAGCTATTGAAAATGGTCATTTATAGTGGATTTACCCATTAAAAATGGTGATTTTCCATAGTTATGTTAGTTTACCAGAGGGTAATCAATGAATAGTTCAACTGATAGTGGTTGAAAGTACCAATGAAAATTCAAAAATGAATTGATAACTATCAGGCACTACCAATGAATGAAGATAGAGGTTGAAACTTGAAACTGATACTTATGATTTCTCTTGATTGGGGGAGATGAACATCCATAACTACCATGAGTGAAAACTAGGTTTGATCCATGCTGACACCCATTTGTGGATTTGTTGACAGATGTTATTTGCTCAGAAGTTGGCACATTCCACGTCTCGCAATTTTTCTGCTTTGAATCCCAACTATCATTACTGAATCCCAAGAAGTGTTAGCCACCCTCATCTTCATGGCTTTTTCCCTCATTCTTCGTTTGCTCCAAGCCCGTTTTTGTTGTTTCTATCCCCCATGTTGTTAGTTCCGTCCTTTTTTTTTGCTTCACTACAATGTTGGCTGGTTTTTCTTTCCGTTTTTTGGTGGTGATTCCCCTCAAAACCATCACAATTTTTGAGTTCTCCATGGGTTTGGCCCATAAATTCCCGCTGTTATCATGCCAGGACAAGGCCCTACGCCTTGAGCAGCTCCTTGAGGCTGCCACGGCCCGGGAGGCCGGGAGGTGATGGGGCCCAAGTCGACGGCTTTCTTCAGGATGTCCAATGCCTTGTGGGGATAGTATATGATGCTTTTTGAACAGATTTGATGGAAGTGAACCACGCCGAATGGAATCATATGGAATCTAATTCTTCAATACACATTATTTTAGTATTTTCTCACTGAAACGAGATCTTGTGGGTGAACATCAATGCCCATTCCCAGCGCTTGGTCAGGCCGTCTCCTCATCAGAGCGGCGAGTGCTGCGGAAGCAGCTGGAGATGGGGGTCATGGGAAGCCGGTGATTGGGGATTTACCCTCTGGAAATTCCACATAACTATTGAGTTTCTCACAATGCTATCAATGGGTAAATCAGAGGGTAACCAACAAAAACTTGGGGATTTCACCAACGATGCAGGACGAAACTGAACAGCTGGTCTCGGGCCTCTCGCAACAACTGGACAGTGGGGAGCCATGGGTGATTCGAGGCTACACCAGTTGACAACGGTCGTGAGGGAAGTGGACTGACTATGTAATCATGATGTGGATCATTGTTATATACTTTCTTCAGCTTTCCATCGTTTTGCCACCAAATGACCTTTGCATTTTTTTTCACATAGCTTCAAGCATATTTAAGTATTGATAACTATTAGGGCTAGGGAGTATTTTTGGCACCATGTTGTACCACATTTTGTACCGCCTTTTCGTGTAGGATCTACCATGAATCTACCGGATATACATCGCTCACGAGGTGTTCAGTCGGAGGCGGCCGAGCAGCGAAGGCAATGCGAGGTGCCATCAATGGATTTCAGGGGAAATCAAGGGAAATCTACATCTTCTACAGGCGTATCAGCTATTTCCATGGGATTAGTCACAACCATGGCTGGTTGTTGGCGTTTCGGGGACTCTTGGAGCAATGAAGAAGGCTTAGTACACCCTGTTGGAGGTTATACCCAGGAGGCATGACATAGAAAAATGACGAAGAATCCCAACCGTGATCTTTTCGGCTCCCCAGTCCGTTGTTCATTTGGGAGTTCCCAAGTTCGGTGCAGATCAAACAAAGATGGCAGGTGCCCACAACTGGAAGGATTCTATATTTTCTTCAGGATTTTATAAAGTTGTGTTCCTTTTTCGATAAACATGGCGAGACCGATCATCCACAGTCGACAGCGAGGCTCTGGAAAAAGCTCTGGAAGAGGTTCCTTGGATAGAGAATGTGTCGTATGAAGAGCTATCGCGTCAATGTAGCATGGCTAATTATAAGGCAACATGACTATGAGGTTTCATGGGCAACACTATGACAATGGTGACAATGATTCATTGACAAGTGTCACCTGCATCAGAAATTACAGGAACCAGGATCATAGCATATAATAGTAGCAATTGCCTCTTTTGTCGGATCTTCGGAAGGCGACTCAGCCACAGGACAGAGGCCCAATGGGTTGCGGGCAAGGTTCCAAAGCGTAAATCTCTAGGTTTTCTTGCTGTGGTCGGTTCATTGGCAGGCTTCTGGTATTGCTTGGCATTGATCATTTCTTGATCTTTGAAGATTCTACTTCTTGGCCAAGTCCTATACTGCGTCCTCACGTTTCAGCTTACCAATTATGGTTGCACGCCTGGCTGCCAGGGACAGAAGAGTTGCAAAAGCGAATTGCAGAGCTTGAGGCAGTGATGGGATTAGTCCTGGCTACATTTCAACGTGGGGGTACCAGAACCAGTAGATAGATACCAAATCACATGTGGATTTGAGCTGGCAAGTGGGTCACGATGGAAACCACCAAAACTGGATCTTTTCACGCTATGGATGATTTGCTTTGCACCTTTGCACCCGGATCACATTTTTTCTCTTTGTAATCTGCTTGCAGTTCAACTGTTGAAACCTCCCACAGCATGGTGGTCCCACCCTTTGGACAGGCAGAGCTTCAGTCTTTGCGGCACTTGGGAGTCAAGGCTGCGCCGGCGCCCTTGGAAGCCCTGAGTGGGGCCTAGGTGTCATATCTCATGGGACCGGAGACGGGTAGCATCAGATGTCCTCCTTTAAAAGGAGTGCTTGACCGCGGCAAAAAAGAAGGGCCGGAGGATTTCATCGCTGCTTTGACCATTGCTTTTCAAGCCGTTGCCATTTTTGAGAACGGAAAATCCATGGGGAAAATCCATGGGGACATTTTCAGCACCAGGCAGTGACTTCCGTGGCAAATTGGTGGCTCAAGGCTTGTCTGGATACGCCATCAGTTCTTCAACGTTTCGCAGCCTTTGCACCCCTCCTGGCCGCTCGGCATCGGTGAAATGGGGCATTGAACCCTGGAAAAGTGATGAGCATCTGAAAAAATGAAGAGAATGGATCTGAAAAGATGTCAATTGACCCACTGCACTTCTATTCCATGCAGGTTCTGATCCGCAGCCAAATGGCCTAACCGGAACCATTTGAGATCTGGTCGTGTCGGGCATGTTTGGCTAAATTATAGCCCCGCATTAGCCCCCGCGGTGCTTGGTTCAATACGATTACTGTAAGTCCTCAGCAGCTGAGATGTCCAGTGTGGTCTGTTGGATAAATGCCCAGTTTGGCGAAATGCGTATTTCTATCCATTACTGATATTATGATATATATATAATATTGATGAAATAAAGACCCACTCTTTTCATTTGCTGGAATGTTTGCTCAAACGGCCATTTTCTGTTGAATGGCTTGGCGAAGGAATCATCCTTCATTGAATCCTTCATCTATCCGGAATCTATCTCAAATTGTTAGGTTGCTTACTGTAAATGCCCATTCGGTAAATGCCCCTTCTTTGGTTGCGTCATATTTCCAAGAAAAGCAACAACAAATATTCCCCTCTCTATTCAACACAGAAGTTAAAAGTTCCCGCACCCATTCTTCTTCCTTGTGCTCAATGTCATGGGGGAATGGGATGATTGTTAAAAATTGTTGTAGAATGTTATGGATTGTATCATTCCCATCATTCCCATCATTCCCACATCCCTACCCCCATCCCATCACCCTCCCATTGGAACGGACAGGTCTTGTCCAAGATGACCGAGCGCCGAGTCGATCCCGAGGACGGTGCTGCGTGCCCGGTGATGCGGGTGCCGGCGACAAAAAAACGCCGGCGCTGGAAATGAACAGCTGGAGCACCAAAAAGTATGTAAAACTTTACAGACATTATACATATACAGATACATTGGATGTTGTTGAGAAGTTGTTGTAAGTTTCTGGCGGTGCAGTGTGATTTTTGAGGTGAATCTTCACTGTTTTTCCTTCTGAATGTAGCCAGTCTTCCAGGGAGTTCCAGCGTCTTTCTGTGCGCGAGGTACACCTGGGAAGAGTTCTCGACCTTCTATACTGGCAAGTGACCTGGGTTCCGCATTGTGCGGCCCAAAACTATCCAAAGCTTAGACTCTTTTCATCTCTTTTCCCATAATTATTGGCCACGTTGGGGGATTGTCATCAATCCATTAGTACAGATTCAGAAAAAAACCGTCATGCTTTGACATTGTGGGATGGATGAATTATCCCCACAATCCGATGAAACTTGTCATCGTTTTCCCATTAAGAAAACACATTTGGGGGTATATAACCCCATTTTCCAACAAACCCAATGACTGGCTCCAGCCGAAAAAAAATCTGTGAAGCATGATTTCTGAAAGGAAGTCTTGGCTATGCGGACGTACCTAAGTATGCAAAGGTATGACACAATTTCCAGGTGTCACAGCATCAGAGTTTTCTCTACAAACGCTTGACGCAGGGCATCCTTGTCAATTGCGTGGATTTGTTCAGGCCATTCCCCCAAAAAGGAAAGCACATGGATGCACATGGATCATATATGTATCTCCCAAAGTCAGCTAACATTGAATAGATAGAACATGATAGAATTAAGGTATACTAAGGTGCATCGTGGGCTGCACCACAGCCTTTCTTTCGCGCCGTGGGAAATCGGAAGGCACCACGGTGATCTCCAGCTGTCCAGGTACAAAAAGAAGGCCATCGAGGCTTACTGGGAGGAGTGTGAGGTGAAGAAGGGTCTGCCCTGACCTGTTTGAAGATGGGGGGAGGTGGGAGCAGTTGAAAGTCCTTTCTATGTCCAGAGGAATTTTAATAATGTTTCAAATTGCATCGAATCCCACGTTGGTCGACCAGGTATCCCACAAACTGACCGCTGCCCCAAATTTGGCATGACAGGTAAGAAGAAGGCTGCGGCCAAGGTCCGCTACAAGATTCCGAAGTGGGCATGGATAAACATCCCCCCTGTATTTCAGCGAAGACCTAGCGGAGCTAGCAGATCAGACTAGATTCGATGTCAACTTGGGATCTCTGCAAGCCGAACTGGTGTGGTTTTGCACTCCGAAGGTCGGAATATGACCTTCGTTGAGGTCTAGCACCTGCCCATCCTGCCGCCGGCATCGAGGCCAAAGCCAAAGCTGAGGCAAAGCCGAAAAAAGCCGAGCCAAAAGCAGCTCCGAAGGCCCAGCGCTGAGGTGGTTTGATGGATGTTGTGGGTGAAAATGGCTAGTTGTCCGCAACTCATGGCAAGTTTGAGCCGGGAAAATGATGATGAACCTGTGGATTCAGGGGGGTTCCAGAAAGATTTTCAGCCCAAACAGGGAAGCTATTTCTGACCACATTCGCCAGCCATAGCTCAGGCGAAGGCAAAGGCAAAGGCCAAGGTCAAGGCAAAAGCCAAGGCCAAGGCCGAGTCCAAGGAGCCCTTGGAGTCTTTGGAGTCCTTGGAATCCTTGGAATGTTGTTCCACCATCCCCAAGGACCATCCATATGGGTGCAACATCTATATATGTCTATAAACCACCAATCCATATGGATCCATATGGGTGGTTTATGGCGTTTTACTAAGATCAACTGAGTCATAGATGTTGTTTATCAACTGATCTATGTCATTGGTTCTGCTTTTCTCGTCGCTTTCTCGCCATCCGGGCAGGTCTATGCCAAAGTGGCAAGAAACACCACCAAGTACGTCACCGGAATCTGAATATCATGGAATATCATGGAATATCATGGAATATCATGGAATATCATGGAATATCTATAGCCTATTGCCATCAATCACAGCTCCGCGCCGGTTTTTTTCAGCTCCTCAGGAGGTGAAGTCTGCGGGAAATTTCAAGGTCTGCGTCTGCGGTGGCGCGGGTGGAATTGGACAGCCGCTGTCCATGCTCATGGCCTTGGATCCCAATGTCAAGGAGAGCGCTGTGATTCTGCTGGGTTTTGATGGGAATTTTCTATAGCCATTTCTAGCATCGATTTGGGGATAGATTGACAATATGGGATATTTAACTAGTAATAATATGTAATAATCAACAATGTAGTATTTTTGGATGTGTGTGTGTGTCTGAAAATGGGCATGTTTTTTTCTCTATTTATGGCGATGTTTCACAGGGACAGATGATGATTTGCGGAATTGTGGATGCGGAAATGTAGGCTATAAAATTACGCTATTTTCCGACACACCGGTATATATAAGCACCAAACATGAAGAATATGGAAGAGAAAGAGGATGGGGAAAGGGTTGACGTGCAGATTCCAAAAATGGAGGACCCGAAATGGTCGTTTTTCATCCCCGGCCTGTTGGTGAAGTCCACCCATGGTTGATTGAATTCCAAAAAAACATCCAGTTACTGTTGGTTGAAGCACCCCATGGCTGGCTAAATCCTCATTCTTCTTGGTTAGATCCCTTATTCTTGATTTATCGCACAGCAATTTGGGATTCAGATTCTCTGAATCCTTCACCCAGAAAATTCTTGGTGTTTCACCTGTTTCACCAGATGTTTCACAACGACCTGGGTCAGTTTTTCCGACCGCGCAGGAGTTGTGTGTCTTTGATCTCACAGTCGCCGCAGTACCTGCTGCTGGCGTGGCAGCTGATCTGGGACACCTGGAGAGGCACCAGCGGCAACCCCCGATGGCCGAAACAAAGCAGACGGCGTTTCCAGGATGAACAATTTATGATATTTATGGTAAACGTTGGCATTTATCAACCCAAAAGATGGTAAAGATAAGGGGTTTCCCAGACATTTTCACTTTGCAACTTGGCAAAAAAACTGGTTGGGGCTGCGAAAATCCAACCATGTAACTTATCCAACCAGCCACTGGGGGATCACGATCATCCCATTTCTGGATGATGGGAAAATTTTAACCGGAAAACCCTATATTTCATGGTAAAAACCCATGGGTTTCCTGTAAATTCTCCCAACAAAACCAATCCAGTGAAATTTGGGATGGTTTATTATTTGGGTTTTCCTCGTTGGGACTTGCGAATCTTACTACTACTGTCAAACTTGGCTAAAACATTGGTTTGTCTGAACATTTGGGAAACCCACCATGGAAACCCACCATGGAAGCCACATGGCGTTCTGGGGATAGCATGAAGATATCAACCCAGGGTGTTGGTGTAAAACGGATAGACCTGGATCAGATATCATTTCACCACAATGACCCTGACCCTTGGTGCCGATCAACATCTGCGTGTAGTTTTGCTCTCTGAACTGGTTTTTACGCAACCCCCTGTATTTGGATAGTAAAAGGACGTAAAAGACCAAACACACGCACACACAAAAATATAAAACCAACTACCAAAAAATATCACACCGGAAAAGACCGCAAACAGCGGGGGGGTTGGAAGTTAATGTAGGAGATACAAGCAGCAGTAGCTACGGACCAGTAGCAGATCAGGTTAGGCATTGTTGGAACTTTAGCAGAAGGAACTTGTTTTGTCACAAGAAGGAGCATTCTGTCTACTGACCAGGACATACCAGGACCGCATATCAGGACATCTAAGAGAATTTCACAAGATCGTCAAAAAGGACCTTCTAGAGGATCTTACAAGATCTTCATACAAGAACCTCTGAAGAGCATCCCACAAGAGCTTTCACACAAGCACCTCTAATAGAGGTCACCTTCAAGATCTTCATATGAGGACCTATTCGCGGATTTCACCAGGATCTCTACAAGATCTTCTCACAAGGACCTCTAAAAAGACCTTGGCCAAGATCTTCATGCCAGGAATTCTAGGAGAGTCTCGCAAGCTCGTCATACAAGGACCTGCTAGAGAGGATCTTGCAAGATCTTCATACAAGAACCTCCTATGCCACAAAAGCTTTCATGCAAGCGCCCTTGAGGTAGGTTCACTTTCCAGATCTTCATGCAAGGACCTCTAATTACATGGCATCTGCAAGATCTTCATGCAAGGACCTCAGAGGATTCCACCAGGATCTTCACGACATCTTTCATAGAAGGACCTTCCAGAGAACTCAAAAGATCTCTTGGCCAGGATCTCTGAGAATCAGCTACGCTAAGCACCGCGCCGCAACGAGAGCGATCTAACACGCACAAAGCGCCGAAAGGGCACCGGGTCACAACAAGAGCATTCTGACACGCGCGAAGTACTGCGCCTGCCATGCGAAATCAGCATCGCGTCCCCCCCAACGGTAGCAGCGTGCCGAAGGTACCACGCCTGCCTGCACCTGCACCTGTCATGCAAAACCACGTTCCAGACCTCAAAATATCCCGAAAGTCCGACGCCTGCCACGAAACATGGACACAACCCAAAACATGAGCACCGCGCGCCTGTAAAACTACACCTTTGGAACAGAGCAAAACCAGACAAGCACTTTGTGCGAGCCTGCGCAGTCGAAATGCACATGGACATCTCACAAGGGCGCAAGCCGGTGCAGACGAAACGATCAACCCAGATGGAGCACCATGATCTAAACCCGGCCTTACTCTCTTACCGTAAGAACCGATCAGTGTGGACACCCTGTTTGGGGAACATTTTCCAATAAGCCCAGCGGCTTGTACCCCAAGTGATTAGAACCCACAGAAAATTATGTCCACAACACCTGGTGTTTTTGCGCGGATTTTTGCCGAACCAGTTGCCAGGAAGAGTGAGGTGAAGGGCTACGTGCTGGACGTCGATGCGAAACCAGTGGAGAACCTCCAGGAGTCTAGTGGCTCAGAGATCTCAGTTTGGGGATGGAACAATTGCAAAAGATGAATGAAAATTATTACGCATCATGGGATTTTGGTGGTCCTTTCAACATATTCAGACAAACCCATTCGGCATCATGCTTGAATTTCCGGTGAAGGTCAGTATGATCAACCCATCCACGGATCAGGTGTCTCACGGGATGCGATCTGGTCCTCATCCCCGCGGGTATGCCCCGCAAACCTGGCATGACGCGCGACGATCTTTTTAAGGTGCGACCGGAGATGTAGGGCTTGGGGCAGAATTTTCTGGGAAATAAATATGGGTTTGTCTGAAAATAGTGTACCCCTACACCCAATGGTTTTGCTGATCATTATCCCTACTAAATGGCTATAATTGGGGGTATACCCCATTTTCAGACATACCCATATAAATGACTGGTGCAACAGAGAGAAAACACAGTAGACGACAGTATGGCCCGAGAGAAGACATGGAGGAGACGAAAAAATATGTAGATTTTGTAGGTGATGTAGACGATATAGTATATGATTTAAAAAATGCGTAGATGATGTAGACGATGTAGATGCAATTGATGTAGATGATGTAGGTGATGTAGATGATGTGTGTGTATATATTATATCATATTATATTATATTATATTTATATTATATTATATTATATTTTATTATATTGTATCGATATTATATCGATATTATATTATATTCTATTTTATTATATTATATCGATATTATATTATATTATATCGATATTATATTATATTATATTTTATTATATTATATCGATATTTTAGTATATTATAATTTATTATATTATATTATATTATATTATAATATTATATTATTTTGTATTATATTAAATTAGATTAGATTAAATTATATGATACTATTTTATTATATTACATTACATTACATTATATTTTATTGTATTATATTTTTTTATATTATATTTTATTATGTAGATGAAGAAAACAGTTGAATTTTGCAGCAGTTCTGTGCGAAAAACCTTCGCAGGAACTTTCGGGAATTTCTGGATATGGTACAATGTTGCTGCAAGAAAAACTGTTTGAAGTGATCCTTCTGTTGTGTTTTTTCCTGTATTTTAGATATCGGCTGGAGCATGCACAGGTCAATGCGGACATCGCCAAGAAGCTTGTGGAGGCATGCGCAAAGTTCTGTTGGGAGCTCGGTGTAGAACCACGTGTCCTTCAATGGGAAGTTGAGTCTTTGAGTTGAGTCAGCAGTTGAGTCCAGTTGTACTGAGGCCCCGAAGCCATGTTGGGGCTCATCGTGAATCCTGTCAACTCCATCGTGTGGGGTGGCCCAATCTTCGCAGGTGGCACCCCCTGAAACCCGGATAACCCGGCACCTGATGCGGGGCTGTGTAGCCGGGCTACAAGGCCAGCTATGGCTGAGCTGTACAAGAAGAAAGGTTGGGAACTGAGATTTACTGAGCAGCTGGGGTGTAAGCTGGGAGATCGCTTAATGGCATAAATGATAAATGGATATAAATGGATATAAATGGTATTTTTCCACATTTTTATACATGTTTCATAAACCAACTTTGTTTTTTTCCGAATTCAACTTGTGGTCTTGTGGTTGTCCACTGAAACCTCTGATTTCCATCATGTTTGCCAAAGCTGATCGGCTAGGTCTGGACCCTATGAAGATCGTGGGCATTACCACCCTGGATGTGGTGCGTGCCAACAAGTCACTCGGATGAAATCATTCCAATTGTCGGAGTGAAGCAACCAAGAAAGGCAAGGTGAAAATCACCAAGGTAAAATGACGATAAAACATTTGAATTCTTAAACAATTGGGTTTTGTATCTATTCACAAATTCGATTTGGTTCATTTCAATTGCTGGCGGCTTTTAGCGAGTTTCACTGCAAAATACCGAGTTTCACTTCCTGCTTAGAGATCTGTCAAGGCGTGTCATGGCAGTCATGGCGTGAGGTTCTGTGGCGAGATTGCTGGGAAGAACCCCAACTACATCAACGTCGGGCACCTGGTTTCCCTTGCTGCTGCTGACCGGAATATCCATCTCCATCCATCCCCACCGATTTTTGGTTGATGGTGTACTTCCTTTTTCATTTTTCCATCCGACAATGATCCCCACAATTTGCACCAGAAAGTGGAAAAGTAGATGGACATGTCAGTCTGTTGAATTGACGAAGAGTGACTTTGATGTTCAAAATTAGTAAGTCTCCAATTCGTGGATTGCAAAGATGGTGACTCAGTGGGATTTCTTAATGGGGCCCATGGGGGATCCCAGTCGTTGGTTACATGGGATGATCTCAGGTGCCGGTGGTTGGAGGCCATGCTGGCACGACCATCCTTCCCCTCTTCTCGCAAGACAAGGTGCCGATCCCAAAGATGGATAGCTGAGGCAAGGTGCTACCCCCCAGTGATGTTTGTTGGTTTATAATCCCCATTAACTATAGATATAACCCCCTAATCAACCCTAGTGAAATTGGACTTATAAACCAACTTAGCTAACTATGGGGCACCACCTTGTGAGAATGATTGAGATATTTCAGCCACTGCATCTTCATTTGGGCTTGAAAAATGGCACCCGTTTTTTCATGTTTTTTCCCAAAAGGTGGCTGTTTTCATGGGGAAAATATGAGGGTTTTTCCCAATGGTTTCCTGCAACCATGGTGGGATCCACAAGTTCCCATCCGCGGACGCGGGCTCAAGTTGGCGCGGGTGCTGCACCATGAAACTCCGCAGGTGGGGTTTTGTTGGGGGAAAATCCTGCAGATGAACAGATCAGCTATCAGCTATCACAGATGTGTGTGTCTCAAAATGGGGGATGCCGTACCCAAATGGTCATTTTTTTGGGGGAGGATGATTTGGATATGGAGGCACCCGATCAGACAAACCCATATGGTCGCTCTCCGCAGACAAGTTGGATACTTCGCCTCGGTAGTTGACCCTTTTCAAATCTGCGGTCGGCATAAACATTCACCGGAAGAGGTCGGGAACCACTAGGCCAAGCTCGTTGAAAAGCAAAATTCCATGAAAATTCTATATTAAAATACAGGGTACATCTATGCATGCTACATGTCTGTGAGGAGGGAACCTTTGGCACATTTATGAACATCATTCCACCGATTCTGGACCATGACAGGAGGCCAGCTTGGGCACTGGGCGCCACTCTCCTAGCAGTGCTGGTGCCATACCTGCAGTTGGCGCCAGTCGAATCGTGAAAACCCGAGGTTTGGGGACTGATGCTGGTCAAGATTGAATTGGATCAAATTTCACAGTATACACATTAAATGTTCATATACATACATACATACATACATGCATGCATGCATGCATGCATGCATGCATGCATACATACATACAGACAGACACACACACATACATACATACATACATACATACATATATACATACATACATATATATATATATATATACATACATATAATTATATATATATATATGATATATACTAACCATCTCAACCATGACTGATACTCTTCGGTAATCAAACATGGCAATCAAATTTCCCCCAGCTATAGTTCGGTGATTTTCCCAGCTAGAAACTTCCATTTTGTTTGGGGGTTTCCCAGCCAGCCATGTTTGATATTGCAGACGGATATTGTTTGATCAATTTGCAGGGTATATAGATGATCTAGATATATCCTATATATCTGATATAAAGATCAAATTTATAGATATCCTATGGATGATTGTTCAGGCATTTTTTCCCAATCATCTCCCCAAAAAATTGCTCCGGTGATTTTCCCATGAAGCCCATGAATCCATTAGAGAATCCAATATTTCAATATACTGTATATATATATATTGTATAATTATATATTAACATGATTACTGTTTCCAGAAAAATCATTTAGATATTTTCCATAGTAGTCAGATGTCTTGTCCATTTTATGGAGTATTCATGAAACATATTTTATGGATTATCAGATGTTTTATCAGATGTTTTGTCCGAATTATTAATATCCCATAAACGATTAAAAATCAATTAATTCCACTAGTATCATTTTTTTAGTTTTTTTTTTTTTTTAATTGAATTTACCAATTTTTAATCAGGATTTTTATTTTTTTTTTTTTTTTTTCTTAAAATTTTGTTTTTTAAAATGGACTATCCGATGTTTAATCAGGATTATTAATGTTATTCATTCTTGATCCATTAATATTGGATTGATACATCTGATACATCCATTGAATATTATCCACTAATAGTATCACCATTATGAATTATTATGATTTGTTTCCATAATTTTCCATTATGATTCACCACGAACATTGCTATTCCATGAATTATATTCCATCATTATCATGGTTAGACTAATATTATCCATTATTACTATGTCTATTATTATTGTCATCATTATTATTTCGATTTCCATTAATCTATTAACATATTATCCATCAGTTTAATCACATTGTAATATCCATTAACTACTATTATATCCACCTATTCTACATTTCACCTTCAGATCTCTTCATTCTGCCTTAGGTGGGCAAGCAGCTGGATGCCTTCTGTGGGCCGCTTTGGAGCCTGGTAAGTTTGGATGGAGAGTGGATAACTTTCCGGGGAGATGATGGGAGCATGGGAAAATCATGGAGAAAATCCATGGGGATATCATGGGGAAATCATGGAGAAATCATGGGGATATCATGGGGATAATCCTATGGGGATAATCCTATGGGGAAATCATGGCAGATTTTTCGCCGATCTTTGAGGATGAATTCAAAATATTCGATTCCCTGAGACTGGTTTATTGCTGAATGATGACGATGATGAGTACATGTTGCGATGACGATTTTTTGGGTGAACCCATATGGGAATCTATTTGGTGGTTTCCCAACTTGGACATATTTTTGATCAACAGATTTTCAGTTTTTAAGCCATCGGCCACGGCAGTCGTTGCGTTGGTGGTCTGACCGACGTTGATCAATGTCTAGATGTGTGAAGAGGGGGTCAAAATGAGAGCCACAGTTTGTCAAATTGGTTACCCTCTGGCTATTCGACATAGCCATGGAAAATCACCATTTTTTATAGGTAAACCATCTATAAATGGGCCATCTATACCATGGCAATGGCTATGTTAAATAACCAGATGGTATATATTTCACTTCTCTATATTGAGATCATTTGAGTAGTTCTTTTGATGTTATTGCCTAATAATATTCCCATCCTAACTGGTTGGTTTTGTGGGGATGGGCGGGAATCCCATTTCATGGATTATGATACTTCCCACTTAAGATCAAGTGTAAGTCACCCCCCCAAACATCATCAACTACCAATCATTTCTCAACTTCACTTCATGGTTATATAAAAACCATTTTGCCTTGTAATTAAGAAGTTTCGCAACTTTTTCTATCTATGCCTTGTTGCCCAACATCTCCCAATTGATTCAGCTGAGGCTGAGACCGGCACCTGCCGCGCGGAGCGAAGTCACCCAACTCGGGGCGCAGAAGAGCAGCTCCAGCATTTCCGGAATCCAGGCCATGGCGGCCATGGCGGCCATGGCCAGGGGATGATGTTGATGAGATTTACCCTCGTAACTATGGAAAATCAGCATTTTTGATGGGAAATCCCACTATTTCTATTCTATGGGCCATTTTCCATAGCTTTTTGTATGTTTACCAGAGGGTCTTGATGATCTTGATGGCGAATTTATGCATGGAATTCTGCATGGGATTGATATACATGTAATATATGTAATTAATAGATGATTTGTGGATGAGATTGATGTTTTTTGGCAAGACTTGTAGATGATGCGTTTGGCTTTGAAGAATGGATTCGGGGTTGGAATGACGGAGGCCGAAGAGAAATTCGATGGCATTTTGGATGAGATCGAGGTGCTCAGTGGATCATTGGGATCAACGAGGTTTGGATGTGACCACGGGAAACCAAAAAGGGAAAACCATAGGTTTTTGTGGTTTCCAAATTGGCAAAGAGATGCACAACTGGTTGATGTTGAAAGTAGATATGTGATGATCTGTGATCATTCGTGCGTCATGGACTGTCCAACTTTTCACTGGTCAAGTTCACAGCTGGTGCCAGCTGTGATTCTGGCAGGAAGCTGCGCTAGTTCAAGAGCTGGAAAAAGGTGAGGTTGAAGAGGAGGAGGAAGATAGCAACCTGGCTGACCAACCATTTGATCTCCTAGATTGGGATTTGTCCAATTTTTTTTGGGGTACTTGTGAAACTCCTAAAATCATGGGTTTAAACTCACTTTAAACCATCATTTTCTCATCATGGCATAGAAATTGCATTAGATTGGTGGCTAAGGCCTGAAGTGGGTTAAGGAGACCTTCGGCTGGGTCTTGGTGGCGGACGTCTTCATTGTCATCGCGCCACTCAGAGGAAAGCCTTTGGGGACGACCGGATGTGCATCTCAGTTAGGAAGTGGTTCATACTATAATCCATACCCCATGTTCATGTTAATAACCGGATATATCCATGTATATAAATGTATATATATATATATAATATACATCAAAATTGGGGCTGGGTATGTTTTTCGGGCGTGGGGGAAATGCAATTTAGTTGATTGAGTATCTTAGGGTTGAGTTTATGTTAAACATATACTTGGTATATCTGTAACATCTGTGTATATAGATATACAATACCTGGGTGAGGCAGCCGCCCTGAGGTTATCGCTGTGGCTGGTGGCTGGTGCTGCACTGAAGCAGTTCTTCGGCTTTGAGCCTGTCATAGGCGAGATGGCCCTTTGAACGGGGGGATGGATAGATTTCATGGGGATTTCATGGGAATCAGCAAGACAAATGCTGGATTAATCCCATCAAACTGCTGGGATTTTGGAGGACTTTCTACTTGGAAAATCATCCCACTTAGCAAGTGGTTAGTCGCAGTTTTTTTTTTCCGCCCATTGATCAATGGGATCATGAACGAATTGGGGACTTGCGTTCATCAGGCTTATTAACCAGTGGGATGATCCTCCAAGTAGGGATTTTTCATGAAATTGAAGATTTAATCAACACATATGGGGATATAACAGGGATGTATAACTCTGTTGATATATATATATAAACATATATGTCTATATTTCTTTTGGGTGTGCCTGCAAGTGGGGGATTGGCCCCCAATGGCCATCAAATACTGTAATCGGGAAACTGAGGACAAAGCGCCAAAATTTGAAGGTACCTTGTTTTCAGACAAAGCTATATCTATAGACATATGTAACGATGTGATATGTATAATAGATCCATGATTGATCTTCGAAGTATCATCCCCAACTGAAGGTGGGCTACCCCAAAACCATTGGTTTCTCCATAGAACATGGCCAAGTTGGGATGCTTTTGGGGTCCCCCGCATTTCAAGAAATCCTCATGTGTTCCATATAGATCCATCTTAGAGGATAGTCGAGTCATACCCCGTTCTGAACAGGGGGTTAGATACCCAATGTTTTGAGACTCCCCAATAAGAGGGGGCATCAGATCATCATGGTCATACCCCAACCATTTTCACATATTTTCACAAAAAATTGCACCTTGCCTGGGACACATGGCCAGCTGCCTTCATGATGTACTGGGATCCCTACTTCCAGAGCATCATCGGCATCCTCTTTGGGGCGCGCATTACTGGGCTCATAGTCCAGTGGCTGGTGACACCTGGACTAACATGCCAATGGTTTTCTCTGGTTTTGGGCCATGTTTGAATATTTTGAATGGGAAAAGCCAATGATTTTGTGGGTTTCTACATGAGGTTCTGCTTCTGTAGCTTGCGGATTGTTTCATCATTGATTTGTTTTGCTGGGAGTCCGTTCCTTTTGGCCAGACAGCGTGACTCAGGAGTGGCGCCAAATCGAACTGAGTGCCGCTGGTGATGTCATGATTCCGCAGGTCTTGAAGCAGTGTCTTGTTGGTGCCTAACACAAAGACGGCTCTGGTGAAAGTGTTGCCAATGCAGAGTCGAGGTAACTGGGTATGCCTATTTGCCAAAGAAGTCGGCATCTCACGGAGCGTCAATGGTGCTTTACACTAATTTGATATAACTTGGTCAAGAATGAACAGAGGAAGCAATCTGGGGACGATTTTCAGGACCCAATTTTCAGCTCCGTTCTCTGTGGCACTTGGCAGTGCTTTGTTCACCCTTGGAGCCGAGTGAACCCTTCTCAAACTAGCACGTGAATTGGATGGTTCTAATATGAATTGGATACGCCAAAACCGTTGGTTTCCCAATGAAACCGTCTTGCTATCACACCTGTCTTTTCGATACTCGATCTATCTCGATCTCCATTTTTTGAGGCGCACGGGACTGCCGTAATTTCGTTTGATTGTGCGCCCTTCTTTCTATCTTCAACTCTGGTCCCCGGGGCAGCGCCAAAATCACTGGAGCAGAATATCATGTGCTGAGAAGTGTTGAAATAGATGGTATCATGACATATCATGCAGATTCTGTGTGGAACGTAACATGTATAAACTGTGATGCAGTATGGTCTGAACTTGTCTGAACCATTTCAATTGAAGGGGAGGTAAGATGAGGTAAGATATTTTTGTAGTCATTGGATGTCATTGGGGTGTTGCACTACCAGCAAGTTTGGAAGAGCCGACTTGCATCACCTGTGACGGAGCAAATCTGTAGCCCCAGCTTGCAGACTTTGAACAGCTGAAATGTGCGTCCAAAAGACGAAGCTTCAGGGTGGGATGACCATACCCCAGTCCCACCATGAAGGGCGACCATGGCACATAGCTGCCATATTGAACATGGGTCTTGGCTGGATCGAACATGGGTGAACATGTTGGGAAAAACATGGGAAAAGCCCAACATATAATGATTTTAAACCTCATTTCCCCATTAGAATTGCCATAACATGGTGTTTTCGGCATTTTTGGGCAAACCCCAAAGTCGTTTTTAACAGATCCCGCTGCATCCCGATTGATAACACCATGTTGGTCGCGGGAATTTCCAATCGTCCCACCGTTCAGGTGGCCAAAACGATTGCGTCTGAGAAGATCCCGGATTTGGACAAGTCGCTCTTCCCAGGGCTGGTGCCACCATGGTGGATCCAGTCAACAGATGAACTGAACAACCATACCATATGAATTTATATTAGGCTAATCCATTCGATAATATGTATTAATATGATTTAATATGTATTAATCCAGCTATTGGGATTATTAGGCTATCCATTTACCACCATTCAACTGGCCATTGACCACCATTCAAAAATCGCATTCTCAATGGTGTCACCTTTTTTCGAGGCACGTGCAAGACGCTGGTACAGACGTGGTGAACGCCAAGAACGGCAAGGGAAGCGCCACGTTGTCCATGGCCTACGCAGGCGCCGATGCCATGAGTTGGTGTCAATCCACGATGGAAAATCACCATAGCTTCAATAGCAAAGTGTAAGAAATTACCAGAGGGTATCGAATTTACTATGGTTATATTACCAATAGAATGGATATTTGGATATAGAGGGTAACAAAGAGTCAAAGATATTCAAAGATATTCAAAGATCCAGAAAGTCAGCTGATGCCTTCTCCATTTCGCATTGAAAGTGCAGGCGCCCGTTTGGGAAAGTCTATCCTGGCGGGACTGTGGGCAGCTCAGGGGTTCACGTCACGGCCTGGGTATCTTGGGACGTGACCATCAGTGACCATCAGTGACCATCTGTGCTGAGGATGGGCAAGAAGCGAATTGAGTGTGCTTACGTGAAGTCTGACATCACCGTCGCTTGAAATGGCATGTTAAGTGGAAAAACCGAGGTGTGAGGTGTTTTTTCGCGGGTGTCTGAAAATGGATTCGAACATGGCAATGGAATCCAGTAACATCAGTAACAGTCCCATGACTTTATGGCAATTTTTTTTGAGGAGAATGATGATTAATCAGTGGATTTAGGTCGTTTTCCCATTTTTTTCGAAAGCCATCTGGAACGCCCAGGATTTGCCCTACTTCGCCTCGAAAGTCCAGCCGCTAGGATAAATCGTGGGCCATGGCCATTTGCAAATATGCTCACCCGGATGGACAAAGCCGCAATCCAATAAGGTTCCAGTTTTTTCTCAGATTTGTCATGATCAATGATGATCCCTGAAATCAGTCATGTACTCTGCACCTGATCGCAACATTAGGATCTAATTTGGGATGTGGAGGCCCAAGGACTTCACCCCGATTTCACGGAAAAAAAAATCGATGGATTTTCCAAAACTTTTCCCCTTTGCTTTTCCTTTTCCCATGGCTTTTCGATCTGAAGATTGGAGGGTTTTCCCATGGTTTTCCCCGGCATGGGATGGCATGGGATGTTCGGAACGTCCGAGGTTCGGCGAGAAGGGCGTCACCAAGGTGTCGGATCAAGGATGTGGATCGAAGAATTTTGCACAGCGCATCTGTAGGGGAAATTTTAAAACAAACCTGGATGGCAAAAAAAAAATGTTTAAAACACAAAATTCTTGGGGATATTTTATGGTAATATATATATATATATGTACATGATGCAACTTAATATGATGTTTGGAAACTTGTCAAGTGGTTAAATCACAGTTAACAACATTTACGTTGTGTGAAAAGCCCTGTTTTAATACCGACGTCCCAACAAGACGTCAGGTGCTGCCGTTGGGTGAGTTGAGCGACTATGAAAAGACGCGCTTGGAAGAGGTTAAGGCCATGGACGTTGGGGTGATGAGTCAAGCCTCAGAAAATCTTGGATTCTGCTCGTGTTACTTATTAGGTATGGCATGGTATGCGTATGCCTCGGGATTAAGAGTGATTAAGGATGATTAAGGATGATTAAGGACTGCTCATTTTGGCAAGATGTGGTGGTAAACCATGAGATTTTTGTGTAACCAAGTGCGATCCGTAACGACATGAAACAAGCAACAATGGGGATGAACAAAATGAAGATTCGAGGACCATTAATTGGAAGATAAACCAAAAACAGGTGAGAACTCAAACCACGACCCTCACCAAAATCCAGCAAGCAGCACTAAATTGGATCTTCATGAGAATACGGTCTATTCGGAAGCCCTGTTCTGAAATCTGAGAGATTTGTGGGTCCCTGATTTTGGGAGATCTTCATCCGTCACTGGCATTGCAACCTGTGCCTCTTCTCCACCAGACACAACTCAAGACGGAGATCGACACCGGAATGAAGTATGCGGAGGATGCCGATTGTTTGGAACCAGTGGAACCAATTTGTTTCATGTTTCCACAGTCTTTTCCGCCCCTCAATCCTGGTTAAAAGACCTGATCTATTGGCCTACAAGTCTAGCAATGGAGCACCCCTTCATGGAAGATTTTTCATCGATTTTCTTCGTTGCACCGTGATTTTTCAGGAGAACAGCCTGGCCGAGTGAGGCGGTACTGGATGTCAGCTGATCACTTGGAATGACAACCAAATGTTCTTGTAGAAATTGATCAACTGCTATTTGGAACTGGTTTTCATCACAGGCTTTTCATGGCTTTTCGCACTGGTGGATCACAGGTTGTACCAATCATCACAGATAAAAACAGACATCAGATTGATATATTAATGATATTAATGATATTAATGATATTAATGATATTAATGATATTAATGATATTAATGATATTAATGATATTAA
>Ga0126342_10006444_pt1 | contig 20799 bp, 23 predicted proteins | sample Cyp1metagenome_FD_92528 | JGI IMG/M metagenome (GOLD analysis project Ga0126342, IMG submission 92528) | Coral microbial communities from Lord Howe Island, Old Settlement Bay, Australia - Cyphastrea 1 metagenome | ecosystem: Host-associated > Invertebrates > Cnidaria > Coral ...
AGATGCATTCAAAACAATATTGTCGACATCTTTCTTCTGTGGATATGGTCTTGCGTTCATTCTTTGGAGATTGTGTTTTGTGATTGTTCCATGTTCTGTAGGGGCTGTCCGTGGACATGGAACGGCTGCATTGAAAATTGAGTTCTAGTTTCTGTTGAGGTGGCACGTGACTGCAAGGATTGATTTGTGTTTAGCATGATAATACCGAACTTTTGTAAAGTTTTATGGAATTATTCACAGTATAATGGTACCCAGTTGGCATCGGCTGAGGATGGATGATTGATAGCACCCGAGCTAGGAATGTGTGGAGCTCGCTTGCTTTAGTTGAAGTGAGGGTGATGATGGCATTCACGATGTCCATTGGTGAAACTTTGTTTGTCTTGCATGGGGTGAAAGGGGATTGCAGTGGAGTTGCTAGTAGCTGTGCACAGTGTTGCGGCTTTTGTTTTTGGTGGACAACATGGAAATGACAAGGATTGTCGGTGAACATGCTTGCTAGTGAGCATTAACTGCTTGCAAAATGTTTGGTTCAAGTTGCGCACCCGTGACACTTTTGAAAGCATTGTGGTTACTGTTTCATTTTCTGAAGGGACTGTCCGTGAGACTGGAGCAGCTTCAACAGTTGCGACAGGGTTTGCGACTGCGAAAGCCGTTGCAAGAAGGTTTGCGTCCCCATGGCGCTATATGGTTGGCGCGGCGTTTGGGTTCTTTGAACAAGCCGCAATTGATGGAGATCGGTGTGAGTTTGAATGTTCCTCTTTCAAATGAAATGCGCAACAAGGATATGGCTGACGCATTGCTGACAAAGTTCAAATGCATTGAGCCGGTGTTTGACTTGCAGTGTGTTGTAGCGGAGGGTGGACCTGCCCGTCTGCGTCGGAAGTTGGGAGAATTGCATGTGTTGGAATTGAAGAGGATGGCAGAGGAAATTGGGTTACCAGGTGGTGGTATCAAAGAGGAGTTAATCACGAAGTTGTTCAACCAGGTGTCTTCGCAGGAGAGCGTCAGAATGTTGGATTGAATAGCCAGATTTTGATGGTATGCCTGATTTTCAATGGATTTGAATCTGGGGCAACTGCCCGTGTAATTACACGCTTTGCACTTCTGGATTTGAATCTGGTCATGTTCACTGCGCATGTCCACTGTTCCAATGTACGTTGAGTCCATGAGGAAAGATCTTTGCACAATTGAGTCCAGGGGCTGTCCATGAATCGAGCGACATGATTCTACTGGTGTTCGCATGCCATGCTGTGGCTTGCACTTTCTGCGCTAGGAGCTGCTTCACGCCACAGCGGCGTGCAAAAAGTGCCCCGAGAATGAAGTGTTGTTGGCCATTTTGACTTCGAAATCTGCTTCGCGCCACAACGGCATGCATTTGATCTCTCAGCAGACCAGATGGCTCCGCACCCGCCGCTTTAGCGAGCCTACTGCAACCCTCCGGAGCCACAAAACATTCGAAAAACATGGAACAACACAGTGTTTCGCGACTTTCCTACCTTTTCTTGCACCTGGATTTTCTTTCTTCTGTCTCTTTCTCTTCTGACTCTTTCTCTTCTCTGCCTTTTCCCACCTCCGCTTTTTCCATCTGTCCATATTGCCGGAAGTTTGACTTCTAAACTTCCTTCGATCATAGCATCGTACACACAGCCCCGGGCTTGAACGTAAGAGAAACGCGACATGTCTCAACACCTGCCATTCCCGAAACGCAAAACCAGGAGAGTGAACATACTGATCGCATCCTGATGTATCCTGATAATGTATCACTAGATATCACTAGATTTCAGCTGTGCGAAACCACTGTTCTCAGTATGTCTCAGTATGTCTCAGTCTTGTGACCTCTCGTCGCCCTGACGCTCTTGAGACCTGGGTGAAACTAGCGCCACTTAGAAAATGCAAACGGGGCACCGGTCGAGAAAAATCGAGACAACTCTTGCATCGCCCCAACAGTGCTCCAACTGATACTTGTAGTCAGTGGCCCCGCACTCGGTCAAATTCTTCTGGATCAACACCTGGTTCGCTAGAATAAAAATCTAAACTCTTCAGCGCACTATCCCAAGACACCTGAAAGGCATTGAGAAGCAAAAAATGTCAAAAAACAAAAAGTCTATGCGAACGTCTGCAATCATCTGCAAACATACAAATCTTCAGTTCGAGCATGTTCGAGCAATCAAACAAGCAGCATCAAGCAGCTACTAAATGTTCTTCAATCATTCAGGGTCTGACGGTGCCACCAGCTCTGGAGAGCATCTGGAACTCCATGAAGCGTCGCTGGAGCCTTCTGTCGATTTTGATCAATCTGCGAACCCGAGGACTTGACTCTGATGAACATGGAAGATCAATGAAGATCATGGAAGTATTCGAATCTATTCAAATACTGCTAGCATCTGCTAGCAAATCGAAGGTGATAGAAATCCAAAGAGATCTGGTGCCTCCATCAACTTGCCACACTGCCACAGGGGACTTTCTGGCTGATAAGGACGTGGAAAAGCAAGGGCAGCTGACATGATCTGTCTGGGTTGAATCTCACATTAAATGAAATACGTTCCTTTGGCAGAACCTCGGCCTGCAAGCAATCTGACATGATCTAGTTCTGCAAGTATGAGGAACACTCGCGGAACTAATGAGAGATTTAGATATCCACAGTCAAGGATTTTCTCGTTTGCAAAGTAAGAGCACTGCCAACAAGTGGCCCCCTTTCAGATTGCTTGAACTCAAATGGCAACTCAACTTGTGACCTATCCCCACTTGGATCATGATATCGAATGATATCGAATGATTTTGAATGCACACTGCTTACGACAGTTCAACGGTTCAACACCTTTCGAGGCAATTGCTACTGTGCCAACCAATGTTGCATCGCCTCACAAGATCTTTCTGGAATCACAGAAAACTAGACTAAGACGATCAAAGGATATCAAAGGTGCATAAATTCCAGTGGAATCTGTCAGATTCTGTACCCAAAGTTCGCATGGCTTATGAGCGACTAATCTTTTGAGCGATAATAAATGTGACAGAAATCCATGGCTTCCTCGGTTGAGAATTTAGCGAAACAACCTATATATACTGGACAAATAATAAAGGTATACAAAGGTTAAGTAAGGCAATTGTGGAGACGCCGAATCATGTTTATTTCATTTAATTTCCACTGTGGTGTCAATCTTTCAACCCTTTTCAGTATTCCAAAATGCGCACGCACAAAGACACTTTTGCCCATGGCGTTTTCTCTTTGCGAACACACACAGTGTTCTTCTCGCGGTGCTGGATTTAAACCAGACCACATCTCGCAGCATCTGGGATGGCCACCTTCAAATTGTGTGGGAAGGATGACACGAAATGCATCGAAATGCCCTGTATAGATCGAACATCATTGGAACAAGCATCAACTCCGAAATAAGATTAAAAATGCCCTAGAAGATTGAAGGAAAGGATAACATAGGTTCAATCGGCTAGACGTATCTAAAGGATTCTAAAGGTGGGAAATGAATATTATGAAGATACCTCAAAATGCAATTCTGTCCCAACGCAAAGCAAAGCTCACTAGTTCGCACTGGTTCAATGCAGCGGGCGGCAACTCACCGACTCCAGTTCTAAACGGTTCCTGTCACTCAAACGTCGATCACTTCCTCATCCTGGCAATGCCATCCAGGACTCTGCGCCCAAGTGTTTCCACGTGTTCCACTGTTCCACGTGTTTTTATTGAGAGGCCATGAAGAATCCATGTTGCGCAGCAAAGTCACACCATGAGCAACATTCTTTTCGAACGATTCCTACATAAATCCTGCAGTGCCTCGGCTGCCTCGGCTCATCAACCAGTTGGAGTCTTTTTGTCTCTGCTTCTTTGGCACCAGAGCTTCTTATGGCGGCGTGAAACTTCTCACAGTTTGGAGCCGCGCCGGGAAAGTGGCCTTCGATCAAAGAATTGCCGTACGTCCGCTCAGAGATTTGACATCTTCTACAACATAATAATGAATGTATCTGAATGTAGCCACCATTATTAAAGGATATTAAAGGGTTTAAATGTATGTGTGTATTTGTATCTGCATGTCCCCGTGTGTCCCTCTTTGTCGTTCCTCAGTATATTGCATGTCATCTGCCTGGTGGCAGAGAAAACAGATTTGTGTTGCCACGTGTTGCAGCAGCGGAGACTCTTAGAGAACTCTGTGAGAACAATAGAGAACATCATCGTTACAATCGTTGGTGCTGTCAAATCTCACAGCCTGGCCTTTCTTCCCAAACATCTGACAGAAGGCGGGCCTCACAGGGACAAAATGGGACAAAACAAGACATGACAAGAGAAGACAAAACTAGTCAGTGCCAAGGACAGGAGAACAAAAAAATGTAAGGAAAAACGCATGGACCTTTGTCGCCCGTGAGGGGCCAAGTATCCCTACGTCAAGCAAAAAAGAATGATACCTGTCAATACTTGATTGATTGCCAGAAAACCAAGATAACGGACCTATTAGAGCATTCGTATCCATTGAGCGTGGACTAGTTGCAGCTCATTGCAGCTCTATGCAAACAAGCGACAGGCGAAAGTTCCAGCAGCTGCCCCTGGCAGGGAAAAGGTGCTGGAACGTGCTCAAACAATTTTAAACGGTGTGTCAAAACTCATGTAGCTTTTGGATTCTATTACAGTAGACAGTATGTTTTCCCTAATCAAGACTCAAGACATACACGTGCTCTGGAGGACTCAGTTCCAGTCTTGCTAAGTCTGGAACATGTTGAACATGGCTTCAAAGATGTTCGAAGCTAGATATTTGTCACATTTTGTCACAACATTCAATATTTTTTCATATGGTATATATGTTTTCAACGATATTCTGGCCATTTCTGGCCATTTCTGGCCTCCTCTCTCACTGCAGGTTTTCGAGATGCCAGTGCCAGCGCTTCGGCTGGCTGGAACATCTGTGACTCCTGCATCAAATACTTCGAGGATATGGGAGGAAACGGTTGCAGGGCATGCATATAATGCATGTAAATGCACTCTATTGCCCTCTGATACAGTACTTCCTTGAAGTGTTTGTAGATTTGTGTCCGGGTGCAAGATTGATTATATATATATATATACAGTATATTATATCAATACGATCCCCTTGTGAATTTCAACAGTCACCCAGTGTACCCCATTCTATAGAGGTACTGTTCCAGTATAAGGGTACATTCTGAAAATCACTCTAAACTCAGGACAAAATTAAATCAGATTGCAAGAAATACGGCTCTATAAATTCAAGAAAAAACAGAGCACCACATGGTTACAAATGCCTGCTTGTAAAAACCAAATCTCTATAAAATCTAGGGAGTGTGTTAGAGTTGGAACACCTTTTTCCCCTTAAAGTCATCCACCTGGTCTAAAATCAGGATTTCCAAAATGGTGGTTTTACAAAGTCTTTTTAACATGTGGACCTTCAATATTGGGGTGCCTACCTCTGATTTTACAGTGGAGCTGTTTGAAAGGGATGTCAATAGAAGCTGGACCTGGGTGATTGATTTTATAGAACGGTTTCTTTGTGGGATGAGCGTGCCTCCATCCCTATGAACATACACCGGGGGGGGTCTTGCCAGTCGTTTTATAGTAATAAAATGGTTTCCACTAAAAAATGGTGTCCACAATAAAATTGTTTTCAATTCCCATAATTTGCTGAATCAGGTTCAATTCAAAAAGATATCAGAATCTAAGAACAAAAATGAATGAAAAAAAGGTGGAACACAATTGCCACTTTGGGATACTTTTTGGCACCGGGATTGTTGAAGCAAAACATCTCGATGAAATCGAAAAATTAATCCCTAATTGGGGGCCCTTCAAACCTGAATCTGCCATTTTGGAGTACTGCTGTGCCTCACTATACGGAAAGGTTTTAAGATGTTTGAAGCCTGTAATGACCCAATTTTGGAGTTTCGCGAGCAGGGAGGTTACACTCTGTAATCTCAGAAAGAGGGGGGAGAGAGAGAGAGAGATTTGGTCCATATTGACGCCGAGTACATGCACTTAGTACCACCAAATGATTTCTGAATCATCTGTGGAAAGGCAACTTCAACACGCGCAGTGTTGAAGCAATCTCTTTGGTGGCCCTTCAAACCTGAGATGTTCCATTTTGGAGTCCTGCTCTGTCGCGATGTGGAAAAGGGCAAAGATGTTTGAGGCATGTAGTGACCAAATTTTGGAATTTAGAGGGCAAGGAGGCCGGAAACACACCAACAGAGCCCAGTTTCTGGAACTTTTTGGTTTTATAGAGACAATGGGTGCATATTGAAGCCGAGTACATGCATGTAGGTACCACCTCTGATTTGCGAATCACCTCCAATCCGTCCCAATTTCAAGCTGTGGAAGGCAACGTCGACACGCGCAGTGCTGAAGCAAAACCTCTCTATAAAGTCGACAAATCAGTCTCTACTCGGAGGTCCTTCAAACTTGAAATATTATGAAATATTCCATTTTGGAGTCCTGGTCTGAAACATATGAACAGAACCCAGCTTCTGGAACTTTCTGATTTTATCCATATTGACCGACAAACCCCCCGTTCTGATTTCCAAATCATCCCCAATCCGTCCCACTTTCAAGCAGTTGTCTAAAGGCAACCTCAACACGCGCAGTGCTGAAACAAAACCTCTCTATAAAATCGACAAATTATAGTTTTTATTTGGGGGTCATTCAAACCTGATTTTTCCATTTTGAAATCCTGTTGTGTCGCACGATATGGAAGAAAGGATGTTTGAGGCATGTACCGACGGAGTTTGAATAGGACGCAGGGAGGCGGAAAATATATGCACAGAGTCTAGTTTCTGGAACTGTTTAATTTTTTTGATTTTCTAGAGACCGCCTCCAAAGGCCCAACCTTCAAAAACTAAGAACAATGGAAAACTGTAAAGTTCTGTTCTTTTGGGAAAGGCTCCCAAGAGGTATTTGAAACAGTCTCAGTCTCAAACTAACCTGAAATCCTCTCTATCTATCCATATATATATATCTCTCTCTCTCTACATCATATATCATCACAATCTCTAAGATGTGGTTCAAGTGCTGCCCGAAACCTCAATAACTATCATATTACTGTAGTCAGATGCTGCATTGGCAGCTTGTCAAACCCATTCCCATTGGGTTTTGATTTAAAAAAAATATGCCGGCAAGAGACCCCAAACAGTGTGGGAGAGTGGGGGGACAATGCATGATAATGCGGATGATTATGCTGCTGATGCTGATGATGATGATGATGATGACGGCGATGATGTTGATGGTGATGATGATGATGATGATGATGATCATGATGATCATGATGTTGATGTTGATGTTGGTGTTGATGGTGAGGATGATGGTGAGGATGATGGTGAGGATGATGGTGAGGATGAGGATGATGATGATGATGATGACGATGAGGATGATGATGACGATGATGACGATGATGATGACGATGATGATGATGATGATGACGAGGATGGTGGTGATGATGGTGATGGTGATGGTGACGATGAGGTTATGAGGATGATAGTGCGAAAGATGACGTGGAGGTTGAAAGGATGGAGGATCATGATGTAGAGAAGGAGGAAGATGATGATGTTGAGGAGGAAAATGATGATGTTGCTGCTGCTGCTGATGATAGTGATGGTGATGGTGAGGATGATGATGAGGATGATAATGCGGAAGATGAAGTGGAGGATGAAGCGGTGGAGGATGATGATGTAGAGAGAGAGAGAGAGAGGAAGATGATGATGTTGAGGAGGATAATGTTGAGGAGGATGATGACAGGGATGGTAATGTTGCGGCTCCCTGGCCCTGCGCAATTGAAATGCCGGGCAGCATTTCAGAAGAGCCACTTTTTACGGAAATTTACAGAAAACAATGCCGCGACCCAGATTGAGCCCAGAACGCAGACACACATTTTGTGCGAGCCTGCGCAGGCGAAACGCATGTCAAGATTTCACAAGAGCCACTTTATCAGGAAATTCAGAGGAAAAATGCCGCGCCCCAGATTGAGCCCGGAACGCAGACGCACATTTTGCGTGAGCCTGCGCAGTCGAAATCCATGTCCACATGTCACAAGAGACATCAGAAGAGCCACTTTATACGGAAATTTACAGGAAAAATGCCGCAGCCCAGAGTGAGCACCCTGATCAAGCACCGGCCTTTACTGTGGACACACTGTTTGGGGAATAAACGGGATGCGGCGATTGCTTACAACACCAAATTTGTCTCAAAAACCTCCCCTCATCTCCCCTCTATAAAATCATGACCTGTGGGCCCACAAATCAGAACCATGCGAAAAATAGCCTCTCTATAAAGTCAGGTTCCTGGGTCCCTGAATTGGTCATAGGCCACATGTTGGCTTACAAATGGTTTACAAATAGCCTTCTATAAAATCAGAATCTTATTTTTCGTATTTTTTGGACACTTTGTGCACAGACCTCAGCTGTCTAAAACTATCATTCTGAAGTATACCCATTTTATAATATAGAGTAGAATGTAAAGGGGTATTGTATACGTATGTGCATTACATGCAAGTTATTTCATAGGAAATTTACATCACATAGAGGTCGCTGCCAGCTTCTCCCCATGGGTTCCGCTTAAACACGGAGGAAACACCATTTTGGAAGCTTCAAGCGCAAACTACTCCAAGCATCTCGAAGGAGCTCATTGAGTTTCCAGATTCCCAGATTGCATTACTGATGGATCGGATAGATGGATACTGCATGATACTGCATGATACTGCATGATACTGCATGATACTGCAATGAAGTCACGGACTGCTTTCACATACTTTCACCATGTGCTTATCATTGGATCGGGTCATTCTCAAGACTGGCCGGTTGAATGGCAGCTGATGGCAGCTGACACGTCAGCGAAGTAAGGTTACAGTACATCCTTACTTTCAGCATGGAAGGCTGATTTTTGACACAGCGCTTCCGTGTCTAATGGTTGGGAGGATGTGTCATATCCATGATTAGCTCATTGAATTATACTGTATAATGGATCAATATGGCTCAATATGGCTCAATATGGCTCAATATGGATCATAGATTTCATTCTGAATTGCATCATTTCGCACCTTCAAAATCTTGCAAAGGACCCTCACAGTGCGGCCCATCCTGGTCTGTATCGTCGTATCCTTTGATGTTCTCCACGCCTTGGGCAATTGACATTCCAATCAACCCAATCATTCCAGTCCATTGAGCCCATTCCTTCATGTTACTTCTGGATCCTGGATGATCATGGCATATCATGGCATTAATTTGTATGAATTTTAGGTCTCCTGTGGTGACCCAGATTCCAAAGCTTTGCATTGCATGAAACTCGATGAAACTCGATGAAACTGGCAACGACTGGCAAGAGGCTAGTGAGGTCGTCGTTTGTTGGCGACCTTGGAATTCACCAATGTGTGCATAGTCAAACAATCCCGGAAAGCCCATGAGGAGCTGGATTCAATTCTTCTTGTCTTACAATTAATCCCCCAAAAAAGTCGAAGCTCAAGCCAATCTAGCTCAAGATTCTGACGGTTACAAAAACAGACTGAATTGAATTGTAGATGCACATTCAAAACCATCTGAAAATTTGAAGTCTTGCTCGAACCGAGCTGCGACTCTGGCTGTGCAGCCTCAGAGAGCTGCTGTGCCTCTAAAGCACGGAGGTATCCGCCTCACAGTTTTACTACCAACAAATGCGGAATGAGTGAAATGAGCGAAGTGTACATTGAGGACTCACATGATCTGAGATAAACTCTTCACACTAAGATCGCTAAGGCATAGGACTTCTTCAAGGGGTCAAACGATGTCAAACGCATACTTCATATTTACTTCATCATACTTCTAAAAACGTTGGAAGCTGTTGGATTGATGTTGGAAGGGTTCTTCGGAATCCCGGCCTCGATAGATCGTCCCTTTTCGAAGTGTGAAGGTCAGGTATATCAACATACCTTTGACGTGACATGTTTTGAAAAAAAATATATGATACATGAAACATCACAAACTTGTCTGGCATTTGTCTGGTACTGTCTGGTATCAGGCTCATCTTTTCAAGCTCTGGATAGTTCTCTTTGAGCGAGGTGCGAATGAATAGAATGATAAAAGTGCCAACAAAACATCCGCGGTAGCCAGCAGCTGCAACGACTTGAGCTCCAAAGATTGCAATTCCACCTTGGTTGGCCTTGTTCATGGCATCCCACGTCCTTACTTCTTGAAAACTTAAAAGAACGCATGACGCCCTACATCGCCATACTGCTGAGAAGTGCCAAGCTTTGAGCAGTCTTAGTAAAATGTAGTAAATATATTATAAATTTATAAATATTTATAATGTCTCTTAATTTCATTAGATATCTACATGCTCTTCATTAAGCTGAGATGTGACTAGATTCTTCAGTAGACCCTGGCGGATGATGGCAAATGGCATCCCCGTGCAACTGAGGACTGGTCATGTATGTTGCAATCTTCTCTCGAGGCAGAAAGTTGATCAGCTGTGCTCGATTGAATGCTTTGGTGCATGAGTTCAAGGACTGCATGAGGACGATAGATGGAATCACCACCCATAAAGGCATACCCGGCATGCACACGAGCCCAAGGAAAAGCAATGCCAGGCTCCACAGAAACACCTCAGACATGGGAAGTGAATTGCAACGCATTGCAAGCCAATGTATAATAATGGGTGTATTCTGTATAATGGTGTGTATATATGTAATATATGTAATATGTATATATATATACACAAGCGACCAACGCTTGTACTGTAGCTGTTTATTTCCTCCTATGCTGGAGGAACCACGCGCCTCACATTCTGTACATTGAACAATATGCTGACAAACACTATTATTCAAAAATACCAAAGACATCTGAACACGATTTAATGCTGCAAAGGCACGACTCCTAACTTTGCTCTGTACCCTTCTTGCTTGAGTCCAGCCTTCCAAACTGACGTGACGTATGCGGCAAATCTGTTCTAAAGGTGCCAACAAGTGTGCTGAGTCAAAACTACTGCGTGGTGCACCAGGTTCTTCCTGCAAAAGTGTGTTGAATTCCGAACCCTGCAAGGACCATTTCAGTTTGACAGTTTGGCAGTTTGACAGTTTGACCTTAGGTGCAGGATACTGTCTTTCAAGTCAGGTTGCCAGAAGCTTTTTGGCAAATGGTGTTAGCCAAGCCCCGAGAATGTTCTGCAAAAAGGCCACCATAAACACGCCTTCAAGCAACACAAAACTGCAAAGAACCGTACAGATTTGAATATAATCTGAAGTCTTAAGTGCTTTACATTGAGTATTACAGAAATACATATATTGATAATTGATATATGTGTTTCCTCTTTCTTTCTGACTTATACTGAAGTACGACTTCCAGACAAGTCAACGACCAAATTGTGCTACTAACCGTCCAACTGCATCTACTGAATCTCGTGCCATATAGTGCCAAGATATGCCAATCTCTCTCTCTCTCTCTCTGCTTTGAGTCATCAGCTGCCTGCAGGTGACACGCCGTAGTCCACCTGATGGTCAGAGAGGTCAATCGTTTTGTGACCCAAAAACACGTGAACAGATTTCAAGCATGGTGTGCAGAGACCCGCAGAGCGTGCAGTTGCTTCAACTCTGGACTCCAGCTCTTTTGAGGTCGTCTGGAGTTCCCATCAACCTTGTTTCATATGGATTCATATGGTTCATTGCAACCATTGCAACCTGTGCAAAACAAAACCTGTTGATTCACAGAACATATCTATGTTTAACACTATGTTAACTTCTTGCTTTCCTGTCAAACTGGGCGACAGCGCTTCCTGGAACAAACAAACACAACATCACAACATGCATCAAACAAATTCAAACGAATCAAACGCCTTGAGGAAAAGGTCAATGAACTTCAGTGAAAAGCCAGCGCCCAGTGCGTTCAGCACGTCACACACAACCTGCGGCGCCCAGGGACGCCCACGCTGGCATTCTTCCAAGCTCGCTAAAAATGCCTCAATTTGATGCATAATTATATATAATATATTATATATAATATAATATAATATATAATACATTATATATTTATATATATACATACATATGTAACAATTATATGTGTATATTAAAAAAATATATAAATAAATAAATAAATAAATATAAATAAATAAATATATGATATAATATGATATAATATGATATAATATGATATAATATGATATAATATGATATAATATGATATAATATGATATAATATGATGATACATGTATATCCCGATCCATTGACAAACTTGATCTGAGGCGCAATGACATTTGCACCAAGCATGTTTGGTGCACGCGTTGGAGTCGTAGTATTGTGGACGAGGATATCAGTAGCTGTTTTTCCCTTCCTCGGAGTCAATGGATGTGGCGAATTGCAAACAAAATCTTGTCAACTTCGGCTTCACTGAATAGACTCTCCTGAAACGGAATCGACTGCATGCCAAACGGAGAGTTTCATGTGAAGCCTTGCCCATGCCCTGAAATTGCACACCAAAGTAGAACTGTGCGATGGATCACGCTGCAAAACTGAAGCCTGATGCACTTCTGTGTAATGCAGTTAAGGCAAGGAGCACAGGAAGTTGATCATCAACTCCTCAACTCCCACCAGTTTCAAAAGCTGTTGAAGCGCAGCAAAGACACTAGACAAATGTATAAAGCTTTGTTATTACATCACGAACACTTTCTAGAGAGAATCATACTACTGCGTGCATTCTCTATGTTGAATATTGTTTTATCATCGTGTTTATCCAATCAGAACACAAGTACAACGAATCAGGCAGTGCTAGGAAGATGTTCGCTCTCAGTCCTTCAGACTGTCCGCCAAGTAGTGGTTTTTGGTTACCTGCTGGGTGCCGGCTGGTGTACACTGCACACAGGAAACCAAAAGAATTTGGCTCACCGTGAAGCTCACCCTGACCCTGGGAAAGACGCTGAAACAAGCCTTGCAGCAAGATCTCTTTGTTGCTGCCTTGGTGACATTTGGTGACATTTGGTGACTAGTCAAAGGAGATCTGAAGTGGTGTACGTACTGCCCATACACTTTGGATCAAAGTGTTGGAAGGTACTCTGTCAGGGTTGAACATGCTCAAAGAATCTCAAAGATGTGTAAAGGCAAGATCAAACAAATTGTTCAGGCAAGGCTCCAAAGAGAATAACCCGCAAGAACCTTCCAAACGAGAAGTATTGCGGTGAGCGAACCGAATCTAGGTCCATACTGAATCTGACAGTGCCTCAGCATCAATGGATAGCCATGCACAGTGGGATACGCACACTTTCAAAATCCCTTCCTTGACATTCCTTGACCATGTTGCCAGATATTACCGGTACTGCACCACTCAGACAAGTCACAGCTGTTGTATACAGTTCTAGGACAAAGTTTTTGCAGTCCATACTTTACTGGTTGGCTCACGTAGATTTCCAACTTACTCTCCTACTATTCTCATGAATTCTCCTACTCCATGCGAAGGTTTGGCCAAATTATTCTTAGACAGACATCGAATGAAAAGCGCTGAACGCGTTAATTCTGTACTAAGGATCTTCGTGAGATGTTCACCTTTGGAACATCCTCAGAGTTCTCCTCAGCCTCGCAAATCCAAATAGGCAACATGTGGTGGCAACATGTGACGGAAAAGTTCCCAACAGCTAGTGCTATCAGCCGACTGTACAAGTAGGTACCCATATAAGTCAAGATAGTGCTGCGTGTCCTTTTTACATAAACCAGATTATCAGCAGCATGAATCAAGCTTCACAGGATGCTTTTGACAACAGGATCGAGTTTTGAAGGATTCCGGAAGCACGTCTTTTCAATTTTCTTGGCCCAATCTAGCTCATTCTGCAGACACTCATACACACACACAAAAACACAAAATAAATAAAACAATAATAATCCATAAATACAGAGAAAACAAAACACAAACATGCAGAGACAAACACCAGGATATGTGCCTGTGTCAGGTAGACCTTCACTTCTTCAAGCTGAACAGGAACACTGTGCCGAGAGTCATCGTGAAAATGTAGCACGCCTTGAAAGTTCATAAAAGAGATGGATATTTATATATATATATAGATGGATTCATATTGCTTGACCAGATCCGCTACAATCGCTATCATCAGCGCAACATGACATCAACTCTTGCCAACTGCTGCGCAAATATGATTTGCGGAAAGACTTGAACAACCTCACAAAACCGACAAAACCGCCTCCCATTTTCCTTCCTGATTCCTGCGCTTGAAAGCACAAGTCTGGACATTCCATCTCGGAGATTTCACAAGGATTTGGTCAAACAGTGTGCGGAGTCTACTGGCATCCTGAAACAGTTGGGGGCTTTACGGCTCCCGCACCACCCAGTAAAATGATGTACTATGGCCATTGTACTATCATGTACCATCACCTATGAAACCCTTTAAAGAGCCACCGACCACTAAAGTCACTAAAGGCCATCTTGAATTTGGCGGCTACAAGTTGTAGAAGCGTCAGAGACACATGCATTTGATGGGTTTTGATGGTACTTGCACCGCTGGTATAAGCAGAAGTGACTCAAGCAATCCAAGCAGTCGTGAGGCCGGAGCCCTTCAATACGGCGGTCTAGAGGCCAGAGTTGTGCTCAGATGCTAAGAGTTTTGCTATTCCGGAACGTCCAATGGCATCCAGGTGTTCTTGAAAATTCTGCGCCATGGGATTGGGTGCGAGTGCGAGGCGCCCATGTTATATAAGAACGATCACAAAGAACATTGCAAGGCTTTTGTGCAAAAGACTTTTGCACAACACTGTTACGCAACCCCTGTGTGAACGCTTTGATACAGTACTGCATGATACAGCACGATTGCACCACACTTTTATACAAGCCTTGGTGGAATGTTGGTGTGGGATGTGACATACTGGTTGAACACTGATGCAAAACCTGTTCCAGAACAATGTGGGCAACCTTTGGAGTTTGGAAACCATTTTGTAGAGCACAGCACACCATGGAATGACAAAATGCTTCCAGAAATTCCTAAGGTCTTGGAATTGCTGTGCCATGTGGCAGCTACTGCAGCACAAGGCCATTCGCAGGAAGTTCTCGCGCACTCCACTGGCAACGTGAAGTGGCGTGTAGTGTCTGAGACTAATAACACCGTGAACACACAATGGCAACACTTCTATATCTTCTATTAGACATAGTCGAATGCTGTTGAATGCATTTAAATACAAAGGCACGCGTAGATCCAATGCGCTAGGATTGTGTTGCCTGACGACCAAAAAACAATCATAGAGCATGCTCCCACTGGCCGTAGGATCTCTTTCTTTCACTCTAGGGTCTCCCTGGAATCCCTCCAGAGTAGCGCATTGTGGGAAAAGCAGAGCCTCTAGATGGTCTTTTGGGCTTTTGTACTCTGGGGTTGCAATAATCTAGCATAATCTAGCGTATAGACAGCATAGATGCTGCCTGACAGGGTACCGCAAATCTGTAGGATAAACATGTTGCACATGTGATGCTTGAGGCTATTTGTCATGTCCCGCAATTGTCCCCAAATGCCAAAGATCCAAAGCGTACAAGACCATACAACCCGCAACAATCCACGGTGACAAGTAAAATCAGCGCCCAGTTGCAGCTACGAGTGTGTATTCCGTGCAAAGAAGCCCGAAACCTTCCAGAGGAAAACGAACGACAAAACAACTGCAAAACCACTGCAATGATGAATCCCACAGCATCCCACCACACTGCGAATTGTATTGCTTTCAGAAAAGAAACGTGTGCTTTGCATGTCTTGGATTGCAGGCAAAGAGCTGTTTTGCAAGGATGAAGTTCGTTTCCGCATAGTCGGAGGTCAGTATGCCTGAAACTACGATCTACAGTTGGAAGATGTTGGAAGTTCTGCAGATTGTCCCAGGATCCAATTCTGTTTGGCTTTGGCAACACATGGCAACACTCATCAGTTCCTTCTAGATCTTCTAGAATTCGTCACGACAATCCAGCCCAAATGCAAGCCCAAGGATATCCAAGGATGCTGAGATTTGCATAGATGAGCTCTATAAACATGAGCAGCTTGGTGCTGGCAAGCACCAGCAAGAAATATAAGAAATGTCGAGAACTTTCTAAAATCATTCGAGGAATTCCAAGGAGCTAAAACAAGGCGCCTTGAAGATGGTGTGCGTTTATTGTCTTTCTGAATAGTGAGAAAATGTGATGTGCACAAAACCTGTTGATTCTGGACACTGCTCGTGACGCTGATTCGACTCGACCCGGTATTCACTCGTGCACATGCAAGAAAACATCTAGTGGCATAGCATCAAGTACGTGTGCACATGCAAGTAAACATCCACTAGCATAGCAGCAAGTACATGTGCAAAAGAACGTTATTAGCCCACCCCACCCCACCCCACCCCCACACGCGCACGCCATCCACGAAGCACTGTCACCTAGAACAACGACTCAAGTGCTCATATGGCTTGTAAGGCTGATTGGAGCCGAAATGCAACTCAGGCATGCAGCGACAAAATTTCGTAAAGCGGTACAGTACTTGATACAGTATTGGCCAAGGAGTTTGCTACTTTAGTCAGAGATACTGATGCTGAATGATGCTGACAAGCTGCGAATACGGGAAGCCCATGAATCCGAGTTGCCCCCAAGAGGACAAGTCAACACAACCTGAGTTCTCCAGGTTTCACCGTCTTGATCTGCTGCTTCTTCAGTTACACGTGGGGAGATGTGTCGGGAGTGTCACGATTGGTCGGACGCCACGTAGCATTGCCATCATCGTTTGCGATGAAGTCGCTTTGCGACATGCTCTCTGGCATGAATATTTTCGGCTTGTCCAAAGCCTGAAGCCAGAACAGCAGCTCAGCTTCGAAACCATTCAACAACGAGCGTATCAAGATGAGTTTTGCTGGTCAGAGTTCGGGGCCAGATTCACAGCTGTGCTAAACCTTGGTCAAACGAAGTCAAAGCTCCACAATCTTTCAAGTTTGTGCTGCAATTTATCCTCAACCGGTGCCTCTTGATTCTCGACTCCACTTACTTCTCCGCGCTCCAAGCTCCCTCTCTAATCCTCTGTCACTCTCAGTGTCTCTCACTCCCTTTCTCTGATTATCTCTGATTCTTCTGTCCCCATCCTTTTCACTCCAGATCAGTTTGAGAAGCTCCATGCTGCGAACATCTTGCAACGGCAGGTCCTGGTCAGCTCGCCAAGCCAGCCCACTTTCAATGAGGGTGAACGCATGTAAAAAGCATAAAGTATAAACAATCGGTCAGAATTTATACCATAATTCAGATCGGTGTAGAATAGTTTTTTTTTTGCCTCAGGTTTTGGATCTTTTTTTGGTGTTCTTTCCCGGTACCATTTGCCTTGTATTTGCAACAGTTTGGAACTAGAACCTGTTATTTTGCGGGTATTTGCTATATTTTGGCATGGTCACTTTGCATCTTGCATGGTATTTGCTACATTTGGCCATGTTCGCCTTCCATTCTGCATGGTATTTGTCACATTTTGGCATTTCAACCTCTCATTTGCATGGTATTTGCTTCATTTTGGTGCTTCAAACGTTCATGTGGGTCTCTTGAGGGTTCTTTAGGCTTTCATTTAGGGTTTCATTTAAGGTTTCATTTAGGGTTTTGTTTAGGGTTTTATTTAGGGCTTCATTTGGGGTTTCATTTAGGGTTTCATTTAGGGTTCCTTTAGGGTTTCATTTAGGGTTTCATTTAGGGTTTCTGTGCGGTTTCATTTAGGGTTTCTTTAGAGTTTCATTTAAGTTTTTTTTCCGGTTTCATGTAGGGTCGCTTATCGGGATTTCTTATCAGGAGTTCTAAACGTTCAAATGGGTTTCTTTAGGGCATTTTAGGGCTTCTTTAGGGTTTCATTTAGGATTTTTTTAGGGTTTCTTTAGGGTTTCGTTTAGGGTCTCATTTAAGGTTTCGTTTAGGGTCTCATTTAAGGTTTCATTTAGGGTTTCTTTAGGGTTTCAGTTTGGGTTTCATTTAGGGTCTCATTTAAGGTTTCTTTAGGGTTTCATTTAGAATTTCTTTCGGGTTTCTCTAGGGTTTCATTTAGGGGTTCTTTAGGATTCATTTAGGGTTTCTTTAGGGTTTCATTTAAGGTTTCTTTAGGGTTTCCATTTAGGGTGTCAATTTAAGGTTTCGTTCAGGAGTTCATTTAAGTTTTCTTTAGGGTTTCATTCCAGGGTTTCTTATCAGGATTTCTTTTCACAATTTCTAAACGTTCAAGTGGGTTCCTTTAGGGTTCCTTTAGTTTTCCTTTAGGGTTCCTTGAGGGTGTCATTTAGGGTTTTTTGGGGGGTTCGTTTAGGGTTTCATTTAGGATTTCTTTAGGGTTTCATTTAGGGTTTCAATTTAGGGTTTCATTTAGGGTTTCATTGAGGGTTTCTTTAGGGTGTCAATTTAGGGTTTCAGCTAAGGTGTCAGTTAAGGTTTCATTTAGTTTTTTTTTCAGAGTGTTGTTTAGGGTTTCTTTGGGATGTCATTTAGGGTGTCATTTAAAGTTTCTTTAGGGTTTCATTTGTGGTTTCTTTTGGATTAATCTATGGTTTCTTTAGGGTTCATTTATGGCTTCATGTAGGGTTTCTTATCAGGATTTCTTTAGGCTTTCTTTGGCTTTCACCTAGGGTCTCTCTAGGGTTTCATTTAGGATACAAACAGAACAGAATAAAGCAAAAGAAAACGAAAAACAAAGAGACAGTAAAGACAGGAAGCAAAGAAGCAAAGGAGCAGTAAGTAGAGCAGCAAAAACACATGACTGAAGAAAAGAAAAAGTAGAATAGTAGAAGTAGAAAGGCACAGAAGTACAAAAGCAGAGAAGCAGGGAAAACAGAGAAGCAGAAAAGCAATGAAGCAGGAAAAGCAAAAAGCAGAAAAGCAGAAAAGCGGGAAAAGCAGAGAAGCAGGGAAAGCAAAAAACAGAAAAGCAGAGAAGCAATGTAAGCAGAGAAGTAGAAAAGCAGAGAAGCAGAAAATCAGAGAAACAGGAAAGCATAGAACCAGGAACCCCAAAAAAATCCTAAACCTGCCGCGAAAAAAAAATCAATAAATAGCCCTCCATTTAGTAGTATATATACCAATATTATTACGAGTATGTAATATTTAATACACATTTGCCTATATTTACTCCATGACCCAGTAAAATCGAAGGTGCTTCCATTGTGCAGATGGCCATGTCTGCTTCTTGGCTTCGGCCTGTTCAATCTCTTCGCTAGCCCGAAAGCAGAAGCAAAGCGCAACCTTCGCAGGAAGAACGATGCACTGAATATGTGACATGATGTTGACGTGACCAGCAAGAATTGAAAAGCTACAGTCTTGGCTCTTTGCACCCACTCTGACCCAACAGTAGAAAACCAGTGTGCAACATTGCAACAATCTAAATCTTGCACATTTCTGCAAATGTTCAAGGCGCAATATGTCTATGTGTCATGGTTTTCAGTAGCAACAACGTTATATGACAAGCATACAATTCCTCCAAGGATGCCAAACTTAGACATAAACAATGCGACATGTTAATGCATGTGAACTCATTCCTTACATGTTTGATGATTCAGCCAACAGTGCACTTTCATCACTTTCTGAAGCAGAATCATCGATGCCAAGCCGCGACCACGGAGGTCATACCAGTTCCAAAGAGCATCACATTTTGCACAAGGCCCACATCCTCAGAAAGCCAAGAGTTAGTGGAGTGATGTGGATTGACTGAAATGCACACAGCAGGGGCAGCTCTTGAAATTTTGAGCCCCCAACCCATTTGTTGCCATAGGCAACAAAAATAGCCTCACAACAGTGTTCTGCATGCTAGCGAGCGATGCAAACAACCAGTGACTCAGAAGTAAACCGATGACAAACCTGCTACGATATCTGTATCCGACGACAACGCACAAAAAAAGCGTCCAACTGACCGGTATCAACCGGTATCAACGCAAGTATATTCCGAAACTTATTTCCAACAAGACTATAACCTGGCAAAGCTTCTTGCAACATCTTGCAACCTGATGTAAACACACTGCAATACAAATGGTTCATGAGAAATTAACACACTACAGTATTCTTATTCTATTCTTGCCACATACTGAAAAGGGCTGCTTGCAAGATCTTGAAAATAGGACAGCCAACCAGAACGAAAATGGTTCAAGGATGTTAAAGGGAATGACAGGTATCCTATGTCCAAAAAAACCACCAAGTCATCCCAATCTCTTTTCAACTTGTTTCAACTTTTTTCAATTGTTCGGTTTTCCTCGTCCTTGCAGAAGACAGACTGGAAGACGCAGTATTTCGTTGAGTGCGTTTCCGTGGGCTTCCTGCCCGATTGTGGCTGGCTATGCGGCATTTTGTGCACTTTCTTGATTTCTTTTGGAGCAAGATACCAGAGTGTTTTGATATTAAAGGCTTGAGTTGAGTTAGTGACTTGGCTCGTTGTTGAAGTAAGAGTAACTTCACTAGAGAGGTGGAGTGAAAGTCTAAGCAGGGAGACGGACTATGAGAATCTTTAAGATAGATGAATGAGCACGTGAATCGACCATGAGCCCGTGAATGGATTGGTGAGCGAGTTAGTGAAGGAGGTTCTTGGAAGCGAGTTGCTTGTGTGAGTGAGTGAGTGAGTGAGTGAGTGAGTGAGTGGAGTGAGTGCATTTGCCGTTGCTGCGAACGTTTTCTCCTTTAAGATTCCCGGGATCATGAAGCCGTTGCTTTTAGCTGCTACAAGTACAGGGAAGCGACAATGTCACGCCTGAGTCATGCCTAGCATGTTTTTCAATGGCATTTACCATTGTAAACGCTGTATCCAAGAAGTCATGCCTAAGTCATGCCTAAATGCTTTTCTGCATGGAACGCTGTCCTCAATAAACGTGTAACCATGCATTTTAGACATGAAAAAC